>Ga0315268_10006508_pt1 | contig 12419 bp, 13 predicted proteins | sample C1_top_MG_FD_204535 | JGI IMG/M metagenome (GOLD analysis project Ga0315268, IMG submission 204535) | Sediment microbial communities from Yellowstone Lake, YNP, Wyoming, USA - C1_top | ecosystem: Environmental > Aquatic > Freshwater > Lake > Sediment | place: USA: Wyoming | collected 2017-08-01 | reverse complement strand
CTTCGGCGAAAAGCCAGTCGGGCTATTCGTCTACACCGCTGATGGGCATGTAGCCATTCAGATCGCCAATCCGGCGAACCCGGTGTGCATTGCCCCCGGCAAGAAGTTCGGGCCCGGACGTAAGGACAATCTGCCTGTTCCCGCCTGCAGCCCGGAACAGCTGCAGGCCTTGCTCAATGGCTACGTCGCATACTGGGGCACCTACACGGTGGATGCGGCAGCCGGGGTTGTGATCCATCACGTCAAGAGCGACATCAGCAATGGCTACGCCGGTACCGATCAGCGCCGGCCGTTTCGCCTCGACGGCGACCGTCTGGTGATCGGCGACGGCAAGACCTGGACCCGGGTGCTCGAAAGGGTGCATTAGTAAAGCGGCGATCCGCGACGAATGCAGCTTGCAGAACCATCGGTAACCAGGCGCCAAGGGTTACAACTGCTTGCTCCCCGACTGCGCCACGGCCTCATCGCGCATCTTGATCAGCGCGTCGCGATTGCAGGCGTATGGCTGACCCTCGTGCTCAGCGTCAACGCACGGCGGCGAGGTCGAAGTGGGGATTTTCAATGATGCCAAGTCGATTGCCAAAGGGATCGAGCACTGCGGCGACGCGAATGCCCTCGCCCACATCGTGCACCGGCTCGAGCGCCGTGGCGCCCAGCGCCAGCAGTCGCTGCCAGGCGCTATCGGCATTGCTCACTCCCCATAGCGGCTGCGGCCCGGCGGCGCCCGGCTGGCCATCCGGCAGCAGCCCGAGCTCGAAGCCGCCTACCGCAAAGCCGACGTAAAAGGGCTGATCGAAGTACGGTTCTACGCCGAGTAACTCGCGGTACCAGGCCTTGGCGCGCCCCAGATCGGGGGCCGGATAGATAGCAGTACGCAATCCCAGCAGCATGATGCTCACTCCCGGTGGACGAAGTGGCGATTGAATACGCGCACCCGGTCGGCGTCAACGCTCGCCCTGCGCCGCGCCGCCAGCCCGGCCCTTGACCGCCTCTGCATTTTTATGCATCATGCGCGCATATTTATGCAGAGGCGAGCATGCTCCACGACCATCACCTGCAGAGCCGGCGCGAGGCGATCCTGAATATCCTGCGCGCCAGCGCAGTACGCGGCCAGGCGGAGCTGACGCAGCTGCTCAAGCGCAGGGGTTTTGCAGTCACGCAATCATCGGTGAGCCGCGACCTGCGCGAGCTCGGCGTGCTCAAGGCCAGTGGCCGTTATCTGCCACCGTCTGCCGACACCGCCCATGCCAACGGTAACTTTGGCGCGTTGGCGCAGTTTGTGCGCACGGTAAAGCCGGCGGGCGCCTCGCTTACCGTCATCCGCACCAGCACCGGCGCGGCGCAGAGTGTTGCGGTCGCCATCGACAAGGCGGAGTGGCCCGAGGTGGTGGGCACGATTTCGGGCGATGACACCATTTTTATTGCCACGCCCGCGCCGCGTGCGCAGCGGCGCCTGCTGGCACGACTGCACGAACTGTTCGGCATCTGAATCATGAGCAGTACTGCTGACGCGGGCGCAGAGCCCATCGTGCTGGCCTATTCCGGCGGTCTCGATACCTCGTTTCTCGTGCCCTGGGTGGCCGAGCATTATCAGCGGCCGGTGATCACGGTCACAGTCGATACCGGCGGCATCGATGCTGCGGCCGCCATCCTGCTGCGCGAACGGGCACTCGCCCTGGGCGCGATCGCGCACCATCAGATCGATGCGCGCGCCGACTACTTCGAGCAGGTGCTGCGTTTTCTCATCATGGGCAATGTGCGCCGTGGCCAGCTCTATCCGCTGTGCGTCGGCGCCGAGCGTGTCATGCAGGCGCAGACCATCGCGCACATGGCGCGCAAACTTGGCAGCCATTCGATCGCGCATGGCTGCACGGCCGCGGGCAATGACCAGGTGCGCTTCGAAGTGGCGCTGCGCACGCTCGCACCCGATCTGGAAATCATCGCACCAGTGCGTGATCACGCTTTCAGGCGCAGCGACGAGCTCGAGTATCTGCAGGCGCGCAAACTGCCGGTGCCGCCTTACGGCGCGGCCTATTCCACCAATCGCGGCCTGTGGGGCGTGACCATAGGCGGCACGGAAACGCTGACCTCCAAGGGCAGCATTCCGGAAAGCGCCTGGGTGCTCTCGAAGCATGCGTTCGAGAAACCGGCGCTGCCGCAGCATCACACGCTGCACTTCGAACAGGGCCGACCGGTCGGGCTCGATGGCAAAGCGCTGGCCGCCGTGGCACTCATCGAGCGGCTGGAAGCACTGGCGGCGCCGTTCGGCATTGGTCGCGGCATACACCTGGGCGATACCATCATCGGCACCAAGGGTCGTGTTGCCTTTGAAGCGCCGGCTGCCGAAGTGTTGCTGACCGCGCATCGCGAACTCGAGAAGCTGGTGCTGACAGCGCGCCAGCAGCGCATCAAGGAAAGCGTCGCCCTGCCCTACGGCGACTGGGTGCACGAAGGCCAGCTGCTTGATCCGGTGTGTCGCGACATCGAGGCGCTGCTGCTCTCCTCGCAGCAACGCGTCAGCGGCGACGTGCATGTGCTGCTGCGTCCCGGAAGCGTCTTCATTGAAGGTGTCGAATCACCCTATTCACTGCTGGCGGCCTCGAAAGGCGTGTATGGCGAAGCCGCGGGCGAGTGGACACCAGCCGACGCCCTGGGCTTCTCGAAGATTGCCGCCTTGACCGGCGTATTTCATGCCCGCGCCGGCGAACTGGCCGCGGCGGCACAGGCACGCAAATGAAAAGCGTGGTAGTCGACAAGGTTGCCTCCATCACCCAGGCCTGCTCACTCGGCCACGAGCTGCGCATCAGCGCCGAGATTCCTGCCGAGGAAGGCGTGGTCATTGTTGCCGAGATTCTCAACAACAAATCTACCTACAACACGCTCGAGCTGACCAGCGGGCGCATGGCCAAAGTCGCGCGCGGTGATATCGTGGTCGGCGCACTTGGGCCCCGCAAGGCGCTGTTTGGCTATTCAGGTCACGTGCCGGAATCGCTCAAGCCCGGCGATATCATCCAGATGCTCAATATCGGCGGCGTGATGGGCATCTGCGATTCGGCCACGCCCGACAAGGGCAAGCCCTTCGATTGCCGGGTGCTGGGCGTAGTGCTGCAGTTTCCGTATCTGGGCGAGCGCATCGGCGTACCGGCGCGCGTCGGCTACCGCAAGCTCAACTACGAGGCCACGCTCGAGGTGCGCGGCGTGCCGGTGGTGGCACTGGCCGGCACCTGCATGGAAGCGGGCAAGACGGCAGCGGCGGCGGCCATCATCTCGCGCATGCGTCATCGCGGGCTCATCGTCGACGCCTTCAAGGCCACCGGTGTTTCCCTACGGCGCGACATCATGGCTTTTGAAGATGCCGGCGCGCGCAAATCCATGATCTTCACCGACCTCGGTGTCGTCACAACTTCGGCGCGCACCGGGCCGGCGCTGACGCGCACCATGCTGACCGATCTGGCGGCCGGCAAACCCGACGTCATCGTCTTCGAACTCGGCGACGGCCTGCTGGGCACCTATGGCGTCGACGCCATCCTCAACGACGCGGACATCCGCCGCGCGCTCACCGGCCTGGTACTCTCGGCCAATGATCCGGTCGCGGCCTGGGGTGGCGTGAAACTGCTGCGCGAGCGCTTCAAGGTTGATCCCTGCATGGTCACGGGGCCGGCCACCGACAACCAGGTCGGCGTCGATATCATTCGCCAGCAGATGAATGTGCCGGCCTGCAACGCCATCAGCAACCCTGCCGCTCTCGGTGACGCCATCATCGAGGCCGTGGGCCTGGGTGCGCGTGCGGCGACGGTTGCCGCCGCCGAATAGACATCATGAGCAGGGTGCCAACCATTGTCCTCGGCGGTACCGGCTATGTGGCCGGCGAACTGCTACGCCTGATCGCGGCGCATCCACAGCTCGAGCTCGCCGGCATCATGTCGGATGGCAGTCCGGGTGAGCCGGTGGCGGCAGCGTTTCCGCATCTGGCGAGCGTTTACGCCGACCTGACCTTCAAATCGCAGCAGCAGATCGAGGAACTGATGCGTCGCGAGCGGAGTCCCGCCATCCTCGCGGCGGCGCCGCACGGTGTCTCGGCCGCGCTGATCGACAAGCTGCTCACTATCGCGGCAGCCGCGGGCAATGCACCCCGCGTCGTGGATATCTCTGCGGACTTTCGCTTCGCCACTGCAGCGGCCTATGAGGCGGTGTACCCACACCCGCACGGTGCGCCGGCGCGCCTGGCGCAGTTTTCCTGCGCGGTCCCCGAGCACCTGCGCACTCTCAAGACCCCGCACGTCGCGCATCCCGGCTGCCTGTCGACTGCCACCCTGCTGGCCGCTGTACCGCTGCTGGCACTCGGGCTGATTGAGCCGCAACTGTTTGTCGCCGCCATCACCGGCAGTACCGGTTCGGGGCGCAAGCCCACTGACGGCACGCATCACCCGACGCGTCACAGCGATCTGTATGCCTACAATGCGCTGGCTCACCGTCACGCGCCGGAAATTGCTGCCTGTGCGCTGAGCGCCAGCGGCGTGGCCGCGCACTTCGCCTTCGTGCCGCATTCGGGCCCGTTCGCGCGCGGCATACACGCCACCGTGCAGGCGGTGCTGAAAAGGCCGCTCGATGCCGCACAGCTCAACGCACAGCTACGCGATTTCTATGCTCACTCGCCGTTCGTACAGCTGAGCGAGCGTGCGCCACACCTCAAGGAAGTCGTCGCCAGCAACTATGCGCGCCTCAACGCTGCAAGCGACGGCCGCACCGTGGTGGTGATGAGCGTGATTGATAATCTCACCAAGGGTGCGGCGGGAGGCGCGGTGCAATGGCTCAATCGCCTGCTCGGGTTCGCTGAAGCTACCGGCCTGACGGCGCCAGCGGCAGGTTGGACATGAGCGGCGCCATGAAACGCTTTGTCGATCTGGCGGAACTGGGTCGCGAACAGGTGCTGGAACTGCTGGCGCTGGCCAAGCGCCTGGAAGATCACCCGGAACCGCAGGCACTCGCCGGCAGGGTGCTGGGGCTGTTGTTCCTGAATCCTTCGCTGCGCACGCTCGCCTCCTTTCAGGCCGGCATGGCGCGTCTCGGTGGCGCCTCCTTCGTCATCACTCCGGGCCAGGGCACCTGGCAACTCGAGACGCGTGATGGCGAAGTCATGAATGGCGCTGCGGCCGAACACATCCGTGAAGGATTACCCGTGCTGGCCTCCTACTGCGATGTACTGGGCATCCGCGCCTTCGCCGAAGGCAAGGATCTGGCCAGTGATCTGGCGGACCAGAGATTCAACGCCATGGCTGCGCTGCTGACGCGACCACTGATCAATCTTGAATCAGCCATGAGTCATCCCTGCCAGTCGCTGGCTGACTGGAAATCGCTCGATGAAATGGCTCTGCCACCGCGCGCGAAATTTGTGCTCAGCTGGGTATGGCACCCCAAAGCATTGCCACTGGCCGTGCCGGCAGCGACCGTACAGATGGCGGCCATGCGTGGCATGGAGGTCGTAGTGCTGCGTCCGGAAGGTTTCGCCCTGCCCGAGCCCGTCATGGCGCGGGCGCGCGCCGCCGCTGCGGCCAACGGCGGCTCGCTGCGCGAGACCAGCGAGCGCGCCGATGCGCTCAGTGGCGCGCAGGTGATCTACGCCAAGGAATGGGGTTCCACCACTCACTATGGCGACGAGGCAGGCGATCGGGAACTGCGGCGCGGTCTGCAGGACTGGTGCGTGCGCAACGACTGGTTCGAGCGCACCGCCGTCGACTGCCGCCTGATGCACTGCCTGCCGGTGCGGCGCAATTGCGCCATTGCCGATGAAGTGCTCGATGGACCACGCAGTGTCGTGCTGCGCCAGGCGTACAACCGCATGCCGGCACAGATGGCTGTGCTGCATCGACTGTTACTTTCCCAGACTTAAGCGCCAGGAGCACCCACCATGATCATGCACCGGGCCGACCAGCTGGCCACAATCAGCGCGCTGCGCGCCGCGGCACCTTACATCCGGCTCTACAAAGGCAAAGTCTTCGTAGTCAAGGCGGGTGGCGCCATATTCGGCGACGCTGCGATGACACGCTCGCTGATCGAGCAGATCGCCATCCTGCATAGCCTCGGTGTGCGCGTGGTCATGGTGCACGGCGGCGGCCCGCAGCTTACCGAAGTGACCGAGGCGCTGGGCGTGCCCACGCGCATGGTGCAGGGGCGACGCATCACCGACGAGCGATCACTCGATGCCACCTCGATGGTGCTCAACGGTCTCATCAATACGCGCATCCTCGCTATCTGCCGCGAACAGGAGATCGACGCCGTAGGACTCTCCGGAGTGGATGCGGGCCTGGTGCGCGCTCATCGCCGCCCACCCGTGAAGCTCAAGCCCACCGATACGGAAACTGTCGATTTCGGTTTCGTCGGCGACATCGATCGCATTGACACCAGCGTGATTCGCAAACACCTCGACAATGGCCTGATGCCGGTAATCAGTCCGCTCTCGGCCGATGAGCGCGGCCAGCTGCTCAACATCAATGCCGATACCGTGGCGGCGGCCATCGGCGCCGCGCTGCAGGCGGAAAAACTGATTCTGTGCACTGGTGCGCAGGGCATCCTGGAAAATGTGGCGGATCCAGGCTCGGTCGTGTCATACACGGATCTGGCCGGACTGCAGCGCCTGTGCGCTGCCGGCAAGATCGTCGATGGCATGTTGCCGAAGGCCAAGGCGATCGAAGATGCGATTCGCGGTGGCGTGCGCCGCGTACACGTCATCTCCTACAGCACGCCTGACAGCATTCTCAGCGAAGTATTCACCAACGAAGGCACCGGTACACTGATCGTCGCCGACATCAAGGCGCTGACCACAGCCGAACAGCAGTCGCCGGGCTGAGGCTGGCTCCAGACCGCGGCCCTGGACATTGGCGCGACTGGCGCCGCGCGCACGGCTATGATTGCCATCGCTACCGCTACCGAGGTCACATGAGCAGACTCTGGGACAAAGGCGCACCGCTCGACCAACGCGTGCTGCACTACACCGCCGGCGAGGACTACGCGCTCGATGAACGCCTGGTGCGCCACGATGTGCGCGCTTCGATTGCGCATGCACACATGTTGCACGCACAGAGCCTGCTCACGAGCGCCGATCTGCAGGCCATCGAAACCGGCCTCAGCGCCCTCGGCGCTGCGCATGCACGCGGCGAGTGGCATATCGAGCTCGCCGACGAAGATGGCCAGACCGCCCTGGAACAGCGCCTGACGGCCAGCATTGGCGCCACCGGCGGTCGCATACACCTGGGGCGCTCACGCAACGATCAGCTGCTCACGGCCCTGCGCCTGTATCTGCGCGAAGCCAGCGAAACACTGGCACTGGGCGCGGAGGCTGCCGCCACGGCCCTGGATCGACTGGCGCAGCGCCAGGGCAACCTCGCCCTGCCCGGCTATACCCATATGCAGCAGGCCATGCCAAGTTCAGTTGCCTTGTGGTGCGGCGGTTTCGCCGCTGAGTTGCGCGACGATGCCGCCGGGCTGCGTGCCGTCATGCGCCGCGCGGGCCGCAACCCCCTGGGGTCGGCTGCTGGTTACGGTACACCCGGCCTGCCGCTCGATCGCGCCGCCACCACACGCGCCCTGGGCTTCGAGAGCACCCACGAGCCGGTGACCGCCGTGCAGCTTTCGCGCGGCAAAGCCGAGGCTCAGCTGCTGTTCGAAATTGCTCTGACAATGCAGGACCTGGGTCGCCTGGCTGCCGATCTGCTGCTGTTTTACACGACGGAATTCGCCTTCGTCACGTTGCCAGAGGCCTTCACCACTGGCTCATCGATCATGCCGCAAAAGCGCAACCCGGACGTCTTCGAACTGCTGCGCGGCCGTTCCGCGAGCGCTCTGGCCTGTCTGACGGAGGCACTGGCACTCTGTGCCAAGCTGCCCTCGGGTTACCAGCGCGACCTGCAATTGCTCAAGGTTCCATTGTTTCGCGGCATCGATCTGTGCTGGCAGAGCCTGGATATTATCGTGCCGGCGCTTGATGGGCTGCGATTCCAGCCGGAGCACATACACCTTGATCCAGCCATACACGCCGCCAGCGAAGCCTACGCCCTGGTGCTGAAAGAGGGCATCCCGTTTCGCGAAGCTTACCGGCGGGTTGCCACGCAATTGCAGACATCATGAACGATACCCACAACGACCAGATGCCACTGCAACCCGCGAGCGGGCTTGTCAGCTATACGCATGTGATCTACGCACTGCACTCGTTTGCCGTATTAACAGGGCTGCTCACTTCGGGCAGCGTTGCCGGCCGCTTCGTATTCGGTTTGCCCTCCATCATTGCCGTGATCATGAATTACGCGCGCCGCCATGAAGCACGCGGCAGCTACCTCGAATCACATTTCAGCTGGCAGATCCGTACCTTCTGGTTGGCGCTGCTGGGCCTGGTTATTATCCTGTTGATCTCGGCGCCACTCATATTGTTGATGGGTCTGGGTGTACTCACCGCCTGGGTCGGATTTGGTCTCGTGGGTGTCTGGGTAATTTATCGTGTGGCACGCGGCTGGCTGGCGCTGCGCGCAGCGCGCACACTGCCGATGGTGCAGACATGAAGACCGCGATGAATACGCTCACTGACCGCTTTCGTCACCCGCTGCGCATCGCTGCGGCGATTGCTGCCTTGTTGGGCGCTGCCAGTTGCGGTCAGAAGGGCCCTTTGTATCTGCCCGATCACCCATCGCAAAGCGTACCGGCCGCTGCGGACCAGAAAACGGACGCCAAGCCCGACGCTACCAAGAGTGATGAGACCAGCGGCGATTCCAGCAGCGACCCGGCCAAGCGCAAGAGCCCGCCCACAGTTCCTCCAGGATCCTAGGCCGCTTTTTTCCGTGGCATCTGATCTGTCGCAGCTCGGCTTTCTCCTGTTTGTCTCCGCATTGGTGGCGATGCTCATGCGTCGTTTGCGCCTGCCTTATACCGTGGGCCTGGTGCTGGCCGGCATGGGCCTCTATTTCTTCAAAGTCCATATTCAATGGCATCTGTCCAAGGACCTGATCTTCTCGGTGTTCCTGCCGCCGCTGGTGTTCGAAGCGGCACTGTTCATCGACTGGCGGGAATTCAAGAAAGATCTGCCGGTGCTGGGGCTGCTGGCAACACTCGGGGTCGTGGTGGCAGCGGCGGTCACCGCTGTTGGCATGCACTATGCCCTGGACTGGGAATGGAGCGGCGCCATCGTCTTTGGCGTGTTGATCGCCGCGACCGATCCGGTCTCGGTCATCGCAACCTTCAAGGAAGCCGGTGTTCATGGACGCCTGCGCCTGCTCATCGAAGCCGAGAGCCTGCTCAATGACGGTACCGCTGCGGTTATGTTCGTCGCGGCGCTCGGCTTCCTCTCAGGTAACCAGCACGGCGTCGGCTCGATCGCCGGCACGCTGCTGCTGACGATAGTCGGGGGTGCGCTGGTCGGCGCCAGCGCCGGCTTTGTGTTCATGTATCTGGCGGGGCGAACTCCTGATTATCTGGTCGAAATTACCTTTACGACCCTCGCTGCCTACGGTTCATTCTTTGTGGCCGAACGTTTTCACCTCTCCGGCGTGCTCGCCTCACTCACGGCCGGACTGGTCGTCGGCAACTACCGCACCTCACCGGTCATCTCGGATGCCGGCCGCCAGGCGCTCGGGCCATTCTGGGAATACGTCGCGTTCATCGCCAATTCGCTGATCTTTCTGCTGATCGGCGCCCAGGAGGCCCAGCAGAATTTCGGCGACCTGTGGCTGGCGGTAGTGGTGGCGATCGCGCTGGTGACCGCGGGCCGTGCGGCAGCGATCTATCCTCTGTGTGCGGTATTTGCCCGTGGTCCACTCAAGGTTGAGAGCCGACACCAGCACATACTTTTCTGGGGCGGATTGCGCGGCGCTCTGGCCCTGGCACTGGCCCTGGCATTGCCCGACAATCTTCCCCATCACGACGCCATCATCACCATCACCTTCGCGGTCGTGGCTTTTTCAATATTCGCGCAGGGCCTGACGATCACACCGCTGCTGCGCCGGCTCGGGCAAATAGCCGACCATTAGTGCTGTGCCGGCACGAATTCTTCCATCACCGCAGTGCGCAGCAGCCTGGGTGGCAACAAGCCCTGTGCCAACACGAAGTCATTGAAGGCCAGGCGGTCAAAGTGACTGCGCAGCGCGAGCTGTGCGGCCTGGCGGGTTTCCATCAGGCGCTGATAGCCATAGAAATATGAAGTCGCCTGGCCCGGGGCCCGGAACACATAGCGCTGCATCTCCTGCGTCGCCATGCCCGCGGACAACCCGACTTCATCCATGAGGAAACTCTTGACCTCCTCAGGCGCAATCCGCCCCATGTTGACCATGGGATCGAGAAACGCACGCGCCGCCCTTTGCGCGCGCGCCTGCAGCGCAAACAGCTGACCATCGAGCGGCTCATAGGGCTGCATCTCCGCCTCGGCGTACAGCGCCCAGCCCTCCACGTTCACACTGTTGAAGGCAAACACCGCACGCGCCGTGGATACGCCGGACTCGATCATCTTCGCGAACTGCAATTCGTGACCTGGGCGCGCCTCATGAGCCGTCAGCGTCCAGACCGCGGCCTGGTGCGAGAAGTCATCGTAGCTGAGCCCTTTACCGGAAGCGTCCGCACTGACGCCGGTGGCCAGCACGAATTCACCGTACTCGCCACTGTTGCCAATGAGCCGTGGCGGGCTCATATGCGGCGCCGGTTGCTGGGCGTTTTCCGCGGGCGTCGCCACACGGATCGAGGCCGCGCGGTCCGGCAGCGAGACGATGCGCTGCGCGCGAATGGCCGCCTCAATCTCGCCCAGGCGTTGCTTGTACAACGGCAGCACCTGATCCGCCGGGATCTGCTGCTCTTTGAGCTTGGCGATCACCGCGTGATAGTCGGCGTCGCTCAGCCCATGCTGTTTCGCAACCAGTCCCGCCGTGATCGTCATCTGGTTGCGAATCTCGGCGAACGAGGTGAGTGCCTTGGCGATCAGCTCCTCGGGCGGAATGTCAACGCCATACTGGTGCAGGTTGTCGGCATACACTTCCGGCGGCAGCCGATGATCGGTGCGCGCCCGGGGCAGGATCTCGCTCTTGAGCCATTCGTTGTAATCGTTGAGCTGCTGCGCGAGCAAACTGTAACTGCGTTGCCAGCCCTTGACCTTGCTCTTGGCAAGCAGATCCTTGAGGCCGCTCAGGTAGGTGGGCAAATCGCCGACGGCCTGCTCGACCTCACCGCGGAATGGTCCGAGCAGCGTCGGGTCGGCGTGGATGCGCTCCAGTGTGCGCTCTTTGGCGAGCTCGCTGATCGGCCGGTAGCCTTTGGTCAGTCCCGCATACTTGCTGAGGCGCACCGCAATCGACTGCTGGCGGGCCGGCGGCACCCGCGGATCGAGTGTCTGTTGAACCACACCAAACACCAGCCCGGTGACATCAATGAACGGCCACAGGTACTTGCGGTTGACGGCATTGCTCGAGACGTTATCGGCAGCTGCGCCAATCAGTATCTGCAGATCCTGGCGGACCCTGGGATCGGTCTCGCTGGCAGCACTCTGGCGAAACGCGGCGATGGCGGCGGCCAAATCCGCCTGCTGCGGCTCGTATTGATCGCGCGAAAGATCAGCAATCGCCTCGTCAAAACCGTCGACCCCGAGCTGACTGGCGGTTTCGGGACTGTAGCGGGCGAGCACCTGCAACAACACCCTGGCATTTTCGTTGCTGCGCGTCACCCACGGAGCCTCGGCGGCTCGCGCCGTGGCAATAGCAACCAGCCCGGATAACAGGCACAGCGCCAGCGCGCGGTAATAGATCTTCATGTGTGGATTCCCCAGTACAGGTTCGGTTTCAGGCCGCTGCGCTTCAGTCCTCAGCGCGGTGCCTCTTGAAGGTCATGCGGTCCAGCAGCCCAAGCATCACCGCTGAAACCACGAAGGTGAGGTGGATGATGACATACCACATGAGTTTATCGTTCGCGATCTGCTCCGCATTCATGAAAGCGCGCAGCAGGTGGATCGACGAAATGGCGACGATCGAGGCAGCTACCTTGAGCTTCAGGGTGCCGGCGTCGAGCTTGCCAAGCCAGCCGAGCTTGTCGCCTTCACCGCCGGCCATGTCGATCTTGGAAACGAAATTCTCGTATCCGGAGAACATCACCATGACAATCAGGCTGGCCACCAGCGACAGGTCCACCAGCGCAAGCAACGACAACACTACGTCGGACTCGGACAACTCCAGCACCCGCGAGAGTGAGTGATAAAGCTCTTCAAAGAACTTGACGCCGAGCGTAATCAGGGCCATCGATAATCCGAGGTAAACGGGAGCCAGCAGCCAGCGACTTGCAAATAGCAGCCGCTCAATGGTTCTTTCTATCATGGGGCGAATTCTATCCCAGAAATCTGCCGCTCCACAGCACCGCAGCACCAGGATGTCAGTCGGCTAACCCGCTCGCGCCAGTCTTGC
>Ga0315268_10006507_pt1 | contig 12420 bp, 11 predicted proteins | sample C1_top_MG_FD_204535 | JGI IMG/M metagenome (GOLD analysis project Ga0315268, IMG submission 204535) | Sediment microbial communities from Yellowstone Lake, YNP, Wyoming, USA - C1_top | ecosystem: Environmental > Aquatic > Freshwater > Lake > Sediment | place: USA: Wyoming | collected 2017-08-01 | reverse complement strand
GGCGAAGGCGACGGCCTCGGCGAGGATCGTCAGCGTGCGCAGGCCGAGAAAGTCGAACTTGACGAGGCCGGCCTTTTCGACGTCGTCCTTGTCGAATTGGCTCACCGTGACGCCGCCGTCGGCCGCGTACAAGGGGCAGAAATCGGTGAGCTTGCCCGGCGCGATCAGCACGCCGCCCGCATGCATGCCAACGTTGCGCGTCAGGCCTTCCAACTTGACAGCTAAATCCCACAACTCGCGCAAGCCTTCTTCCTGCTCAAGTCGTTCGTTGATCGCCGGTTCCTGCTCGCGCGCCTTGGCCAGCGTGATACCCAGTTCGTTGGGAATCAGCTTGGCGAACTGATCAACGAAGTTGAAGCCGAGATCGAGTACGCGGCCGACATCGCGAATTACCGCCTTGGCCGCCAGCGTGCCGAAGGTGGCGATCTGCGATACCGCATGAGCGCCATAGCGCTGGCGCACGTAGTCGATCACCCGATCGCGGCCTTCCTGGCAGAAGTCGATGTCGAAGTCGGGCATCGAAACGCGTTCCGGGTTGAGGAAGCGTTCGAACAGCAACTCGTAGCGCAGTGGATCGAGATCGGTGATGCCCAGGCTGTAGGCCACCAGCGAACCGGCGCCCGAGCCGCGCCCCGGGCCGACCGGCACATCGTGCGTCTTGCCCCAGTTGATGAAGTCCGCAACGATCAAAAAGTAACCGGGGAAGCCCATCTGCAGGATGGTCTTGATCTCGAAGCCCAGCCGTTCGATATAGCGCGGCCGCTCGGCATCGCGCTTGGCCGCATCGGGATAGAGATGCGCGAGGCGTTTTTCCAGCCCCTCATGCGTCGCTTGGGAGAGATAATCTTCGAGCGAGATGCCGGCCGGAATGGGAAACTCGGGCAGGCGGTTCTTGCCGAGTTCGACCGTCAGGTTGCAGCGCTGGGCGATTTCGATGCTATTCGCCAGCGCCTCAGGCAGATCGGCAAAGAGTTCCGCCATCTCGGCCTGGGTCTTGAAATACTGCGCTGCGCTGAAAGCCTGTGGGCGGCGTTTATCGCCCATGACGTAGCCTTCGGCGATGCAGACGCGCGCTTCATGGGCGCGGAAGTCGTCGGCATCGAGGAATTGCACCGGATGCGTTGCCACGACCGGCAAGTCGAGTTCGGCGGCCAGTCGCAAGGTGGCGGCGATCAGGCGTTCCTGCGCCGGACTGTCGGTGCGGCCGTTCAGTCGTTGGATTTCGAGATAGAAGCTCTGTGGAAAACGCGCCGCCCAGGCGCGCGCGCAGTCGGCCGCCTTATCGAATTTATCGGCAATCAGCCACTGGCCGATATCGCCCGCTTGCGCACCTGACAGTACGATCAACCCGCTGTTGTCGCCCGCATCGAATGCCGCGCGGGTAATTTCGGCGCGGCCGTGGCGGCGTGGGCGCAGGAAGGCAGAAGAGATCAGTTCGCACAGGCGCAGATAGCCGCCGCGATGCTTTACCAGCAGCAGCAGGCGTGCCGTGGTTTCGCGACCGGGATCGCTGGCGTCCGCTTCGGCGATCCAGACATCCGCGCCAATAAGAGGCTTCAAACCCGCGCCGCGCGCCGCCGTGTAGAACTTGACCATCCCGAACAGGTTGGCGAGATCGGTCAGCGCCAACGCGGGCATGCCATCGGCGACCGCCCGCGTTACGGCATCGTTAAGCCGTGTCAGGCCGTCGCTGATGGAGTATTCGCTGTGGAGGCGGAGATGGACAAAACGGGGAGGGGACATGAGCCGAGAATTTTACCCCCGCAAAAGTCGGCGCTGGCGGGACGGCGTGCGAGGCTCAGCGATTGAAGTATTCGCGCGCTTGATGCAGGATGCGGACGATTCTCAACCTAGCCGGCTCGATGCGGTAAATGATGGTGAAAGGAAAGCGTGCAACTACCGCCTCGCGCGTACCGCGTTTGCCCGGACGAAACACCAAATTCAGTCGCGCGATGCGCTCAGCTTGCCCCAAGATGGCAGCGATGGCTTGCTCCGCGATATCGAATGGGGCGGCTTCGAGGTAGTAGTCGTAAATTCTGTCGAGGTCGGCGCGCGCCCGTTTCGACCAGTCAAGCGGCCTGCTTATGCTGGCGTCCGGCATGTTGCTTGAAACGCTTGTCGAAATGACGCTTGACTTCCTCGTGGCTCACGACCTGCCCGGCTTCGATATCCTCCAGCCCCAGCCGCACCTGTTCGTCGTACCAGGCCTCGTACTCGGCGCGCTGGTCGGCAACGGTTTTCTTCGGCTCGGCTTTCATGGTCGGCTCCTTGGGCGGGTGGAATTCGCTAGCATGATCATAGTACCGCGAAACTCGGCGCTGGCGGGACGGTATCACGGGGCACCGAGCCCGCCAAAATCAGCTGCTATTGCGGCGAGAAATGGATATGCGTACCGGTGTTCCGAGTTTTTCGGCCTTGAGTCCGTTTGCCGCCAATATTTTCTCAATCTGGGGGAAGGCCATACCGATGGTTTGCACCCGGCAATCCGTTCTTGCTTCAAGTTCCTTCAAAAGAAAACTTGTAGGCAGGGGCTGCCGTAAAGTGGAAAGCCGGTCAAGTATCTCGGCCGCCACTGCCCTAGCGCAGCTTTCGCAGTCCATGCTCGATCTCCTACTCACTGTTGAAGCGCCTTGGCTTTCAATGCGTTCACCAAGCTTTTACGCCGCTCCACCCGTTCTTTTTGCGCTAGATCAACCTCAAGAATCTGCTTGCCATGTTTGGCGCTTAAAAAGTAGTAAGTAACAGCTACCCCCCAGGAATAATTGTCGGTATCAGTACATCCTGCTCCGGCGTGGGCTGAATATTCTCAGCAGTCGAATTTGCATCGAAGATCACGACGTCGCGGTAAATATTGGCTTTTTTGATCGATGTAATTACGGGGGAATGTAACTAAAAGTACGCATTAAAACAATACCTTATAGTATGTCTGGCGATTGTTACTTTCAGGCACATGAGAATCAGCGATGAGCATGAAGAGTTCAGCCGGCGCCTGAAAGAGGCGCTGTCAGCGGTAGGCGAGCGGATTGACAGCCCAACGACATTGGCGAGGGCTTTCAACCGACGGTATGGTGGACGGCCGATTTCTGTCCATGCAGCCCGCAAGTGGTTATATGGCGAAGCAATTCCCGGTCAGGACAAGATGCGTGTATTGGCTGGTTGGCTTGGCCGGACGAGCGAGTGGCTGCGTTTTGGGGGTGACGCAGTAGTATCGCTGCGAGTTAATGACACAACAATACCTCCCATGGATTTCAACCTGATGCGCGCAATTGCGGCCCTTTCCGGGCCGCATCAAGATGTGGTGCGTGACTTGGTGAAATCGCTTGGCCACGCCGAACAGTTAGACTGAGGCACACTTCACCCCTACTGTTTTATAAGGATAAAAGTCGGCGCTGGCGGGACGGCGTTGTTTATCCCGCAGTCGCCCAGATGGCCAGTCCCTGCGAGTCGAGATCGATGTCCATCTTCCAGATCGACAAGATTTCTTCGTCCGGCAAGGTGACGCCGTGGGCGCGGGCCTCGGCAAGGAAATATGCCGCCATCGCTGTGCGGATGTTTGACAGCATATCGCCACCGGTTTTCTTCGCCCGCAGGGCGATGCCGACGAAATCGTCGAGGCGGTGCAACATCGCTGCTGCCAGCGGTCGGGGTGGGGCGAGGCGGCTGAAGTGGGTGAGATATACGGCTTCGGGATCGAGCGCGATCATGCGCTCGACGCTGTCGCGCAGATCGACCGGATCAAACTGTGATGGCGTGGTAGAGGGCATCAGCAGGGGGCGGCCCGCCACATCGCATTCGCGGTAACTGATACCGAAGGTGTCACCGGTGAAAATTCCGTTCGCAGCGCGGTCGTGAATGAAGACGTGATGCTTGGCGTGGCCCGGTGCGTCGTGAAAGGCAAGTGTGCGCTCACCTAGCGTGAGCGTCATGCCATCGCTGGTTTCGATGACGCGTGCGGCGGGTACGGGAATCAGCTCGCCATACAATGTCCGTGCGGTGTCGCGACCATAGACTTCCTCGGTCGCCGCCATCAACTTGGTCGGGTCGATCATGTGGCGCGCGCCGCGTGGATGGACGACGAAACGCGCCTGCGGGAAGGCTTGCATCATGGCGCCGGAGCCGCCGGCGTGGTCGAGGTGGATGTGGGTGACGATGACGTAATCGACCGCTGCCGGCGTCAGGCCAAGCTGCTCGAGCGCCTGCAGCGCGCGCGGCAGGCTGGCGTTGCTGCCGTTGTCGATGAAGGCGGCGCGCCCGGCGTCGACAATCAGGTGAATGGCCGCCAGTTGGTGACGTACATAGCCGGCGTCGAAGGCGTAAATCCCATTGTGGTAGTCGAGCAGATTAATTTTCATCACCTTTGCTCAAAGAGGCGCAAAGCGCGCGACAACCTCAAAGAGTTCTTCAGCCTTGATTGGCTTCGCCAGGTAGTCGTCCATGCCGGCCGCGATACAGCGTTCGCGGTCGCCCTGCATGGCATTCGCCGTCATGGCGATGATAGGGATGCGCGCATGCTGGTGGGCCGTTTCCCAAAGGCGGATTTCACGGGTGGCTTCGATACCGCCCATTACCGGCATCTGCATGTCCATCAGCACGGCGGAAAAGTCGTGCCGGGTGATTTGATCCAGCGCTTCCTGGCCATTTTCCACGAGGACGATGCGATAACCCCGGCGTTGCAGCAGAGTCAATGCCAGTTTTTGATTGATGAGGTTATCTTCCACCAGCAGGATCAAGGGGCCGCTGCCAGCCTCGGTCGCTGTTGTGGCACGGCTGGCGGTTGTCGCGGTCGTCACGCGTGCCGGCGTTTCCCCGTCGGCCGTGTCCGCCACCGCAGTGAGCACTTCGCCGCAAGGCAGGGTGAAATGGAAACAACTGCCATGCCCGAGTTCGCTTCCCGCCCACAGCCGACCACCGAGCAGTTCCACAAGACGGCGGGTAATGGACAACCCGAGGCCGGTTCCGCCGTACTTGCGTGTTGTCGAACTGTCTTCCTGGGCAAAGGCATCGAAAATATGGTCAATTTTTTCTGCCGCGATACCGATGCCCGTGTCCCGCACCGTGAAATGGAACTGCTGGTCTGCTGCGGAGAAGGCGACGCCGACGACGACTTCTCCACGTTCGGTGAACTTGATGGCGTTGCCGATCAGGTTGAGCAGTATCTGCCGCAAGCGCAGGGGGTCGGTAACGAGGGTGGCGGGCACTCCGGAAGCGATCTCGGTACGCAGAGCAAGGGCTTTCTCCGTAGCGCGCAAGGCGAACGCTTGAACGGCGTTCGCCAGGGTTTGCCGTAGATCGCAGGGCATCCGGTCGATGGCCAGCTTGCCGGCCTCGATCTTCGAAAAGTCGAGGATGTCGTTGATGACGATGAGCAGCGACTCCGCCGAGGTTTTGACGATGCCGACGAATTCCCGTTGTTCGGTGGTCAACGTGGAATCGAGAACGAGGTCGGTCATGCCGATGATGCCGTTCATCGGCGTGCGGATTTCATGGCTCATGTTGGCGAGGAATTCGCTCTTGGCACGGTTGGCTGCCTCGGCGGCTTCCTTGGCGTGCTGTAATTCATCGCGACTCGCTTCGCGTTCCCTGACCAGCGTGGCTATGGTGTCGGAAAGCACGGCGATATCGTCGCTGCTTTGCGCCGCAGCGGAGCCCGCCACTGGTAAAAGGCCGGCGACAACGCTGCGCAGCGATGTCAGCGCCTGCTCGCGTACTTCCAGTTCTTTGCGCAAGCTGTCGGCGGTGCGTTGCAGTACGGCGAAGGCCGGACGGAATTCCAGCGGCACGTCATCGACCAACGCCGCGTTGGCGGCGTTGCCGTCAAGCCGGAAATCCTGTTCGAAGGCATGCACGCGTTGCAGCGTGCCCAGCCAGCGCTGCAGCGGAAACCAGATCAGCAACAAACCGCCGACCAAGCCGGCCAAGGCAAGGGCAAGCGCTGCCTTGATCAGATGCCACAGACCGTCGGCGACGCTGTCGACAGCAAAAGCTAGCCGCAGTACGCCGTAATCCTTGCCACCGGCGGATAAGGTGCGATTGACTTCATACAACTGCTCGGCAATGCGCTCCAGCAGCCAGCCGGGTGCGCGGGTTTTGTCGGTTGGCGGATTCTGGCTTTTGATGACGCCGCCGGCGAGATCGATGAAGATCGCCGACTCAAACTGCGAACGCAGGATCGACTTGTCCAGCGTGCGCTGGATCGTATCGTAGTCGCCGATCACGGCGCTGTCGGAGACGATTTGTGCGACCACCTCGACCAGCATCGTGGCCGAATCCTGCGCTTCTTCAACGGCCGCGTTGTACTGGTACTGGTAGAACAGCACCAGGCTGCCGCCGACGAACAGTAGCAGGGTCGCCGAATACAGCGCATAGACGCGCGCGATCAGCGATTGCGGCAACAGACGGGCGAACAATTTCACGGCGATCAATCAGCGCAAGGCCGCCGGGGCAGTTTGGTAGAACTTGCGGTAGGGTGCGTAATCCGCGCCCGTGGCCGGCAGGAAGTAAGCTTGCGGGTCAAGGCCGACTTCCTCGGAAGCCTTGAGCAGGATCGTCTTGCCCAGCGGGTCGAGGTGCATGCCGATGAAGGCCGAAGCGACGGCCTTGACGTCTTTTTCCGGCACCTTGCTGGCGGCCATCAGGGCAAGATCGTGGTAGCCCTCCGAGGTCCACAGCACGCGGAAATGCTTGCCTTCGCGCACGGTAAAGCCCTCCACCAGCGCCGAATTGCTGCCGACGGCCTTGGCTTTGCCGGCAAGCAGCTGGACGAAGGCGGCGTTCTGGTTGCCGGCGAAGACCGGCTTGACGTCAATGCCGCGCGACAACAGCTGGCCATAGGTCACTTTGTAGCCAATGAAGGCTTCCGGTCCGGCGAAGACAACTTCCTGGCCCTTGAGGTCTTCCAGCTTGGTAATGGGTGAGTCGGCGGGGACGGCAATCTGGGCGTAAATCGGCGGTGTCCAGCGGCGGCCGAACACCTTCCAGCCGAGTTGCTCGCGCTCCGGGCTGAACAGGTGATTGGAGAAGACGAATTCAACTTCCTTGGCGAGCACATAGGCGGTGGTGTCGGCGGAGGTGCGGCCGATCTTCAGCTCGAGCTTGACGCCGCTTTTTTCGCTGATGTACTTGATGATCGGGTTCCAGTAGGCCGCTGTCTTGTTGATGTCCCACTGGTTGACCGGGGAGAAACGATAAGTCGTATCTGCGGCATGGACGGCAGCACAGCCCAAAAAAGCAATGACGAGGACGAGTAAGCGGCGCAGCATGGCAGTTGTCTCCTGTTAGGCCTCAGCTGTCCTGATTATAAAGTCGGCGCTGGCGAGACGGCGCCGACTTTTCATCTTCACGGGCGGGGCGTCAGATCAAATCTCGCCATTGGCGCCCGCCTTGATGATCGCATTCAATGTGTCGCGTACCTGAATGGCGCTGGACTTGAGGGACGGCGTCAGATTGGGGTCGCCGAGGAACAGGTCCAGGTTCATCATGATCAGCCAGGCTTGCCCCTGGGCATCTTCGACCAGAGTGATACGGCAGGGCAGATAGGCGGCAAAGTGGAGGTCGTATTCGACCATCTTCTTTGCCGTCAGCGGATCGCAAAACTGGAAAATCTCGATGCGGCGTGAGGTTTCGCCCATGGCCACGATCTGCTTCGACAGCGGCAGTTCCGCCACCAGCTTCATGTTGAGCTCGTTGGCACGCGCTTTCATGGACTGCACCGCGTCGTCCATGCTGACGCCCTTGGCGAGGGGCAGCTTGACGACGGTATCGGCAATTTTCATCGGTGGCTGGGCGTGCTTGGGTGCCGCAGCAATCGCGTTGCCGCCGATAAGTACGAGTGCGCACAGGCAGGCGGTGAATAGTTTCTGCACGATGCCGGCATTTGGGTGGAGGGCTGCTTGCTTCATTTTGAGGTTTCCTCTCGTTTGACGGTGATCGGGACGGCGTTTGCTCAGGCCTGCCCGGGGTTGTTGGTCACACCGATCAGACGTGGCGAGTTGAGCTTGCGTGCAGACACCGTCTTCTTGTCGCGCAGCCAGCGTGCCACCACTTCCCAGACCGGTTCGCCCTGGGCGTTTTCGGCAACGGGCGCCCAGCCGGCGACCTTGTATTTCTTCGCCGCATCGAGCGGTTTGCCGGCCAGGCGCATGTCCTGGATGCGGTTGCCCATCTTTGCGCTGGGGTCGCAGGCGTAGGCGAGACCGCCGACGCGCACCATGTCGCCGCCCTGCTGGTAATAGGGGTCGGGGTTGAACAGGTTGTCGCAGACGTCTTCGAGGATGTTCTTGATCTGCTCCCCGGTCATCTCGGTGAGCGTCGACATCGGATAGGTGATGGCAGTCTGGTCCATGACGTGCTCGAAGGTGATGGTCTGGCCCGGCAGGATCGAGGTGCCCCAGCGGAAACCAGGGGAGAAGGCCAGGTCGGCGCCTTTCACTTCCATCAGCGCATCGAGGATGAGCTGGTCCCAGCTGCCGTTGAAATTGCCACGGCGGTAGAGCAGACCTTCCGAGACGGCGAGCTTTTCTTCCAGCTTGGCCTTGTAAGGCGCGCGGATCTTCTCGATGAGTGTCGCCATTTCGGTATCGGCGGCCAGCAGGTTGGAGAACACCGGCAGCAGCTTGTAGCGGAAGTCGGCGATCTTGCCGTCCTTGACGTCGAAGTCGAGTACGCCGAGGAACTTGCTGTTGGAGCCGGCATTGGTGACCAATGTGACGCCGCTCTTGTTTTGCACCTTGACCGGCTGCGGCACGCCATCATGGGTATGGCCACCGAGGATGGCGTCGATGCCGGTGACGCGGCTGGCCATCTTGAGGTCGACATCCATGCCGTTGTGCGAGAGCACGACAACGACTTGGGCGCCGGCGCTACGTGCGGCGTTGACGACCTTCTGCATTTCTTCGTCCTGGATGCCGAAGGTCCAGTCTGGCACCATGTAGCGCGGATTGGCGATCGGCGTGTAGGGAAAGGCCTGGCCGATGACGGCGACTTTCACCCCGTTCATTTCACGCATCGCATAGGGCTTGAACACGGCATCGCCAAAATCGCTAGTCTTGATGTTCTGTGCGACAAAGTCGACCTTGCCGGCGAAATCTTTTTCGACAATGGCGGTTACGCGCTCATGGCCGAGCGTGAATTCCCAGTGGCCGGTCATCACATCGACGCCCAGTAACTTGCAGGCATCCACCATGTCCTGGCCTTGAGTCCATAGCGCGGTGCCCGAGCCCTGCCAGGTATCGCCGCCGTCGAGCACCAGCGCGTTGGGCCTTCCGGCGCGCAACTGCTTGATGAGCGTGGCCAGATGCGCGAAACCGCCGACCTGTCCATACGTCTTGGCGGCCTGTTCGAAGTTGAGGTAGGTGAAGGCGTGCGCCTCGCCCGTGCCCGGCTTGATGTTATAGGCCTTGAGCAGGTGTTCGCCGACCAGGTGTGGCGTCTTGCCGAGCGTGCCGCCGAGACCAATGTTAACGTTCGGTTCGCGGAACCAGATCGGCAGTAGTTGGGCGTGGCAATCGGTGAAGTGCAGCAGATGGACATTGCCAAAGCGCGGCAGGTTGTAAAGGTTTTCGCCGCCTTGGGCAGCGAGGGCGGTGGAGGAATCGAGGGCAAAGCCGGCGGCGGATGCGGCGGCCAGAATTTGCAGAAATTCGCGGCGGTTCATTGACATGAGATGGTCTCCTTGGGGATGAAAAAAGCCTGGCACGGCCAGGCTTTTCCAGGGTTTGACTGGTTACTTATTGACGGGCGACTCGGGATCGAGCAGCAACGCGACCAGATGTTTGATCTGCTCTGGCTTGAGTGCGCCAACATGGCCGAAGCGCGGCATTTCCGAACAGGCGTTGTACATCTTCGAGTTAAAGATTTTGTTAAATGCATATTGCTGCATCTCTGGCGTATTGCCGCGCAGCTTGCCAAACTGATAAAGACTCGGGCCGATCGTGCCGTAAGACGTTTCCTTCGGGCTGATTTGGTGGCAGTTGTAGCAATTGCCGCCTACCGGCAGGCCGGGGTCGTCTGTCCAGGTGAAGCCGCGCCCGCTTTGTGCAAGCTTTTCGCCTTCTTTCCAGTCGCCCATCAGCTTGCCATCGGCAGGATATTTGATGCCGGCCAACTGGTCGGCTTCCATGCGCTTGGCGATATATTCGGGCGGATTGTTGCCGCTCTGGTTGCAGACGGCCTGCAAGCCATCTTCGGCCAGACGGTCAATGGAGGCCTGCCCGCGCGACTGAAAGTCTTTCTTGAAAATTTCCACAGCCTTGGCGCGATAGTTACCTTCGGCGGCAACCGGCAGTGCTGCCATCAGCAGTGGGGTCGCCATGGCGGCTAATAGTATCTTCTTGGTCATGTCTGTCTCCCGGTTAGCGCTTGATGCCCGGGCCCTTGTATTCCAGGCCGTTGGCGGTGCCGATCATGTAGGTAAGCAAATCCGCCACTGCGTCAGAGGCGTACTTGGGCGGCGGGAAGCGTTGCTGGCGGAAGCAGTCGTTCATGCGCCATTGGTGGGTGAGCATTACGCCGCCGGTCATGCGGTAACCCGGCCAGCCCTGCACCCCCTTGATGGCGCCTTGCGGCACGCTGATGTTGGGCAATTGCTGCATGCGGATGCGCTTGCCGTCGCCGCTGTGGCAGGTATTACAGGAAAAATCATAAGGGCCGGCACGATAGGCGGCCATCGCTTTGCCCGTTTCAAAGGCATCGCGCACCTTCGGGTCATCGAGCGGTACGGCGAGCTTCATGTTTTTCGAGTGGGTGGCGATATAGGTCACCAGGTTGGTGATATCGGGCGTGAAATTCGAATCTGCGAAAGGCTTCTTGGCAATCTCGGCGAAGCTGAAGCCCTGCTTCTCGACCATGCACCAGACGACGCGGCGCTCGAGATCCATCACGGCGTCGGCATCGGCGTAATAGCGTGGGTGGATCACATAGGCGCCCTCGACCTGGCCGACGCCCTTGCCGAGATCACAGCTTTCGGCGAGCGAGACATTTTTGGGGCCGCGTTTTTCTTTCCATTGTTCCTCGCCCTTCATTTCGAAGAGTTCGGCCGGGTTGCTGTCTTCCATTTCGGCGCGGAACTTCTCGAATTCCAGGGTGGCGGCATCCTTTTCTTCTGCGACCACGACAGGCGCGCTAGCCGCTTTCGCAGTGGCTTTGGGCTTCTTTGCCGGCGCCTGGGCCGAGGCAGTGCCCATGAATAGCAAGGCGGCCAGCAAGGCGCAGATTGCGCCAACAACATGTTTTTTCATCTCTTCCCCCGGTGTTGTGGTGTGTTGTTAGACTTCTTCGATGGGTAATTCTGTTGGTCTTCTGGGTTCAAATCTGCACATAGCGCCATCCCTGTGACAACCTGGCAGCCAGGCGAGTTTCGGCTGACGCGGCGACCTCTACCGCCGGCAACAGATTGACGAGGACGCCGCGGTCGCCCATGCGCTCGATGGCCTCACGGCAAGCCACCATGTGCAAGTTTCCGTGGGCCCGGCTGATGTCGATAATGCGTGAGGAGTAAGGCGAACCACCGACCCGCAACAGGCTTACTCCCGGCCCGTTGGTGAGGAGCTCGACCTGCAGCGGCTGGCCACTGATTGTTTTAGTGCCGGCCAGTTGCTCGGCAATGCGCAGGGCCGCTTCGACCCTGGCGGGCTCATCGGAAAACAAATGCACGACCGCCCTGCCGTAATTGGTGCGGATGGTTTCGACCTGTTGCAGCGTCAGACCGTCACTTTCCTGATGGTCACGGACCAGCCAGCCAGAGAAACTGCCCAGCATCAGGAGCAGCGATGCCGCCAGGGCATACGCCCACTGGGGAGCGGCGAAACGCCGTCCCGCCAGCGCCGACTTTTGCGGGGGAAGGGGATAGGCACCGCGTACCATCTGCTTCATCTGCCAGAGTCCGCACGCACGGGCACGCAGGGCGCTGTCGGTAGAGATGCTGCCGAGCACCGCCGAGTACTCGACCGCATCGAGTTCGTTATCGACGTAGGCGTTGAGGATTTCGTCTGAAATGTCGTAGGCCATCATTTCACCATCGCCAGTTTGTGAACCGGTGCGCTCACGGTGTGCTCGGCAAGTTTTTCTTTCAGGGCTAGCCGGGCGCGTGACAGGCGGCTCATGACGGTGCCCATGGGAATAGCGAGAATGGCGGCAACCTCGGCATAGGAGAATTCCTCCAGATCCACCAGCGTAACGACTTCGCGTTGACCTGACGGCAACGCCGCCACCGCACGCCGCACGCGCAGCACGATCTCGTTCTGCAGGCAATCTTCCTCGGGAGACAGACCATCGGCCTGCAGCTCATGTTCTTCGATTGCATCGATATCCGTCGTGTCCTTGCTGGCACGCAGATGATCGTGCCAGCAGTTCGCCAAAATGCTGCACAACCAGGCGTGCAAAGACGCCGGATCGCGCAGTTGGTCATGATGGCTGACGGCTTTG
>Ga0315268_10006506_pt1 | contig 12421 bp, 11 predicted proteins | sample C1_top_MG_FD_204535 | JGI IMG/M metagenome (GOLD analysis project Ga0315268, IMG submission 204535) | Sediment microbial communities from Yellowstone Lake, YNP, Wyoming, USA - C1_top | ecosystem: Environmental > Aquatic > Freshwater > Lake > Sediment | place: USA: Wyoming | collected 2017-08-01 | reverse complement strand
GCACAGGAAGTGGCTGTCACCGTCAAGGGCGGCTACACGCCGGACATCATCGTAGTCAAGGCCGGACAGCCGGTGCGCCTGCGCTTCACTCGTCAAGAGAGCGCGGCTTGTTCCGAGATGGTGCTGTTTCCCGACTTGCGCAAGAGTGCCAAGCTGCCTGAGGGCGAAGAGGTCACGGTCGAGTTCACGCCCGATCAGCCGGGCGAGTATGGCTTTCAGTGCCAGATGGGGATGTTGCGGGGCAAGTTGATTGCAGAATAGGCCAAGAGGCACGAGAGCCGAGGTGTAAACCCCGGCTCTCGTGATTTCTGCGCGCAGATGCACGGCCGTTTTTTCAGGCAGCCTCTTGATCACCAGCGCCAGCCGCAAGTCGGGGCGAGAGGACTTGAACCTCCGACCCCACGGTCCCAAACCGTGTGCTCTAACCGGTCTGAGCTACGCCCCGAGCAAGCGCAAGTATACCCTTGTGTGCTCTGACCGTCAAGGTCTAGGGCTGGCGCGTCGTGGCAACAGTTAGTGTGGGCGTGGCCGTCATTATCTCCGTCGGCGTGAGAGTGGCTGTCGTCTCTAACGTCGGTGAAGCAGTGGGCGTGACTGTCGGTGGAACCGGACGGAACGTCAACTGCCACGAGGCCAGGATGGTTTGCGCGGGATCGGACGATGGACATTGTTCCGTCTTGATTCCCTTGACGATCGGGAGAGCAGACTGTGCGACGGCAACGGCATAGGTCTTGTCCGGCTGTATATCTATATCGCCATAGCCATTGCCTTTTTCCGGCTTGAGTCCCGTCACAAAACGATCGGCCCCGTCATCCCACGTCACCCACACTTCGACGCCGGGTATTCCCTCGCCCTTTTCGTCTTCGACCACGACGCGAATCTGCGGCGTCCCTGGCTCGCAAACGCGATCTTGCGCAATGGGCAGATACACCGGCAGCGGCGGAGCCGTAGGCGTGAAGGTGGGCAACGGCGTGGGTGTGTCTGGTGGCGCGAACGTGGGCGCTAGCGTAGGCGTTGGCGTGGGCGGCGACAGCGTAGGCCGCTCGATCGGCGTGGGGGTCTGATTAAGAGTGAACGTCGGCACAGGTGTGGCAAGGTAAACGATCATCGCCGCCGTGCGAACGCCGCGCCCATCGGAGAGCCGGGCCAGCGCGCGCAACATCGGCGCAGGGCGACCTTCGGCAATCGCTCGCTCCGTCACGTTGGCAAGCTGGCGCGCCACATTCGGATCCCTCAGTGCGTCCAGTCGGAACTGGGCGCGCGTCCAGTCATTTTCCACAGCGAAGGATGCGCCAACCAACTGCAAGTACGTTGCACGAAATTCCGTGCGCAGCTCGGATGGCTCGACCGCCGTATACTGAACTGGGCTGACAAACCACGCTAGGACCAATCCGCCGATCAGCCCCACGGCAGCAGCGACGATAAAGACGACGAGGGTGCGGGAACGTTCGCCGGTCATCGCGTGAGGTAAGGGGCAAGCACCGGCGTGCGCGAGCCGAGCGCGGCTGCCAGTCGCGCCAGCGTGCCAATATAAAAGGGCGGCAACCCCTCGGAGACCGCTTGCTCGCCCCGTTGCGCCACCCGCGCGCCGGGATCGCCTTCGCCCAGCAAGGCAAGCGTGTGCCGGGCAGCGTCAAGGTCGCCATCCAGGCTGTATGCCTGTGCGGTCATCAACACCCAGTCGGCTTGCCACTCGGCTGAGAGAGCAGAAGGATCAGTCTTGACCGTGTTGATCGGCACGCTCCAGCCGGCCGCCAGTCCGGCGCCCAAGCCGATAGCCAATCCTAGAGCGATCACAAAGAGGGTACGCCGCATCCCAGACTCCAAATGCAGACCTGCAAAGGTCCCGTACTTTGGCCGGGGGCGAATCCAACGAAACGCGGGCCTCCCCTGCGAGTGAGGTTGGCCCGCTGAACTCTACCCCTGCGCGGGGTCTACCAGAAACCCGTTTTCTGTGGGAAAACGGGTTTCCATCCTTATCGAATGCCGAAGGTGGGAATCGAACCCACAAGGGCATAGCCCACACGATTTTGAGTCGTGCGCGTCTGCCAGTTCCGCCACTTCGGCGCAAACAAAAGTATAGACGATGTAGGCTGTTTCGTCAAGTATCGGCTCGGCCCGCACCGCCGGGTCGGCCTACGGATTGGGTGTAGGCGTCGGCGCAGCGGTCCCGACTGCTTCGCCAGCCCACTGGGGATAAAAGGTGTGCAGCCAGTGCACCGGTATGGCATCAATCCCGGTCCGAGAAGACTCGTCACATCCCTTGGGGCTGCCAGCGCGGTCTGAACAAAAGCAGCGATTGCCTCTTCGTCTTCGACAATCAGGATGTGACCCTGCATGGGGATATCTCTACTTTGTAGTCATCCAATAGTCAGTGCCCTGCAGCGCAACACAAGGCGAGATTATATTCAATTGGGGATTTGAGTCAATTGACCCTGGCACGTCAAGACATGAACGCGACACAAAACGAGCCATCCTGTGCAGGATGGCCCGTCTGCCTGTCTGACCACAAATTAGTGGTCACCGATCACTGAATCAACCGTCTGCGTCGCGATCGCCGCGTCAATTCGCTTGATCAGCCCGCACAGCACATCCTTGGGTCCAACCTCGACAAAACGCGCAATGCCTTTGCCGATCATGAACTGGATGGATTCCGTCCAACGTACGGGAGAGGTCAATTGCGCCACGAGCGAGTCAATCGCGTCCCCGCGTCCAGAGGGCCGGGCAGTAGTATTGGCAATGACTGGGACGCGAGGCTCCGCCCAGGACACTGATTGCAACGCAGCGCGGAATTCCTGCGCGGCGCCTGCCATCAGCGGCGAGTGCGCGGCAATGCTCACAGCCAGCGGGATGCAGCGCTTGGCCCCATAGACCTTTGCCAATTCCATCGCCTTTTCCAGCGCGACCCTGTCGCCCGAAATCACCATTTGACCAGGGCAGTTGTCGTTGGCAATCTGCACCGGCTGGTCGGTCTCTCGCGAGGCTTCAGCGCAGGCCTTTTCCAGCTTTGCCCGGTCGAGGTTGAGAACAGCGGCCATCCTGCCAGGATGCTGCTCCCCAGCCACCTTCATCAGCCGGCCACGCTCGCGCACCAGCCTGAGCGCATCGGGGAACGACAGTGTCCCGGCGCACACCAGCGCCGAAAACTCTCCCAGGCTGTGCCCGGCCACCATCTTCAGTTGCCCTTTGAGGTCGGTTCTGCTTTCGATCACGCGCAGCGCAGCGATGCTATGGGTCACGATGGCCGGCTGTGTATTGACCGTGTCGTTCAGGTCGGCCTCCAGACCTTCCAGGAAGAGCCGGGAAAGCGCAAAGCCCAGGACGTCATCGGCCTGGGCAAAGACTTGACGAGCTTCGGGAAAAGTCTCCAGCTCCCGGCCCATTCCCACGAATTGGGAACCCTGGCCGGGAAAGACAAAGGCAACCGCCTCTTGGCTCACGCGAACCACTCCAAGAAACCCGTTTTCTTCCAGAAAACGGGTTTCTTACCTATTCTTTCTTGCGCTTGGACTTGTCTTTGACTTCGATGACTTCCACGCCGTCGTACGTGCCACAGTTCGGGCAGACGTGGTGCGGCATGTGCGGCTCTTTGCACTGCGAGCACAGCACCAATTGCCTGGGCTTGAGCGCCATATGACTGCGCCGACGATTGCGACGACCTTGTTGGATTTTTCGCTTTGGAAGAGCACCCACCAGACAGGCTCCTTTCAATTCAACCGCTTCCCAGGGAAATGTGAGGCGGCATCTCTACGTCACACAAATTGACGCGCGACGTTTGTCGCGCGCGAGCCGCATTATAACAGATGCACTGGGAGTGTCAAGCTACCTGCGCTATGGGATTCTGTAACAAGTCGCATGGTGCGAGACACGAGTTGAGAGCCACTTTGACTTGGGTAACAAGCCCGTTGCGCGAGAACGCAAAGAACGGTTCAAGCTGCCCGACAAGCTAATCCCGCTCCTATCTGCCTGGAACTCTAACAAGCTGGATTGGCTCTTATTTGCCGCCATGCTTGCTATTTGGGGCGCTACGCTTGCCTCTTTGTGCACTCTCGTCATTATCCTCACGCTGCAACGAGTGGACGCTGCCGGAATCTTGTACCCGCCGCCGCCCACGTCGCCCGCGCTGCGCGCGCCGCTCGTCCACGTCGGCCTCACGCCGCTTGCGCCCGTTGGCGCGGCAACGTCCGCGCCTGGCCGGATGCTCCCGGTCTTGCCCACTCCTGCCAAATGACCGCCGGATTTATTTATCTGTTTAGAGACGTGATCATCCTCACCATCGGCGGCCTGTTCGGGGTGGTCATCGTGGGCCGCATCGTGCGCACCATCCGGCGTATGCTTGCCCCGGCGGATGGAGAGATTACGTGACCGAAAGAAAGCCATCGAATGAATTCGACGGCTGATATGGGAAACCTGCTAAAGCAGGTTACACCTCAACGCGCTTGAGCGCGTTTCCTGTTGCGGGCCGCAAATTCATTCGCGGCTGACAGAATGAAAAGGAGCAATTTGCCGCTCGTCATCGCGCTGGTCTTGTTCGGCCTGATGGTCGCCGTCACGCTGCTGGCGGTGGACGTGGCCATCGGGCAGGGAACGAACATGGTACAGAACGGAACGTTCGATGGGCTGGACGGTTGGACGCCCAACAACACGGAATGGGTGACGCACTCGCTCGACTATGACTATGCCGGCGACGACGGGTCGGCCCAGTTCGTCACTCTAGGCGGCGCGATCACCCAGTCGGTCACGCTTTCGGCGACCAACCTGTATTACATGTTTCTTTACGCTAACGCCGACGACCCCGACTGCCGCGTGCTGCATTGCCTGGGCGGCACGTGCTATAACTCGCCGCTGAACCACACCGGCTGGAGCCAGCTCAGCTTGGCCGGTGTCTACACGGCGGGCGATTACGAGGTGTCCATCCAGTGGTGGCCTACCAGCACTTGCACGTCAACCGCGTTGTACGTTGACGACGTGCAGGTCTATGGCGAGCCGGATTCGACCTCGACGCGCGTGCCAGAGTCGGAGCCGGAGCTATTGACACAGATTCGTGGCGCAATACGACCAGATGCCCGGCGGGGAATACACCATGTACGCCCGCTACTGTGGCGTGGGGTGCGTCAACGGCGGGATCATCCTCCAGGCCGCCGCCGCGTTTTGGGAGGCCGGCCCAGAGCCGCAAGAGACCGCCACGCCCTGGCCGACGACCACGCGGCTGGTGCCGCCCAGCCCCACGCCGCGCGCGCCGCGAAGCGTGGCTACGCCAATGGGGGCGAGCAACCTGGACGCGATCATAAACGAGGGGACGCTGACCATCGGATGGGTCGGGCCGGCGCTGCTGGGGATTCTGATTGCGGCATTTGGGTGGGCGGGCCGGGTGTTTGAATGGCTGGGGACGCTGGCGACGTGGTTGTTTTCAGAAGAGTGGAGAGGGGACGGCCCGGTGGAGAGATGATTCCCAATGCTCCAAACGGTCAAGATTGAGTTGAGGCCAACGGGTACAAGTGCTACACTTGTCTTCCCGGGATCTCTGTCACACTGCAATCCACGATGGGTGCGTTTCATTTTCTTTGCCACTTGTCTCACGCCCTCGTTTGGGAGTACAATATCCCTCAGGGGCTCGCTGTAGCCCGTCACATCGCGCGGGGCGTAGGGCTTAAATTCCAAAGCAGGACCACATCCCGACCGGCTTTGTTCAACTCTGGATTATGCGGCGGCGGGCACACGTTGCTGCCCGGGTACGCGGGTGGGCATGCTAACCCGTGCCGCATGAATCCTTAAACGTTGGGCGGCGTTCCATCATCGTCCGTATCTTGTAAAGCGTTTTTGGTGTTCTTATAGATATGACAAAACTGCGTGAAAGAATCTACCGCCTCTGCGGAGAACATAAGCCGCTCTCCTTTGAGCATATTCCTCCCAGAAGCGCTTTCAATGATAGCCAGCGGTTGTTCCAGACCATGCAGGATCTGCTGGACGGTAAACCGTATAGTCGATTACGCCGTGGTGTTGGGAAATACTGTCTTTGTGAAGCTTGCAACAAGCTCACAGGCAGATGGTTTGGGACTGCCTTTTTGGCCGGCAGACTGGGATTCACGACGACCTCGATCTGGTGGTGGCAGTGGATCGGGTCCACGGCGTTGACATCGACCGCCAGCCGCGTCAGTCTTACCTGATACTGCGGTTGCAACCGGATGAAAGGAAGGAGACGGCCATGAGTGAACTCGACGATTTCCTCACCAAGACCCTCGCCCGCCAGATCAAGGCGGAGGAAGCGATACACAACGGCGACCCGGCACCGCGACTGGAGATGTGGTCAACAAGGGATCCGGTGACCCTGTTCGGTGCATGGGGGCCGTGCAAGAGCGGATCGGACGAGGTGACCCGGATCTCCCGCTGGGTCGCATCGCGGTTCTCCAACTGCACCGCGTACAGCTTCGAGCTCGTCGCCGCAGGCGTCAGTGGCGACCTGGCCTACACAGTCGGCTACGAACACTCCTCAAGGTCCGTGGATGGCGGCCCAGTCGAGCCGAGCACCCTGCGCGTCACCCACGTCTACCGCCGCGAGAACGGCGAGTGGAAGATCGTCCACCGCCATGGCGACCTCGTCCCCATCGATCAGAGCCCGCCCGCCGAGGCATCGACGACGTAGGCGTCACAGGCCGCACCCTCTTAAACCTGCCAGAAGATCGCCCACTAGTCCCGGAACGGGTGGCCGATCTCTCTCGTCTGGTACGCACTTACATGCCGCTGAGCGAGTCGCCTGAGCGCACCCCGGTTGTTAGCCCGTCGTTGAGACGTTGCTGCTGACATCTTCGCCAATGCGTCTAGAAACCCAGTCACCTGGAGAGCCGCAGATAGGTTACTCCGTTCCGAGTGTCCATTTGTTGTGGTTTTGGGTCGGTACTTTACGCCGGGTCTCTCTTCCGCGTGGAGACCATGTATCCGTTGACTACATGGCCGGTTGGAGACCATTCCCGGTTGGGCCTGCCACTCAGCCGTTAGGCAGAGTCTGCATGACGACGCTTCAAATGTACCTTCGCTTACGCTGACCATGACCATGTGCTCGACGCGTCGCATCATTCGGCTTAATGCTTATCGCCTTTGCCTCCATGCACTCCGGCGCTTGAGAGCCAGTCGCGCACCGTTGGAGGTTGCTGTCATCTGTCCACTTCAGAGGTAGGAGTTACACCTACATGGACACTCAGTTGTCAAGAGCCTGTCCCGAACAAAGTGAAGGATTCTTGCGGCCAATGACCGCTCGACCTTGCCGCTCACCCTTTGTACCGTTTGATGGTACAATTTCAAGCGAACGGGTCGCACCACCGGCATCCAGCCGACGCGCTACGCGCGCCCTCACGAGTGGCACTTGGCCTGTTCATCGTTCTGGTTAACGTAGCGCATCTGGCCCGGCCCGCGCGCGGCTCATGCCGCTGCCGTTGGGCGGTTTAGAAAGCTCGCACAAATGTCGAAGGAGAAGATATGAAGACCGATCCAACGGTACCCAAGAATATCGATGAATACATTGCAGGCTTCCCACAAGATGTTCAAGAGATTCTGGAGAAGATAAGGTCGACAATTAAGAAAGCGGCGCCAGACGCGGAAGAAACAATCAGCTATCAAATGCCGACTTTCACCCTGAAAGGTAATTTGGTTCATTTTGCTGCTTTCAAAAAGCATATCGGGTTTTATCCTGCGCCGACAGGAACTGAGAAATTCCAAAAGGAGTTATCTGTTTATAAGGGCGCAAAGGGCTCGGTAAGATTTCCATTAGACAAGCCAATTCCGTTCGCCCTGATAAGCAAGATTGTGAAGTTCAGGGTAAAGGAAAACTTGGAAAGAGCAGAAGCAAAAGGGAAGAAGAAATAGAGAACATTACCCTTTGCTGTATTGTTCGCGCCGAAGAATCACCGCCCAACAATGGCATGCAGGCGACTTGGCCTTCGCTGCGCTTCGGCCAAGCGCCTGATGCTTGTCGTCAGATTGGCAGGTAAGCGCAATTTGTAGCCGCCGTCACGCAAACTAAAAAGCGCGGGTTACTCGCCCGCGCTTGTCCTCATGCCCCGGTTTGTCTTGCGCTGCTAAGGTTCGACTGGCAACGACGTACGGGCGGCAGTCATTTCATCTTCGTCTATTGTGGGTCTGTAATCTAGCTCCTGGTGCCGGAAGTAGGCATTGTACAGCTCGGCGTAATGACCGCCCCGGGCCATCAGCTCGTCGTGCGTTCCCTCGTCAATGATCTGCCCATGAGCCATGACGATGATCCGATCCGCGTGTTTGACGGTTGAGAGACGGTGCGCGATGACGATGGCCGTCCGGTCACGCATGACAGTCTCCAATCCCTCCTGAATCTGTGTCTCGGTGAATGGGTCCACGCTGGCCGTCGCTTCGTCCAGTATAAAGATGGCCGGGTCTTTGAGTAGCACACGCGCCAGCGCCACCAGTTGTCGCTGTCCCATCGAGAGATTGGCCCCACGCTCGCCGACGTCGGTGTCCATACCGTTCGGCAAGTCGGCCAGCCAATCGCCATTGCTGATGCGCATAGCCGCCTGGTGCACCTGCTCGTCGGTCGCTCCCAGCCAGCCGTAACGGATGTTGTCGCGCACGGTGCCAGAAAAGAGGAATGGCTCTTGCGGCACCAGGCCGATGTGCCGCCGATACTGCGACAAGTCCAAACGGCGGACGTCCCGACCGTCAATCAAAAGCTGTCCGCCCTGGAACTCGTAAAAACGTGTGATCAGTCTGGCGATGCTGCTCTTGCCCGCACCCGTGTGGCCGACCAGCGCCAGCGTCTCGCGCGGGCGGATTTCCAGCGAGTAATCGGGCAGCACTGTTTCCGTGCCGGTGTAGGCAAATCGAAGGTGCTTGAACTCGATCTGGCCCCGTAAGGGCGAATCATGATTCGCCCCTACAGGCTCTGCCGCGATTTGCGTCACTTTGGGCTCGGCATCAATCAGCGCAAACACACGCTCTGCCGCCGAAAGACCATCCTGGAACTGGCTCCAGAACGAAGCGATGTTGAGCATCGGGAACCAGAAAAACCCGACGGCCTGCATGAACAAGTACCAATTGCCAGGAGTGACGGCCCCGGCGCGAGTCGTCAGCCCGCCCGCATAGACCAGCAGCGCCACGCCCAACCCGGAACTGATGCCCATGATGGGGAAAATCGTGTCTATCGTCAGGCCGCGCCGCAGCCCCACCTGGTAGGCCTGTTTGTTGTTCGCGTCGAACGTGGCATAGATCGCGTGCTCCTGCCGAAAGCTCTTGGCGACCGTGATCCCGCTGATGGACTCTTGAATCTGGGCATTGATCTTGGCCGTCACGCGGCGGGCGCGCTGAGTGACCGTCCGCGCGATGCGCCGAAAGCTGAGAGCGATGGCGGCTGCGACAGGCGCAAAGGCAATGAGCAGCAGCGTCAGCGTGACATTGATGCTGAACAGCCAGGCGGAAAGGATGCCGACCAGCAGCACTTGACTGAGCAGGTTTGTGATCAGGCTGACCACGTCGGACAAGTCCTGTGTATCGGACGTGACACGACTGACGATTTTGCCGGAGGGGTGCTCGTCGTAAAAGGAGAGATCATGCCGAATAGTGGCGTCAAACACATCTTCGCGCAGCTTGAGCACCACGTTCCCGACGACGCGAGCCGAAAACAATTGTTGGATATAGTTGAACACCCAGGCTGATATGCCCAGCAACAGCACACCGCCGGCGAGCAGCAGGATCATCTCCGTAGGGGCGCGGTCGCCGCGCCCATACACGCGCAACAGGTCAATGCCTTTCGCGATCAGAATCGGCCCGGCAGTCCCAGCCGCCGAGTTCAGCGTAATCGCGACGGCAATCAGGATCATCGGTCCGGTGTAGGGCCGAAAATAGCCCAGCAGCCGGACCAACAGTTCCCGGTCTCGATAATTGCGATCGTATGCCTCGGTATCGAGGCCGTCGAGAATAAAACCCATGTCGCGTCATGCTCCAGAAACGTGGCACACTGTTCGAGATGCCTCACGCATCATGCTTGCAGTCTCACGTGTCATACCTGGCAAAGATTCTCCGGTAATCGGGACTGCGCACCATCAGCTCTTCGTGCGTCCCTTGATCCACCAACTCACCCCGGCGCAAGACCAGGATGCGGTCGGCCCAGCGGATCTGGCTGAGCCGGTGCGTGATGAGGAACGTCGTCCGCGCTCGGCTGATGCGCCGCATCGCACGCTGAATCTGATCCTCGGTGGCGCTATCAATCGCGCTCGTGCTGTCGTCCAAAATCAGGATGCGCGGGTCGGTGAGAAACGCACGGGCGATGGCGATGCGCTGCCGCTGGCCGCCGGAAAGCGTCACGCCGCGCTCGCCCACCCCGGTGTTATAGCCATCCTTGAAGCCGGTGATGAACTCGTGCGCCTGGGCCTCGCGCGCCGCCTGCTCAATTGCCTCCTGGCTGGCGCTGGCCTGGCCGAAAGCAATGTTTTCGGCCAGCGTTCTAGAAAAGAGAAACACGTCTTGCTCGATGGTCGAGATTTGCGAGCGGAGCGATTCGAGGTTCCAATCGCGCACGTCTATGCCATCTATCAGCACGCGGCCGCTGCTGGCGTCAAAGATGCGGTTGATGAGCCACGTCAGGGTGGTCTTGCCGGAGCCGGTCTGCCCCACGATGGCAATCGTCTCTCCGGGCCGGGTCGTAAAGCTAATGTTCTTGAGCATAGGCTCGCGGCGATAGCGAAAGCTGACGTTCTCAAAGCTTACCTGACCCTTGATCGGCCTGGACACGCCACTTGGGTTCTCGTCCAGCTCCGTTTCGACGTTGATCAGCTCCAAAATCCGCTCGGCGCTGGCAATTCCCAACTGCACCAGGTTGAAGGTAAAGATAGAAATGAATGTGGGGAAACGCAACACCCCCATCAGACCCATAAAGGTGACGACCTGGCCCAGGCTGAGACTGCCCGCGCGCCAGTCCAGCATCGCGTGTAACAAGGCGCCAGCCCAGCACAGGCTGAACATCAGCGCCGGCAGGTAGAGGGCCTGAATTCGCCCTTGCTGGATAAAATAACCCCGGTATGCGCGGGCATTCTGTGTAAACTTGTTCCACTCGTGCCGCTCTTGGGTGCTGGATTTGACGACTTCGATTCCGGCGATGGCTTCAGCCAGCCCGGCGTTCATTACTCCGAATTGCTCCCGCAGGGCAATACTGACCGGGTTGAGCTGCCGGTTGTAATTGGCGAGCGTAATCGCCAGCAAGACAAGAAAGATGCACGGAGCGAGCAACAATTCAAATTTGAGCCGGGCGATCAGGACAATGGGTACAAGGGTTCCCGTGAGCGAATCGGTAATCAGCATCAAGCCAGGGCTGAACATAAAGTTGAGCATGTGCACATCGTTGGTGGCGCGAGCCATAATATCCCCAATCCGCTGCCGCCCAAGAAAGGTCTGGCTCTTACCCAACAAGCTGGCATATAACTCGTCGCGCGCATCCCGCTCGACTCGTTGGGCAATAAACTCGCCGGAATAGTTGCGTGCCAACCCCGTCAGGCCTTGCCCGATCGCCACGCCCATCACACCCAACGCGATTCCCGTCAGCGCGTTGACACTCCAGCTAGGTGAGGTGATGAGATCAAATCCCTGCCCGATGAAAACCTGAATGTAGCTGTAGAATGTGTTGTTCAGAATGGAGGCCAGGAGCATGGCGAGCGGGAAGATGGGATAGCGCGTTGCATGAGAGACAATCCAGCGCACCGGCCCGGAGCGGTCGTAGCGATATTCGTTTTCCAGCCGGAATTCCCTTTTGGTCAACGAGTCATCTTTCTGCCGCTTCTTTGGCCTCTAGTCTTTGGAGCACCTCGGCACGTGCAGGCCGGGTGAGCGGAGGATTCTGGGACACCGACAGGTTTCGGGGGTAGCATCTCAGCGACGATGGCTGCTGGCCGGCGAGGCAGTAGCAGAGAGCACGCCATGAACCCGCGATAGCGGAATAGAATCACGAGGTCGCGGTTGTGTCTCCGGCCGCCGAGTCGTCGGGCGGACGCGGCGTTTGAACACGTATGATTCCGTTGCGCACTTCGTTCAACGCGCGCTCCATATTAGCAGCCAGGCCACTCAATACCTGGAGCACATACTCGTCGGCGTCGGCGCGCAGCGATTCGGCATCCCGCTGCGCCCGCTCGACAATGGTGGCAGCTCGCGCATCGGCAGCTTTGGTCAGCTCGTGCTCAGCCACCAACGCAGCGGACTCTTCGCGTTTGAGGTCTACCAGCCGCGCAGCCTCTTCGTGCGCCTGGGCAATGATGCGGTCGCGCTCCTGATTCGTGCGCTTGGCCTTTTTCACCTCTTCGGGGATAGAGATGCGCATCTGGTCAATCAGGTCCCAGATTTTCTGCTCGTCCACCATCACTTTGTTGCTGAGGGGCAGCCGCCGTCCTTCGTTGACGAGTTGCTCAAGGCG
>Ga0315268_10006505_pt1 | contig 12421 bp, 11 predicted proteins | sample C1_top_MG_FD_204535 | JGI IMG/M metagenome (GOLD analysis project Ga0315268, IMG submission 204535) | Sediment microbial communities from Yellowstone Lake, YNP, Wyoming, USA - C1_top | ecosystem: Environmental > Aquatic > Freshwater > Lake > Sediment | place: USA: Wyoming | collected 2017-08-01 | reverse complement strand
ATTATGTCCCCAATTGCGTTGCCTACACCGGCACGCATGACAATGATACTGCCCTGGGCTGGCTTGCCGCGGCATCTGACCACGAGCGCGAATTTGCCTTGCGCTACCTGCGCAGCGATGGCCATGATTTTGCCTGGGATTTGATCCGCTCGATCTGGTCTTCCGTGGCGATGTTCGGTGTGGCGCCCATGCAGGATGTGCTCAACATAGGCGGCGAGGGACGCATGAACTATCCCAGCCGCCTGGGCGGCAACTGGGAATGGCGCATGAGTGAAGATGCCTTGTCGGATGAGGTGAAGAACAAATTGCTGGAGTTGAATTATCTATATAGGCGATAATTTAGGCCATGTAATAATCTGTTAAGGGCGCTAAACCTCGTCGCAATATTCTTGTGCGCCTTCAGCTTTTTCAAGGGCCTCTCTGCCTTCATTGATCGAGAAATAGATCAAGCCGATCGCACCGAGACTGTCGGTGAAACCAAAGCCTGTAAATTGATAAATTAAACTGGCGGCCAGCAGGACCACCGACATGTAAATGCAAACCATTGTGCAGTTTGCATCGGCCAGGATCGGCGCCGAATTGAGCGCACCTCCGACTCTGCGTTTGCCCATCACCAGCGCCCACATGACCGCAATGGAGATCAGCGAGATGATCGTGCCGCTGAGCGTGGTGGTCGGCTTGTGGCCGGTAAATAAATTATAGACTGAGGTGATGAACAGCCCGGCCGCCAGCACATAAAACCCCCAGCCCGTAATGCGCAGGGCGGTACGCTCGAATCCTCCACGCGGCGCATCGGGCTGTTGGCGTATGCGGATCACCATGGCCAGGATCCCAATGCCGGACATGACCTCGATGAAACTATCCATGCCGAAGCCGAAGAGGGTCAGCGCTTCGTCTTGTACCCCGAAGTAGACCGAGACCAATCCTTCCAGCAGGTTGTAAACGATCGTGAAGATCGCCAGCCAGAGCGCGAAATTGAAAAAACGATTTTGTTGGGACTCCCGGGAGTATGTTTTCATCTTATCTCCAAACTTCTACTGCTTCCTGCATTTATGTCTAAAACCGCATTTGCCGGAAGCTGGGTAAAAATGGAAAATTCGGTTTATCTATTTACGCAGTACCCTGTAAATCCAATATGCAGGGTTTTGACCAATAAAGATCATCTGAAAGGTGAATGGTTCGCGCAGTGTTTACGACACCGGAACAGGTTGTTCGGGCTTTGATTTCCAATAGTGCATCAATAAAAGGCACATTCCAAGCATAAGAATGGTTGTGACAATACTCAACAGGTCTTTGCGCGTGCCTGCCTGTACCAAAAGTGCGGCAAAGGAAAACAGGTCCAGGACGATCAGGAAGATAAAAGCCGGAATATAGGACTTCGTTCTTTCGATCAGGTTCGCCGCTATCCAGGTGATGGGGATCACATAAAGCAGTTGGTCGTACGACCATAGATAGATGGTTGAAACGAAACCCAGTGGGAGAATGATGTTGAATGCCTCCCAGGGCGTCAGTCGATCCTTGTTGCGCCAGAGATATATGCCCCCCAGGGCGAGAGCCAGCAGTGTTCCGAACGTACCGAAGATCCACATGCAGGACAGGTTTTGGCTGCATGTCAGATAGGCAAAACTATAAATGTTGGATTGAATTCCCAGGGTCCGATCCAGGACAACTTCGCTGGCGCCCCGGAATTTGACCAGCCACAGGGGGTCGCGCAGGATTCCCAACAGCAGCAGGAATATCCCGCCCAGGCCCATGCCAAAAATGGCCTTCCAGTCGCGGCGCGCCAAAAACCAAATTCCTGCGAGGGCGAGAATGGTCACCCCTTGCGGCGGTTTTAAGATCGTCAGTGCGAGAATAAAGCCTGCCGGAAATGATCGGCTTTTTTCCAGGAACAGGATGGAAAGTAGAATTGATGCCAAAGCCAAAGGACCGACAGAGCCGACCTGCAAAGTTAAAAAGACAGGGCCGAAGAACAGCAGGAAGATCATCATCGGCAGGAAGAGCATTCTCTGTGGTTGTTCCTGCCAATGGTGCAGCAGTACATAAACGGTCCCTGCGATAATGATTTGCGAGATGATCTGCCACACGATATAAGCCTGCCCCAGGCTGAGCAATCCAAGCGGCACCATCAGGAATGCCAGCGGCAGGGGATAAGGGAATATCTTGTTGGGTATCCACGTCGCCCCGAAAGTAGCGTGTCCCGCCAGCCATTGGACCTGGTCGTATGGATTTTGCCCCAACCTGATCATGTGTCCCGAGAGCCAAAAGAAGAAGAAATTGGAGTTGGTGTAATCCTGGTGAGTGTAATTTTGCATGGCCCGGAAATAGAACAACGCGCCAAGCAGGAAAACCGTGATGGTTGCCACCGCGATCTTTAGGATGAATGGACGGCTGGTGATCATGATCCGCCTAATGGATTTCAGGGAAGAACGCCGGGAATACATCCATTATGCTCCCTGCATTCTTCGCTCTTGAACTATAACAATTCCTTCAATGCGGCCAGGAACAGGGTGATGTTTTCCAGCCGGCTGGAATATCCCATCAGGCCGATGCGCCAGACCTCATCCTTCAAAGAGCCGAACCCGGCTGCGATCTCGATGTTGTATTCGTTGAGCAGGCGTGCGCGTACCTTGTGCGGGTCGCATCCGGCCGGGACTTTAGCCGTGGTCAATGACGGGAGTCGATACTCCAGAGGTATGAACGGCGGCACGCCCATGGCTTCAAGCCCTCGCCACAAGATCTCGGCGTTGGCGCGATACCGTGCGAAGGCGTTTTCCTGGCCTTCCTCGGCGATAACCCGCAGTCCTTCGCGCAGTCCGAAATGCATACTTGCCGAAGCGGTGTGATGGTAGCCGTGCGCACCGCCCCAGTAATTGGCATAAAGTTTGAGGTCCAAATAGAACGACGAGACTGGATTGGCGCGTTTTTCGATCACTTCCAGTGCGCGCGGACCGGCGGTGATCGGAGCCAGCCCGGAGGGCGCACCAAGATTCTTTTGTGAGCCGGAATAAGCCAGGTCGACATCCCAATCATCGATCCGGACAGGTATCCCGCCCAGCGATGTGACCGTGTCGAGCACGATCAAGGCGCCGTGTTTATGAGCTGCGGCAGAGATTTCCTTGATGTGCAATTGTTCCGCACCCGTGGATGTTTCGGCGTGGATGAGGGTCATTAATTTATATTTCTTCTTTTTCAGTGCGGTTTCGATCTCCTCAACGCTGAAGATCTGTCCGAGGGGCTTTTCGATCCGGTCGACATGAGCTCCCTGCCGCTCGGCGATTTCGGCCAGCCGCGCCCCGAAATAACCGTGGATGCACGAAAGTACCTCATCGCCGGGTTCGATCAAATTGGTCAGCGCAGCTTCCATGCCGGATGTGCCTGTACCGGAAAGTGCGAAGGTCCATTCGTTTTTGGTCTGGAATAGATAGCGCAGAAGTTCCTGTTCTTCAGCGTAGATCTTCAACAGTTCCGGGTCGAGATGGCCCAGGGTGGGAGCCGTCAGTGCACGCATTACGCGCGGGTGGGTCATGCCCGGCCCCGGTCCAAGCAGGATGCGGGAGGGCGGATTTAGGTCTGGGAATAGTGGGGTGATCATTGAGACATCTCCATGTTGAATTTGTCCAAGTGTACAACATTTTCCCCTCCGTCGTAAAACCGGAATTAATTAATATCTTGCCAGGTTCTTTCGACCGTGCTAAATTAATCGGCGAAAGGATAAAAAATGAAAAAACTTCATTTACCGGTTGTTGCCATTCTCACCTTTTTATTGGTTCTGACCGCCTGCGGCGGGGCGGCAGCGCCATCGACCGCCATTAATGTCACCATGACTGATTTTCAATTCAGTCCAAATGACTTTACGGTCCCCGCCGGGCAGGAGATCACATTGAATGCCGCGAACAACGGCTCAGTGATCCATAACTTTGTGATCATGAAATTAGGACAGTCCGCCGGTACTTCGTTCGGCGATGAAGATCTCCCGAATGTTTATTGGCAGATCGAACTACAGCCCGGTCTTTCCAAAACGACCACCTTTACGGCGCCAAAGGACCCCGGCGATTATGAAGTGGTTTGTCGCACTCCGGGGCACCTTGAGGCGGGTATGAAAGCCAGGCTGACCGTAGTGGCAGGCAAATGACCCTGTATAAAACAATGCCGGATGCAAACTTCCCGGGCCTGGAATTTGGGAAGTTTGTTTTACAATGGAGATGTGGATAATAAACCGGTCATAACCAGTCTTTCCAATCCCCTGGTCAAGCAGGCACGCGCCCTGCGCCAGCGTAAAGAGCGCGCCGAAAGCGGACTGTTCCTTATAGAGGGGATCCATCACGTTGGTGAAGCAGTCTCGGCCAATTGGGAGATCGACGCCATTCTTTACGCGCCGGATACGCTGACCAGTGATTTTGGCCGCCAGCTTACAGTGCGTCCTTCGCTTCAAGCCAACCTGCAGCCGGTCTCTGCACAAGTGATGGAATCCCTGGCCGAAAAGGACAACCCTCAGGGGCTCCTTGCCATCGCCCGCCAAAGGAGGATACAGCTTGAGGAACTGGCCCAAATTCGATCGGGTCTGGCTGTTGTCTCCCCCCAGGATCCAGGCAATGTCGGGACGATCCTGCGCACGCTCGACGCGGTTGGAGCGGGCGCGCTGTTCCTGCTGGAGGGCGGTGTGGACCTGTACCATCCGACTTCCGTCCGTGCCAGCATGGGGGCGTTGTTCTCGATCCAGGTGGTGCAAACTTCGTTTGCCGAATTTATTAATTGGAAGGCACGCGGCGGCTTTCAGCTGATCGGAACGTCTTCACGGGCCGATACCGATTACCGCGGCTGTAAACCCAATTCACCCTGGATACTCCTGCTTGGCAGTGAGCAAAAAGGACTCTCATCCGAACAGTTGGCAGCTTGTGATGAGCGCGTATCCCTGCCGATGCGCGGACGCGCCAGTTCGTTAAATCTTGCGGTTGCTGCCGGTGTTTTGCTGTATCAATTCGCTTAAATCCCACAATTATTAAAGAAAAGGCCTTCCCATGTGAGAAGGCCTTTTTCATATATTTAATTGTCATTAAAATTTAGAACTCGTCTTCTTCCTCGTCCCAGGTTTCCTCTTCCTCATCTTCCAGGTCTTCTTCCTCCCATTCGTCGAGCTCTTCCTCCTCCTCGTCCCATTCATCCTTGGCGGCTGCCTCGGTTGGGGAGTAGGTGGCGCAACCCGTATCAGGATCGATCTCCACCGCTGCGGCAGAGCAATATCCTTCGTCCAGGAAAACACAGTCCGTGTAGTGACAGCGAATGCGGGCCATTGAAGCTCCTCCTTAATTATTTGGCTGGCGGACCAGCCGTATGACAGATAGTATAAAGAGTATGGTCATTGTTACCTGCGATGTGACACAGAACGGGCACAGCGCGTGGATCAGAGCCAACTCAACGTACACCAGATAAAGCGTAAATAAAAATCCAACCAATGCCAGGCCAAAGACCGCCATTGTACCGTTGGTCTTTAAAAAATCGATCCGGGTTTCCAGCAACAGCAGGACTAATATTGCCAGGTACCCTCCGATTCCGACCACAGCCACCGGAATGCCGCTTATTTCCGAGTAAATGCTGGAATTCACGGTCGAACAACCGCCATTCCCCAAACACATGTTGGGGTTCTCTGTCAATTTGTAGATCGTCATGTATATGGAAACCAACATGCCGAGCACGGCCAGTGCGATCGAGATTCGATAGATCCACTTATCCATTTTTACCTTTCATAACAACCAGGCGTCTATTGGGGCGCCTATGGCGAGCGATTTTACCCCAGCGGGGACGACAAGTAAAGCATTTGCCTGAACCAGTGAAAGCAAATTCCCGGAGCCTTGATGTCCCGTCAGTTTTGCTGAAAGGACCCCGTTGCGCTCCTCAACGACAGCCCGCAGGTAACTTTCCCGGCCATCTGACTCAATGCTTTCAGCAAGGATCACGCGCACCTTTGTGCGGGCGGTTGTGCTCAAGCCTGCCAGTCGATCCAGCGCGCCGCGTACGAAGACTTCAAACCCGACGAAGGCTGAAACCGGATTGCCCGGCAGTCCGACGAAGGGTACGCCGCGGTATTCCCCGAAAGCCAGGGGTTTTCCAGGGCGCATGTTGACTTTCCAAAAATCCAGCCTGCCTTGTGACTCGACCACTTCCCTTGTGAAATCAAAGGCACCCACACTGACCCCGGCGGACGATAGGATCACATCCGCATTCATGCCGATGGCCTGATCCAGCAGGAATTTGATCGCATCACGATTATCAGGTGCGATCCCAAGCGCCAGGACTTCACAACCTGCGCCTTCGATCATAAAAGCCAGAACATACGAGTTCGAGTCCCTGACCCTGCCCGGCAGCAGCGGCAGGTCGACCGGCGTTAACTCGTCGCCGCTTGAAAGCAATGCCACTCTCGGTTTGCGATGGACGGTGACATTCGCCACGCCGAGCATTGCCAGCAGCCCTACATCCTGTGCGCGCAGCTTGTGGCCTGAGAACAGCACCCTGTGGCCCGTCTTGACGTCCATGCCGCGCGTGCGGACGTTTTCACCAATGGAAACGCCTTTGAAGGCTTTGACCTGTTTTGGTGCGGGCGTGCCGGCGTGGCGGTCGTTGAAGTCTGTATCCTCGACCATGATGACCGCGTCCGCGCCTTTCGGCAGTGGTGCACCCGTCATGATGCGCGCAGCCTGCCCATGTGCGATTGCAACGTCAGAGGTGAAACCGGCCGGTATGTCGGCAACCACGTTCAAGGTCCGGGGAGATGCGGCGGTTGCCTCGGCCAGATCGTGTGCTTTGACGGCGAAGCCATCCACTGATGAATTATCAAAGGGGGGAAGGTCGGAGGAGAGAATGTCCGCAGCCAGGACACGTCCCGCACACTGGGCGAGAGACAAAGTTTCGGTCTCCACCGGCTTGAAGTGGGAGTGAATACGCTCCTGGGCTGCCTGCACGCTGAGCATCGACATTTTGAAAGCGGGCGCATTATACCACCGGTTTCAAATGTGGTTCGTGCAGGTCATGCGTTCGGGTTTTATCGAAACCGGGGTTTTTAACTGCGGACGCGATGAGCTTCGGTCACATTGGGAACGTTTTCGAGTTTGGTGAGTATCTTGCTAAGCTGGGCAATATCCTGCACTTCGACGATCAACCTTAATTCCGCCAGGCTGCGGTTGACCGCGACCTTTACATCGACGATATTAACCCCTTCATCGTTTAGTAAATTTGAAACATCACCCATTAATCCCTGGCGGTCATACGCACTGATGCGGATCGGGACCGGATAGGTATGGACCTGCGTACCCCAATCGACGCGCACAATGCGCTCCCGGTCACTCGATCTCAGCCGCAGGACATTCGGGCAATCCTGACGATGGATGGTCGCACCGCGACCGCGGGTAATATAGCCGATGATCTGGTCGCCAGGCGCGGGATTGCAGCATTTGCCCATGGTGGTGAGCAGCCCCTTGAGGCCGACCACGTTGACCGCGTCCGTGATCTCGCCTGATTTTGCAGGTGCACCCGCCGTCAGCAGGTTGGCATTTTCCTCGGTTTCTGAAATTTCACCGACGACCTTGCTGACCGAAAGATCGCCGGTGCCGATATCGACGAACATTTCATCGGGTGTTTTGAAACCCAGATTGCGTGCCATCTTTTCGAAATTGACTTCAAGGATGCCAAGCCGTTGGAACTCACGCTCAAGTTGCAGGCGTCCTTGTGAAAGGTTTTGTTCGTGGTCCTGTTTTTTGAACCAGGCGCGGATCTTGGATTTGGCGCGCTGGGTCTTGACCAGTCCTAAATTCGAGTTCAACCAGTCACGGCTCGGGCCGCCCCGCTTGGCGGTCAGGATCTCGATCTGGTCGCCGGTCTTTAGTTCATGGTACAGCGGGACAAGTTTCCCGTTGATTTTTGCGCCCCGGCAGCGATGCCCAATATCAGTGTGGACGTGGTAGGCAAAGTCCAGCGGTGTGCAGCCAGCCGGCAGGTCGATGATGTCGCCGCGCGGTGTGAAAACATAAACCCGGTCCTGGAAGACATCCGATTGCATTGATTCGACGAACTCGGTGGCGTCACTGACGTCCGAACGCCACTCCATCATATTGCGAAGCCAGTTGATGCGCTGCTCGTAGGATTTGTCGCGCTTAGTCCCCTCCTTGTATCGCCAGTGGGCCGCGATGCCGTATTCCGCGCTCTGGTGCATTTCCGCGGTGCGGATCTGGACCTCAAGCGGCTTGCCATCCTCCCACAGGACGGCTGTATGCAGGGATTGATAAAAGTTATCCTTTGGGGCCGCAATGTAATCGTCGAACTCTCCGGGCATGGGGCGCCAGCGGTTGTGGATCAGACCCAGGGCGGTATAGCAGGCCGTTATATCCGGTACGATGATGCGGACCGCACGCACGTCGCGCACCGCTTCAAAAGCCTTGCCCTTTTGCTGCATTTTTTTGTAGATCGAATAGATGTGCTTTGGCCGCCCGCTGATCTCGACCTCAATGCTGTTCTTTTCGAAAAGCTCCTTGAGACTTTGCACGATGGCTTCGATCTGCGCTTCGCGGTCCGGGCGGCGTTCTGCGAGTTGTTCGGCGATCTCCTTGTACTTGGCCGGGTTGACGTAGCGAAAGGCGAGATCCTCCAATTCCCACTTGACCTGCCAGATGCCGAGTCGGTTCGCCAGCGGTGCAAAGATCTCCAGGGTCTGTTGGGCAATGCGTTTTCGTTTTACCTCGGACATGTGTCCGAGCGTCCGCATATTGTGCAGGCGGTCGGCAAGTTTGATGAGTACCACGCGCACATCATCGCCCATGGCAAGGAATGTTTTGCGCAGCGTTTCAGATGCCATGTCGGGACGCCGGCGTCCCAGGGCGAGTGGCGCATCAGAATGAATGTCTGTTTCAGGGTCGGTGGTCTTTTCAGCGTGCTGGTCGTCGCGCGAGACGCGCGGCAGGTTGGTCAACTTTGTGACGCCATCTACCAGGCTGGCAACAATGTCCCCGAAATCCTCGCGAATATTATCGATGGTGACCGTTGTGTCTTCAACGGTATCGTGCAGGAGGCCGGCGGCCAGTACTTCGGGTGGAACGCGCAGCTCCGCAAGTATTTGCGCAACAGCCAGGCAGTGATTGATGTACGGTTCTCCCGAAAGGCGTTTTTGCTCCCGGTGTGCCTCTTCGGCTACACGGTAGGCGCGCTGGATCAACTCCTTGTCCGCGAGGGTATAAACCTCCGGAAGTTGCTCCAATAGTTTTTCAAGAGGAATGGCTGCCAGGGTCGATTTCACCGCTTTATTTTACTGCGTCTGCAGGGTTTCAGCGGTGGGTTCGGTGGAAGTCAGTTGTATGGCAGCATGCCTGCCCACAATAATGATCAGGAATAGAACGCCCAGGGCCAGCACATATATGGGCACAGCCTCTGCGTCGAATAGCACCGGTTCATAGCTAAAAAATGAAATGATGCTCATCAGCACCGGAACGGGAAAGTAGCGTGGAAAGTAAAAGGCGAAAAGGATCGAAATTACATCGGCTGGATAAAAATACCGGTCGTGCATTTTTGGAAGGAAGAAGGGCATGATCAATACGGAACAAAGTGCCAGTTCCAACAAAAGCGAATGGGTGATCCTGGCGCGACTTTTATAAACAAAGATGGAAAAGAACAGACCGATCGTGGCTGCCAGGATAAGTCCGGCTGAATAAAAATATAGATAAAATTGTCCGCTGTCCGGGATCCATGAATAGAGCGATGGTGCATGCATGGATAACTGCTCATATTGGCCCGCCTGGGATGGATAGATCATCAACAGGTCCGGCAAGGGCCGTCCGGCGATCCAGGCCGGGACGAGAGCCAGGATCATAACCAGCGGGATCAGCAGAAAATATTTCCAGAGAATTTCCCTCCTCAGAAAAAGCGCCATCAGCAAAGGGGATAGAAAGATCGCCTGTGCTTTGAATGAAACCGACAGGCCAAAGAGAAACATCGCAGTCATGTTCTTTCCGGTCATAAGGAAATAAATACAGGCAACCAGCGCGGCGGTGTAGAGCGCGTCCGCCTGGCCCCAAAAGGCGCTGTTTAGGACCACCGTCGGTGCAAACAGGATCGCCAGAGCGGCCAATAAAGGGAAAATGGTTTTGGGATATTTGAGTCCTATGATCCGGGCTGCGAACCAGGCGGTGACAAAATCCGCCGCTAGGGAAGGGAGCTTTGTGGCGATCAGCCCAGGTACGCCCGGTAGAAAGCGGGCGATAAGATACAGTAAATAAAGATACGGCAGGTTGTAGTTGGCAAAATCCGTCCCAAAGGCCGAAAAGCCGCGGCTCTGGATCGTGTCGTACCAGGACCGTGTATATTTTAGAAAGTCCACCGATTTAAAATTTAAAAGGCTGTAACGGATCGCGATCGCCAGTACTATTCCGGCCAGGATGATCACCAGATCGGGGATTCTAATGGACTTGAGCGTCTTCATGCGTTGCCTGCTGCAGCCGGGGTTTCCGGTTCGATGGGTAATTCAGTGTGGATATCTGCATTATTCTCCACTGAAGTTGAATAGAGGTAAGTTACGGCATGCCAGCCCAAAATACAAATAACCACCAGAAGGGTGCCGGTCAGGATCGGCAGGGGGATCTGCTGAATGTTGAATAGATAGGGTTGATAGGCGAAAAACGAAACCCCGCCGACCAATACGGGCATATAGAAAAACTTTGGAAAATAAAAAGCCAGGATGATCGAAATCACGTCCGCCGGATAGAAATATCTTTCATGCATTTTGGGCAGGAAAAAGGGAATGATCAGCATCGCAAGCAGCGTCAGCTCCGTTAAGGAGGCCTGAATAATTTTTCGGGGACTTTTATAGACGACCAGAAAAAATAAATATGCCGAGACGGCGCCGGTGATCACACCAGGTATATAAAAGAGATTAAATACTTTCTTTGTATCCGGAAGCCAGGCGTAAAGGCTGGGCGCGTTCATTGTCAGGGACTCGAATTGCGATGTCTGGTACAGGTAAATATCGATCAGGTTCCGGATCGGGCGGCCTGCGATCCATGACGGGACCAGGGCCAGGATCAGAATGGCCGGGACGATCAGGAAATATTTCCAATGGATCGTTCCGCGCAGGAGCAGCACCAGTAATAAGGGAGCCAGGAAGATCGCCTGCAGTTTGAATGCCAGTGCGATCCCAAATGCGACCATGGCCCAGCCATGCTTTTGCGTCAAGAGGAAGAATAGACAGGCCACCAGCCCGGCGGTGAAAAGGCTGTCGGCCTGCCCCCAGAACGCGCTGTTGAGAATAACCGTGGGGGCGAACAGGGTCGCCATTCCGGCTGCCAGGGACAGCCGCCCGTTCGGGTATTTGATCTGTACGATTCGATAAACAAAATAGGCCATGATGAAATCCGCGATCAACGATGGGGTTTTGACGGCGATCACGGTGGGTACATTGGGCAGGAAGCGGGCGATCAGGTACAGCAAATACAGGTAAGGTGGATTATAGGTCGAGAAGTCTGTACCAAACGCGGAGAACCCCATGGACTTGATGGTATCGTACCAGGGTTTAAGTGAAGCGTGGTAATCAAGCGTCTTGAAATCCAGAAAGCTGTATCGGATCAAAACAGCCGATACCAGGCCCAGGAGGATGATCGTTGCGGTTTCGTAATCGGTTCTCCGCAGCGACCGGACCCTGGTTATTGATCTTGTAATTAAGCTTTGGACATTTGTTTTGGCAAAAGCAAACTGCCCGGATATTTTTTTATTCATCCCCGCCTTGGCTTCTTCCGGCATGGATTGCTGGCTGCCGGGTTCTGATGGGGGTGGAGTGCCGGTCTGTTTTGGATTCATGCAATTTCCATGGGACGTGATCAGGATTGAATGGCTTCGGCGGGGATATTTGCTTCCCGGTTAAAGCCCGCCCATGCCGCGGCGTGCAGCCAATTATGCTTCGCAGGGGTGGATCGGACGCGTTCCAGCCATTTTGCTTCTGCCTGATCGGCGCGGGCAAAACACTCCGCGCTGACTTTGGCGCGGGTGGCGGCATTCCCGGTCCGCGCTGCGAAGGCTTCCGTCACAAATTCACGTTCGAGTATATTTCGTTCGTCCGCAAAGGTCGCCACGAGATTATCGTGATCGCGCAGGGTCGAGCGATGCAGAAGTTCGTGCCGCCAGAACAAAGTGGCTGCATTGAAAGTTTCAACGGGGTCCGGCCCCAAGTCCGGCAGTGAGGCGTCGATCCAGATGGGTTTAAAAATGCTGGTGCAGGGCGCCGCTGTGGCTGTCATGAAATGCAGCGGGGTTTTTGCGTCCAGGTATGAGACCATCGAGCCGGTTGTTTGTGAAATGCGGATCGGGCCGAATCCGGCATGCATGCAAATATCGGCGCCTGCCAGGCTTTCATCAGCCGGTTGTTGAGATCCGTCGGCCTGACCATGGT
>Ga0315268_10006504_pt1 | contig 12422 bp, 10 predicted proteins | sample C1_top_MG_FD_204535 | JGI IMG/M metagenome (GOLD analysis project Ga0315268, IMG submission 204535) | Sediment microbial communities from Yellowstone Lake, YNP, Wyoming, USA - C1_top | ecosystem: Environmental > Aquatic > Freshwater > Lake > Sediment | place: USA: Wyoming | collected 2017-08-01 | reverse complement strand
GTTTCGGCGAGCCGGAGCTGGCTCATGCCGAGATCGCTCACCACTTTTCCAAGCGGATTTTCCACGGCATCAACTGGAAAGGCGACTGGAACATCGAACGAATCCTCATAGTGGCTCATCGTCACAACGTGAACGTCCTTGAAATGCATAATTGGGAATTTATCAAAGTCCTTCTTTATGAACGAGGAAGCGAGCTGACGAATGCTGTCCTCGCGGTAGTTGAAAAAGATAATGGCGTCGCCGTCCTGGATTTTTTTATCCTCCGCGAAGCGTATCGGCGGGAGATATTCCTCCGTGTCGCTTTGTTGGTAGGTTGCCTGGATGATCGGGCTTGGGTCCTGGACGATCTTACCGACCTGGCCGGTGAGCACCTGGTATGCCGTCTCGGTGAGCCGCCAATTTTCATTGCGGTCCATCCCGTAATATCGGCCTATCAAACTTGCAAGATATTCCTTCGGGAGTTCCTTAAGGAACAATTCCACCGTGTGCGGCGGGCTGTCTTTTGCGTCGGCGAAAAGGTGCAGGTTGATCTTTGGAGCGTTCTCATCTTGCGCCATTTTGATGAGCGCCTTTAGATGTTCAATTGAGGCATGGACGTTCGCTTTCGTTAGAAGTCCAACAAGGTTCACCGCCGAGTTGTTCTTTCGCGCGTGTTCAAAGGCGCTTTTGAGCGCTGGGTTCTGGAAGAAACTGCCGTCCGAGATGGCCATTGTTATCTTAGGGAAGTACTGATAGAGCACTTTTCCTGCGCCAAGCGTCAAATGGCCCACTTCGCTGTTGCCGACCTCCCCCCATGGAAGCCCGACGGAGATCCCGGATGCCTGAATGCTTGTCATCGGATAGTTTTTCGCAAGCCACTCAAATGTCGGCGGTTTTACGATATAAATGGGGTTTGATTCGTTGTTTCGCCCGATGCCCCAACCATCAAGTATGATGAGGACAGCCACTTTCTTAGCCATTGTTTCATTGTATTGCATACGTTGACGAACGGGAAGCCGCGCGGTAGAATGAAGGCACGAAAAAGTCATCAGTTAATTAATGAAAAACTTACTAATTAATAACCACCATGCAAACAGCGCTAATTGCGGTGTCATTTCTTTTGGTTGGGATCGCGGCAGGATACTTAGTTCGCCGGTACTGGGGAGCTAGTCGTCTCGGGAGTATAGAAGAGAAAATAAAGCGGGACATCGCCGATGCCGAAGCCAAGGCAAAGGAGATCGTTGTGGACGCCAAAGACAAAGCGGCGTCGCTTTTGGTAGATATCAAAAACGAAGAAAAGGAACGGAGAAAGGAGGTTGAAGCGCATGAGGCGCGGCTCGTTAAGCGCGAAGAGACGTTGGATTCCAAGCTTAATATGTTCTCCGAGGGCGAAACAAAGCTCCGTGCGCACGAGGACAAATTAAAGTCGCGCGAGGAAGATTTGGGCAAAAAGGAAGAGGAGATCCAGTTAAAACTGCAGAAGATAGGCGGTCTATCGGCCTCGGAGGCAAAAGATGAGATCATGCGTCGCATAAAGGAGGACCGCGCGCAGGACATGGCCCAGCTCATCCAGAAGATAGATAAGGAGAACCGCGAGGAGGTAGAAAAGAAAGCCGCGGACATTATAACGACGGCACTCCAGCGCTATGCGCGTTCACACGTCTCGGAGATCACGACGACCGTGTTCCCGTTGGCGGACGAAGAATTGAAGGGCAAGATAATCGGCCGCGAGGGTAGGAACATCCGTACGCTTGAACGGGCGACCGGCGTGGAATTTATCGTTGACGAAGCGCCGGGGAATATCATCATTTCCTCTTTTGACCCGTACCGCCGCGAGGTGGCGCGGCTCGCTCTTGACCGGTTAATAAAGGACGGGAGAATACAGCCGGCCAAAATTGAGGAAAAAGTGGAAGAGGCGAAAACGGAGCTTACGAAGCGCACTCAGGAGATCGGCGAAGCGGCAGCGCAGGATCTCGGTATTTTTGACATGCCAAAGGAGATATTGCAGCTCGTTGGGCGATTGCACTTCAGGACGAGCTACGGGCAGAACGTGCTGACTCATTCTGTGGAGATGGCCTACATTGCGGAAATGATGGCGCGCGAGCTGGGCTTGAACGCGGAGATAGCGAAGAAAGGCGCGTTCCTTCATGACATAGGGAAAGCCATTGATCACGAAGTGGAGGGCACGCATGTTGACCTCGGCATGAAGCTTCTCAAAAAATACAACATTGACGAGCGTGTGGTTGAAGCGATGCAGTCGCACCACGAGGATTATCCGTACGCCCGCCCGGAAGCATATGTGGTGACCGCGGCCGATGTCCTTTCCGCGGCTCGTCCCGGCGCCCGGCGTGGGACGATAGAGAACTACATCAAGCGCCTCGCGGACCTGGAAAAGATCGCAACGGAATTCCAGGGCGTAAAGGCGGCCTATGCCATATCGGCCGGCCGCGAACTGCGCGTTTTCGTTATTCCGGAGAAAGTGGACGACTTCAGGGCGCTTGAGATGGCCAGGGAGATTGCCAACCGTATCCAATCCGAGTTAAAATATCCTGGTGAGATAAAAGTGAACGTCATTCGGGAAATTCGGGCGGTTGAATACGCACGCTAAATATTCTTCATGGACACAATCACCAATTATCCTTCGGTCCTCGCCGTCATAGTCGGGATTCCTCTCTTTGGCATCGTTGCCAAGTTTTTCGGTGTTTCTTTATCGCGGATAGCGAAATGGTATCTCTATATAGCCGTCTTTGCCGTCGTTGTTGTCATGAACTCCATTTTCTTCCCGTTCATCGGAGGGAAGGATTATTTCTTCCGGTTCGCTGTAGAGCTTGCGCTTGCCTTTTTCGTCCTCGCGTGGGCGATCGAGGCCCGCAAAGGGGAGATCGAGGAACTCGTAAAAAAATCGTTCAAGAAGCCGCTTTTCATAGCGGTTTCCGTGTTCGTGTTCATGGTTGTCCTCGCTAGTCTTTTCGCGTACGACGTGCACGCGGCATTCTGGTCCAACTACGAGCGCGGCGAGGGCGCATTCCAGATGCTCCATTATTATGTCTTCTTCGTGTTGCTCGCGCTTCTCGTGCGGACAGAGAACGATTGGAAAAATATTTTCAAATTTTCGCTTGTCGCCGCTGGGCTCGTGATCATCTACGGGTTGTTCGGAAATTTCATGGTTAGCGGATTCATCGGCCCCTATACCGGGGCCCCCGTTCCTCCTTCGGGTTTGTTGCAGACGTTTACTGCGGCGCGTTTCCAGGGCTCGCTTGGAAATCCTGCCTACGTTGCCCCGTATCTTATTTTCTCAATGTTTTATGCGGCATATCTATGGGCGAAGCGACGGGCTGCATCCGCAGGCGGCGCATTGATCCAGGTGGGGTACGGCGCTATTATTGCGATATTCTTCATATTTTTCATCCTTAGCCAGACAAGAGGCGGCTTCATTGGGTTTGGCGCCGGAATTTTCGCCCTTTTTGCCTATTTGTTATTTTCTACGAAGGGCGCCGTGCGGAAATGGTCAGCGATCGTTTTGGGCGTGATGGTGGTCGCGGGAATCGGCCTCTATGCGATAAGGAATACCGACCTTAGCCAGAAGATCCCGGCCGGAAGATTGCTTCAGATAAATTTCTCCGATGATTCCGCCCAGACGCGCCTTTGGGTGTGGGGCTCGGCATGGAAGGGATTTTTGAAGCGGCCGATCCTTGGATGGGGCCCCGAAAACTTTACCGCTGTTTTTGACAAATATTTCAATCCGAAGTTTTTTGTTCCGGGCAAACAAACGGAAACCTGGTTTGACCGGGCCCATAGCGTGTTTTTTGACTATCTTTCGGAAACAGGCGTGCTTGGCCTCCTGAGCTATCTGGCGATATTCTTTATTTTCTATTGGGAATTCTTCAGAAAGCGGCCAGTTGCACAGGAGCATGGCACGCGCGGATCTCCTCTGGAGCGCGGCCTTCTTCTCGCGTTGCCCGTTGCTTACCTAGTGCAGGGTGCCGCAATATTCGACGTGCTCCCGATGTATATCAACTTATTCCTGTTCATGGCGTTCGCATGCCATTATTTCTATTCCAACAACCAACATGGATAGCACTGTTAAAAAAGTCATTGCGGTCGCCGCAGTTGCGTTCATCGCCGCCATCTGGGTTTACGGTTCTTATCTTCCGGTGAGGAAGGCTCAGATATTCATCTCAACCCTACAGGAATTACAGACGAAGCCGGTTACCTCACTGGATGAGCTCAAGAGCAGGTTGTCGGCGCCGCTTGATTATCCGTCGCCGATCGGACAGGAAGAACTCGTGCGGAACATGGCGAACAGCGTTCTTGCGTTCGTTCAGCGTGGAGCTGACCCAACCTCTACCTCGGAACTCATAGGCTTTTTGGATAGTTATTATGACCCGATCATCTCGCGCGGAAAGGGAATGAGCTTCGGGCAGGATGTCTACCTTCTGGGCATGATCAATGAACTGGCTTTTGCGCATACGGGAGACGGGAAATATATGGACGCAGCGAAGAAATATTATGTTGAGGCCAATCAGCTTGGCCCTGACCGTCCGCAGCCGCTTTACGGGCTTTTTGACGTATATCGCACGATGGGCGATGTTCCCGATACGCAGATGGTCGTGGATAAGATCCTTGCTAATTGGCCGGATGATCAGGGGGTCCGTGCGGCGCTTGCGCAATTTTTGAACACCGTGAAACCGATTACCGCGCCAGTAAAACCGGCTGCCACGCCGAAAAAACCGGTTAAATAAGGGTTCTTTTCAAGATGCCAGAAAATCCCGGACAAAAAACGGCACTTGTCTGCGGCGCTGGAGGGTTTATCGGCGCACACCTCGTGCACCGCTTGAAGGGCGAAGGCTATTGGGTGCGGGGTGCTGACTGGAAGGAGCCGCAGTTTTCCAAAACCGACGCAGATGACTTTATGAAAGGCGACCTATCCGATCAGGCGTTCACTAAAACGGTTTTTGACCGCGCGTTTGACGAGGTGTACCAGCTTGCGGCGGATATGGGCGGCGCCGGGTATATTTTCACCGGCGAGCACGATGCGGATATTCTCTCTACGTCCGCCGAGGTCAATTTGAACGTGCTTCGCTATGGCAGGGCTAGCGGCATGAAAAAGATATTTTATTCTTCCTCCGCGTGCATCTATCCGGCGTACAACCAGGAGGACCCGAATAATCCGAAATGCTCCGAGGATTCGGCGTATCCCGCGGCTCCGGACAGCGAATACGGATGGGAAAAATTATTCAGCGAGCATCTTTATTTGGCCGCGAATCGCAACTACGGACTACCTGTGCGCATCGCGCGCTTCCATAATATTTTTGGCCCGGAAGGAACATGGAACAGCGGACGCGAGAAGGCGCCGGCCGCGATGTGCCGCAAGGCGATAGAAACTCCGGACGGCGGAACTATGGACATGTGGGGAGACGGTAAACAGACGCGCTCATTTTTATATATCGATGAGTGTCTGGAGGGCGTGCGGCGTTTGATGCAGTCGGATTTTACGGGTCCGGTGAACATCGGTTCGGAAGAAATGATCACCATCAACGGCCTCGCGGAAATGGCGATGAAGATCGGCGGTAAAAAACTTTCAATAAAACACATTCCGGGGCCGCTCGGGGTCCGCGGTCGCAATTCCGACAATCATTTGATCCGCGAAAAGCTCGGCTGGGCGCCGAGCGCGAAACTTGAAGATGGTTTAAGAAAAACGTATACATGGATTTTGGAGCAAGCGAAAAAGGCGGGAACGGCGAGGTAATTGACAAATAAAGCTATTTGGATTATAATCAATCACAGATTTTCGTTGTCAATTTCAAAAACGGAGGTGCCCTTTGGGTACACAACAGCAGGCAGTTCGGAACGTTTCGGTCTGGCTTGATGGTTTGCGCGAAAGGTTGAGGGGGCCATATACCCCGCCACTCATTCGCGGCGGCCATGAGTTTCTCCATGTGGATCGGCTGGTGCATGCGAGCTTCGCAATTCGCAAGCATCTTCAGTTCGACATCCACGAATTCGAAGCGGCGGCCCTGCTCCACAATCTGGATCGGGCGATGTCGTTCCGGGACAGGATCGAGGCGTTTGGCAGGGAGTGGGCCAAAATGAACCAGGCCTACTTTGAGACCATCATCTGCGACGAACTGGACATCAGGGCGTTTGTCCGCATCCGTGGCCTTGAACTGCTTTGCCGCGAGATGCTGTTTGACGGGCCCTTTGACCAGGATGCCATCGACCGTATCGTGGATGTCGTCATGAAGCACAACAAAAAAGATGACGACCTCATGGACGACTCGCCGCTTCTCGCCGCGCTTCGCATCGCCGACAAGCTTGACCGCTTCGGCGCGCTCGGCGTCGTGGCATCGGCGTCGTTCCGCGGCGGGGAACTCATGGCCTATGACCCGGATCATCCCTTCGGATATGATTCTACCGCCGAGGGGAAACTGAAGTCGTGCTACAACGACCTGTTCCGCGTTCTTGAGTGGTATGGCATGTTGCCGTACGACTGGGCGCGCGAGCTGATCCCGATCCGCAACCTTCGCTTCTTCATTCTTTTCATCCGCCAGCTTGGCGAGGAGATCGCCGAGGCGACGGGGAAGCCGAACGAAGTCGAAGCCGACATCGCGAAGGCACTCGGACCGTTTTACAAAACAGTGGCTACTTTCTAGCGCCCGGATAGATCCGGGAAAAGAAAATGGGCGCGCGGTGAAAAATCGCGCGCCTTTTGATTTTTTGCATCCATGGACTATAATGGCTCCCATGGCGAAGAATAGCGAGGAAATGAAAGGGCTCACATTCCTTATTACCGGTGGTGCCGGTTTTATCGGTTCACATGTCGGCGACGCGCTTATTGAACGCGGAGGTACGGTCATCGCGGTTGATAATCTTTCGACGGGGCGGCGCGAGAACCTGAATCCCAAGGCCCGGCTCTATGAAATGAATATCGCGGACGAAAAGAAGTTCGATGCGATCGTGGCACAACACAAACCGGACTATATATATCATTTCGCATATTTCGTGCTTGTGCCGAAATCAATAGAAAATCCCTTGCTTGATATGGACGGCATCCGCGGATCGTTGAATGTGCTCCAGGCGGCGAAGAAATATAACGTGAAGAAAGTGATATTCAGCTCATCCGGGTTCATCTACGGAAACAATCAGAATCTTCCGCTCAAAGAAACCGAACCGCATGATCGTCATTTGCCCCCCTATGCGATCACGAAATACGCCGTTGAGGGCTATCTCCGTTTTTATAAAAAGAGTTTCGGCGTTGACTACACGATCTTGCGGAACGCCGCCGTCTACGGACCTCGGCAGATCACGGGCGCGATGGCCGCCTACATACGCGAGCTGAATGAGGGGAAGCCGACGGAATTCTATGGAGTAAAGACGCGCGACTACGTGTACATTGATGATGTCGTTGATGCGAACCTCCGCGTGCTTGCCCTCCCCGCATCGCATCCAGATCCAGTGTTCAATATCGGCATGGGGGAGGAGACGCATCTTATAGACCTTTATCACACACTCGCAAAACTTTTGAAGAAACAGCCACAGCCGGTTAAGCTTCCCGAGCGGCCAGGCGAACAGAATCGTTACTGCGTGGACATCGCGAAAGCGCGCCGCGAGCTCGGGTGGGAGCCGCACGTGGGGTTGGAAGAAGGGCTGAAAGCGACGCTCGCATACTGGAAATTGATCTGATTTTGTGGCACGATAAGTGGCATGAAGAAAGCGATCATCACCGGCGTGACCGGCCAGGACGGCAGCTACCTCGCCGAGTTTTTATTGGCGAAGGGATACGACGTTCATGGCGTAATCCGTCGGGCGTCAACTTTCAATACCGGGCGCTTGGAGCAGATCTATAAGGACCCGCATGTTGCCGGTGCGCGATTCCATCTTCATTACGGAGATCTTTCCGATGCGAACACAGTCAGGAGCCTGATCTATAAGATCCAGCCGGATGAGATCTATAACCTCGCTGCGCAGTCGCACGTTAGGGTTTCCTTTGATATTCCGGAGTACACGGCGAACATAACGGGGCTTGGCGTTCTCCGGATGCTTGAGGCTATCAAGGACTACGAGGAGCATACAGGAAAGAAGGTGAGATTTTATCAGGCATCAAGCTCCGAAATGTTCGGCTCGGCGCCGCCGCCGCAGAACGAAGAAACGAAGTTCCACCCGCGAAGCCCATATGCTATCGCAAAGGTCTTTGCGTTCGATACCGTTAGAAACTACCGCGAGGCGTATAATCTGTTCGCCGTGAACGGCATCCTCTTCAATCATGAGTCGGAGCGACGCGGCGAAACGTTCGTCACGCGCAAGATCACGCGCGGCATCGCGCGGATCCTCGCTGGCTTGGACGAAAAACTCTATCTCGGCAACCTTGAGGCGCGCCGAGACTGGGGCTATGCGCCGGAGTATGTGGAAGCGATGTGGCTCATGCTCCAGCAAGCGGAGCCGGATGATTACGTTATTGGAACGGGGGAGGCGCACTCGGTGAAGGATTTTGTGGAGACCGCTTTCGCCGCAGCCGAGATAAAGGACTGGGAAAAGTATGTGGCAATTGACCCGCGTTATTACCGCCCTTCCGAGGTAAATCACTTGGTTGCGGATACGCGCAAGGCAACGGCATTGCTAAAATGGCGCCCGAAAACCGGCTTTATCCCGCTTGTAAGAAAGATGATGAAGCATGACCTTGACGCACACGGCCTACACGATCTGGCCAAGAAAATAAAAACGTAAAAAAAGAGGAGAAGCTTGCCATGGACCTAGCTAACAAAAAGATCCTCGTGACGGGCGGCGCAGGTTTCCTGGGTAGCCACGTTGTCCAGGAGCTTATCAAGCACGGCGTCCGCAAGGAGGATATATTAATTCCGCGCTCAAAGGAATTTGATTTGCGCCTGAAAAGCGCCTGCGAGAAGGCGGTGCGTGGGCAGGATATCGTCATACATCTTGCCGCAACTGTCGGCGGCATTGGTTTTAATCAGGAAAAACCAGGCGAGCTTTTTTATAACAACATTGTGATGGGTGCGCATATGATAGATGCGGCTTACCGCGCCGGCGTGAAAAAGTTCGTACTTCTTGGAACGATCTGCAGTTATCCGAAGTTCACTCCGGCTCCGTTCAAGGAGGAAGATCTCTGGAACGGCTATCCGGAAGAAACAAATGCTCCGTACGGCCTTGCGAAGAAGGCACTGATCGTTCAGGCTCAGGCCTATCGTGCGCAGTACGGATTCAATGCAATATCGCTCATGCCGGTAAATTTGTACGGGCCCGGAGATAATTTTGATCCAAAGAGCTCCCACGTTTTGCCGGCGCTAATTAAAAAAGTAAGCGACGCCAAGCGTTCCGGCGCATCGTATATAGAAGCGTGGGGCACCGGCCGCCCGACGCGCGAGTTTCTTTATGTAGACGATGCGGCAAGGGGTATTGTTCTCGCCACGGAGAAATATGAAAAACCGGATCCGGTGAACCTCGGATCGGGCCACGAGATATCAATAAAAGACCTCGTTGAACTAGTTTGCCGTTTAATGGATTTTAAGGGCCAGATACGGTGGAATGCCGCGAAGCCGGACGGTCAGCCGCGCAGGCTGCTTGACGTCTCGCGCGCCGCCAAGGAGTTCGGATTCAAAGCGCAAACCGATTTTGAAGAAGGTGTCCGAAAGACAATCGCGTGGTATGAGAAACAGAATTAATGTTGAATGACACAGAGAAGATTTTTTACATAAGGCTTGTTTTTGTCGCCAAGAATCGTAGTAGTAAAGCCAAGCGCTTTGAGGGATGAAAGAAAGTCGTTCGGCGAAACACCTGCCGCGCGCAGCGTATATTCATTGAATTCAGTAATGAGAACGAGATTGGGATTTTTTCTGATCGTTTTTAGCATTCCATTGAGAGCTTCCATCTCATGGCCCTCAATATCCATCTTGATGAATTGGATTGGTTCATGGATGAATTCATCCAGAGATACAACGTCGACATCATCTCCGGATACAAGAACATCACTTATCATTTTCCCCCTCGATTTTTTTCTTCCGACCGCCTTTTGAAACGCTTGGACGTTTTTTATATTATTTTCCTTCAATGTTTTTTCCAGAAGGACGAAGTATTGTTTGCTGGGCTCGAATGCAAGTATTTTGCCGGTCGGTCCGACCAGCGTTGACGCGAGTACGGTATAGTAGCCGATGTTTGCGCCGATATCGATGACCGTATCGCCCGGCTTTATCATTTTTTTAAAAACCTCGGTCGTTTCTGATTCGTACTGTTCTTTTTGTCTTGCGAGTTCGATTAAATCGTCGCCTATGTATACTTTTTTCCCATAGATCATAACGAACTCAGGTTTGAGCCCGCGATAAAGACCTCGATAGATACGATAAAATGGGCGCAAGATGGGGAATCGAGGCAGGAGATTATGCCCTCGCAGCTTTTGGAATGAAAGCAGGCCGAAAAGTTTTTCTTTGATAGTGTCCATATGCTTTCCGGCAGTCGTCATTTTCCGCCGATAGGGTCGCTTACTCCGGCTATTTTGCCTTGCCTGACTGATATATCGCCTCCATTCGGCACCTGCACATTGCCCCTTATAACATCAATAATAATCTTGGCAACGGCTTCCGGCGACTGCGTGCGCGATGCATCTTCGTCGCCGAAGATCTCCCTTCGCATTTCGGTATTGATGCCCGCAGGACATATGGCAATGCAGGAAATGCCGGTTTTCTCAAGTTCCCACCCCGCGGCCTGCGTGAGCCCGAGCACCGCGAACTTCGTTGCCGAATAGGCGGCAAGCCCACCGTGTCCGCGCTTTCCCGCCGTTGAAGCGATATTCACGATCAATCCGGCTCCCTGCTTTTTCATCTGCGGGATTACGAACTTCATACCGTAGAAAACGCCACCCACATTCGTCCTCATATACCGCTCATAGTCGTCCGCCGGCGTTTCTTCAACGGATGATTTTTTGGTGGCCCATCCGGCATTGTTTACGAGAATATCTATGCGGCCGTATTTTTTGATGACGTATGTCGCCATACGTTCTATTTCCGATGGTTGCGTCACGTCAACCACATACGCCTCGACCCGTGCGCCCTTCGTGGCGAGGGCGCTTGCCACGGTTTTGGTTCTGTCCTTGTCCCTCGCAGCGATAATAACCTGCGCGCCTTCTACGGCAAGCGATTCCGCGATTGCTTTTCCGAGGCCCGTACTCCCTCCGGTTACGATAGCGACGGCGTTTTTTATTTGCATCATTGCCGTTTTTGGATAATAATATACTAACATGAATCTTGACTACTGCCGGCTTTGTAAGGGCAAGCGGTTGGAGCGGTTCTTGGACCTCGGTTCCACGCCACCGTCGGACGCCTTCCTCCGGAAGGAGGATCTTGCAAAACCGGAGCCAAGATATCCTCTTGACGTTTATCTTTGCCTGGATTGCGGACAGGCCCAGCTTGGTTACGTGGTGCCGCCGGAGATTCTTTATCGCAGGGACTATCCATACGAATCTTCCACGACCCGCACGGGGCGCGAGCACTTTTTCCATCTTGCGAAAACAGTATCCGAACGGTTCGGCCTAGGCAAGGATTCGCTCGCTATTGATATCGGAAGCAATGTCGGCGTTCTCCTCTCCGGTTTCAAGGCGCAGGGAACAAGGGTGTTGGGCGTTGATCCGGCAACCGATATGGCTGCGATCGCGAATAAGAACGGCATTCCCACCATCCCGGAATTCTTTAACGGTGAGCTTGCAAAAAAAATAGCGAAAGAACATGGGAAAGCGGATGCGATCACGGCAACGAACGTCTTCGCGCATATCAACAATTTGGACGACGTGATGGAAGGGATCCGGGCGCTGCTTTCCGAAAAGGGCGTTTTTGTGATAGAGGCGCCGCACTTTCTTGATCTTGTGTTAAAGACCGAGTATGACACGATCTATCACGAGCACTTGAGCTATCTCTCCGTAAAGCCGATCCAGGCGTTTTTTGCGCGTTTCGGTTTTGAGCTGTTTGACGTGGAAAAACATCCGATCCATGGCGGCACCGCCCGTTATTTCGCCACGCGGAAAGGATCTCACCCTGTTTCTCCCGCGGTCGCCACGATAATTTCCGCCGAGACCAAAGAAGGCATCCATTCGGTTGACCGGCTCAAAAAGTTCGCAGGCGCGGTAAATGAACAGAAGCGGCTGCTTGTAGAGCTGCTTACACGCCTTAAAAAAGAAGGGAAACGCGTTGTTGGCGTGAGCGCGCCGGCGAAAGGGAATACGCTTTTGAATTATTGCGGAATAACGCCGGATCTTTTGGAATACATAAGCGAAAAAGCGGAGATCAAGGTGGGGCTCTATACGCCCGGCACGCACATTCCCATCTACGACGACGCAAAGTTTCTCGCCGACCAGCCGGACTATGCTATGATCCTTGCGTGGAACTTCGCGGATGAGATCATGGCGAACCTCAAGGTGTTCAAGGAAAGCGGCCGCCACTTCA
>Ga0315268_10006503_pt1 | contig 12422 bp, 10 predicted proteins | sample C1_top_MG_FD_204535 | JGI IMG/M metagenome (GOLD analysis project Ga0315268, IMG submission 204535) | Sediment microbial communities from Yellowstone Lake, YNP, Wyoming, USA - C1_top | ecosystem: Environmental > Aquatic > Freshwater > Lake > Sediment | place: USA: Wyoming | collected 2017-08-01 | reverse complement strand
AAGAATCTCGTTCGCGCCCGCTGCAAGCTTGTACGACTCGCGGCCAGGGTCCGCAGGAGGATTCACCAGGATCAGTCGTCGAAGCCCCATGTTCATCATGCAGCGAGCAATCGCACCGATGTTCGCCGGGGTTTTCGTGTCCACGAGGACGATGCTGATGTTGTCGATGGCCGAGGGTGAGAGCATGAGTTCCTCGAGTACGTTCATAACAGCGCGGGCGGTTATTGTTCGTGCAACTGATACGACAGTGTTGGAGGGGTATTATAAGGAATGCAGCGCCGGTCCACAAGCACATTCTTCGGGTCCAGAAGACATGCGCGTCTGTGAGACCGGCCCTGGCAATGTAGGGCAGTGTCAGATCTTCAAGATCCCTGGCTCCGGCAACGGGGTGTTCGATGAGGCTTGTTTTGCCTGCTGTTTTTCGAGAGCCCGTTCCAGTCCCAGCCGCGTATGAGAAAAACCGTATGCGCGCGGCTCTTCTTCCTGTTTCACCATGTTCATGAACTCGCATCGCCAGCAGTTCAGTAGTTTTTTCGCATAGGTGCCCTGGATCTTTCCGCCGCAGAGCGAGCCCGCAACTACCCAGCAGGCCCTTCCCGCATTCTTTCCCTCGTGGGCGCCGTCCAGGTCCTGGGCCACGGTCGCAGGGCATACGCCCAACTCGGCCGTTTTCTGTCCTCCCGGTTGTCTCCCGCATTTTTTGAACTCCCAGCAGTTCAATTTTTTCTTGTTCGCGATCACCTCGCTTTTAACTTCAACCAGTTTCCCCATAGCTCAGCCTCCTTTGCTGCGATGATGCATTATAACGGATACGCATGGTATACGCAAATTAATAATGGATCGGCAGCTCGATCCTGCCTCTGTTTTAGGAGAGTAAACAGCAAGTATAATGCCAAGGCAAAAAGTGATATGGAATCAGCATATTGTTTCGTGCGAACGCATGATCTGGCGGGTCGATTCCTGACAGGTGGTCGAAAGTGCTACGTGGTTCGCGAATTCTGGCTACAGGACATCTCAAGTCCTGATATTGCGCTTGCTCTTTGTCAGTTATCCTTCTTCGGGAGAGGGGATATGGTCCATGCAGGGCACGTCCGTTTGGCAGAGACCGCAGGCATAGGTGTCAATATCGTAGGCGGTCTTCACATAGGTGTTCATGGCGCGCTCAGTGTACTCCATGCAGCGCTTTTTGTCGTGACCCTGTTTGCTGAGCGCCTTTACCGGGCAGCGGGAGATGCACTTTCCGCAGGTGCCGTGCGTATAGTGAAGGCAGTATGCATGATGGTCCTGATACGGTCGTTCGCTCGGGGTGGCTGCGGCTCGGCAGATCACAGACCCGGTTCGGTGTGCCTTGCCCACGGGGGTGATCAAACCGTCGCACAAGCCGAACGTTCCGAGTCCCGCAGCGTAGGCCGCATGGCGCTCGGACCAGTTTGAACACGGTGCATACTTGCCTTCGCTCGACCTGCTCCAGGCAGGCGACAGCAGGGGAGCAACCGCGCTGATTCCCGCGTCCGACAAAGCTTTTACGAGCGAGCGCCTGAGCGCGACGTTGAACAGTTCGCCGTAATGACGTGTGCGGACCCAGCGCTCGGACGGGTGCCTGGTCTGCTTTCCCTGCTCATGCCGGGTCGCGGCGACCGAAGGCAGTATCCAGCTCACGACCGTCAACTCTTCGGGAGAAACGATCTCGTCGGGAAAGGCAGCTTTGAAGAGATCAACGGGCGTAAAGTAGAACTCGCCGATGTGGTCGCGGTACACTTGCCACAAAGGATCGCGGCCAGACGCGAACCCCACCAGGGGGCGGTCAAAAATCTTTTCGAGCCGCTCAAACCCGAGCGAATTTTCCGGCGACTCGGATACGAACTCCTCAATCCATGTGCGAAGCCACGCTGTGTCGAGAAACGGTTTGGGAGAGGTCATGGTGCAGATGCTCCTGGTCCTAGTGGGTGTCTTGTCTTTGTGTCTGGCTATGAAACACGCGCCTGACGCGCCGCCTTTGGCGCGTCGCTGTCGAGGCGCCTGTTGACAATTTATTTTGTATTCTTAATAATGTTTGTGTCTACAGGATGTCGGCAATACAATCATAAATCATCATAATTAATTTTGACTGCGAATGTGTCAGACAGAGATTTCTTGGAATCCTTCTCAATAATGCCTTTAAGTAGACCTCTTTGTACCATTGTGTCAGCTAATAATTGTGCCATTTCCGTATCAATATGACCAAGAAGGAAATGAAGTTTTACATTTCGACCCAGTGCGGCTGCAAATTTTTCGCTTCTGATTACGGAAATCGGATTTTCTGTCATTTCAAAATTCTTTAAATAACGTATGAGTTCATCTTTTTCAAATTTCATAACTTTTATTGAAGTGTCATCTTTTTGCCCATAACATGTAAATCTTAGAAAGTCACGAAAAATGTGATTTTGCACAGTCTCCGTTTTAAGATGTTTTTTGGATTGTTCTTCTCTGTTTTCTTGAAAGGTTGTAAAAAGCCAATAAATAGCCGTCACAATTAGGGAGAAAACCCATAGGACAGCAAAGCCTTCACTATTTAAATCGATGATGCGAGACAACACAGGATGTTCTTTGATTGTATTTGGGAAGAGCCAGAGAGCGGAGAGGACGACAGTGACAGCCGCAGTTGTTATTTTAGGAAATTTGTGTTTAATCTTGAAAGATTTAACATCGTTTTCAATTATCTCAGACAATCTATTATCAAGATCTAGTTGAGTGGTTTTTGGAACAACTTCACGGAAGAGTTGCAATAACTCTTGAACCTCAGTTCTAATTGACAGTGATGTGTCTTTCGATCGCTGTTCATCAATGTAGCCAATCCCAGCCTGTATTTTGTGATATCTATCTTCTTGTTCCTGTGAAGCGAATTTACCGTGATTCGTATCTGGATGAACATCCTTAAGTAATCGCTTTAGCTCTTTTCGCATCTCCTCGAAATTCGATGCATCTAAGCCGAATTCTTTTTTAATTTGCTCGATATCATTAAACTTCATTTTTCACCTCTTCGTAATTCGAGTTAACATGTTATTGACTATAAGTAGGCAGGTTTATGATACCATAAACAAGTTTATGATAGCATAAACCGGTTATTGCTATCATAAACTTTTGAGGTTTATGATATGATAAACCTCTCCAATCAGTGCTTGTCGAGGTAGGAGGGCAAGTCATAAAGAGCGGTTCTTCCGTTTTTACGATTTTCTGAAAGAACGTTGTCATAACGCTGCTTCTGCATTCGCATCCAGTCTGATTCGTCCACAAATTTACACTGCAGCCGCAACTATAATCCCGTACTTGGAATATGTCAATATGTCGGTAGGATATTTAAAGGGTATGCCACGAGAGTGATCAATCGGCGAACAAAGCGTTGACATTCAAAAGCCGCCCTGTTACATTGAAGCCGACCATGAGCATGATCGCCATATCACTCCAATCAGGCAGCAGCGGCAATTGCATCTATGTCGAGACCGACAGCGTCAGGCTCCTGATCGACGCCGGGATCACCGGCGTGCAGGCGCAGGAACGGCTCGCAGCGCACGGTCGGGACATCAGGAAGGTGGACGCGGTGATCATCTCCCACGATCACGGCGACCACATCCGCCATGCAGGCGTGTTTCACCGGAAGTTCGGCATCCCGATCTACGTCAGCGAGTCAACGCTGGCTGCCGCGGCATCGCGCTGCAATCTCGGAAAGCTTCGCGAAGTGCGGCATTTCCGCTCCCTGGACAGGATCAGCATCAAGGACGCGGTCGTGCATGCGATCCCCACCCCGCATGATGGCGTGGACGGCTCCGCCTTTGTGATCGAGTCGGGAGCAACCAGGCTCGGCGTGATGACCGATCTCGGCCACGTGTTCAAGGATCTCGTCCATATCGTGTCCTCGCTCGACGCGGTCTTCCTCGAAAGCAACTACGACCCCGCGATGCTCGCGGAAGGTCGGTATCCCGCGTACCTCAAGCAGCGGATCAAAGGCCCCAAAGGGCATCTCTCGAACCAGGAGGCCGCAGAATTGCTGGGCCGCGCCGCTGGCGCAAACCGGCTCCAGTGGGCTTGTCTTTCCCATCTTTCGGAAGAGAACAACAGCCCCGACGTGGCGCTCAGGACGCACCGGGAGGTTTTCGCGGACGACCTCACGCTGTACGTTGCCGACCGGTACCAGGCCTCGAGTATCTTCACCATCGCGTAATCCTCACTGTTGTCCGTTTTCTCCATAAGCCACCACGAAGTACCAAACGAAGGTCGTTGTAGTGAAAGAGCGAACAACGTAACACGAATTGTCCGAAGGGGACGAATTACACGAAGAACAGCATTAAGATACAAGCTTTGTTCGTGACATTCGTACATTCGTGAAATTCGTGTTCGCCTTGGATCTGATGTAGGCTTGTACGGACAGGATTAGGGGATTGGTGTGGAAGGATTGGAGCTGAGCGGAACAGCAGAACTATTTCTCACGCCAGAACAGCGCAAGCCAGAGGAACAGCAGGCCGCAGGCAGCCAGGGACCAGGCGCTCTCCGTATCAAAGTGATTGATGCGGAATACGGCCGCGGCAAGGCCCGCGCCGGTGATGAGCAGCGCGAGGATGAAGGCTTTGCCGAGGCGCCCGATGTGCCGGAGCTCGCTCACGATGTCCCGCGACGTGATCTCCACGCGCGTTTCGCCCCTGCTCGTGTTCACGAGAAAATCCGTCAGCAGCTTCGGCAAGCGCACGAGCGCGCGGCCGGTCACGCCGGCCTGCTCGAGGATGGCGGAGAACGTCCGCTCTTCCGCCAGGATGAAGCGCTTGGCGAACGGCGCTGCGATCTCGATGATGTTCGTTTCGGGGTCGAGCTGCGACCCGAGGCCGTTCAGCATGCCCACCACGCGGCCGAACAGAATGAAGTCGTTCGGGATCTGGATCGCGGGCGCGAGCCGGAGGGCCTCCATGATGTCGTCCCCCATCTCCTCGATGTCCATGGCCTTGAACTCCGAGGGTGAGATATCGCGGTATTTCGCAAAGACCTTGTCAACGAAATGTACGAGGGGCTGGATGTCCCGGGTAAGCGGAATGAACCCCATGTCCACGAGCGCCCGGACGAGCCCCAGGCTGTCCCGCTCCACGACCGCGGTGAACGCGCGTCTGAGCCCTTCTTTCTTCGGGGGCGAGATGCGGTCCACCATGCCGAAGTCCACCAGCACGATCTCGGGGCCGGGCCGCACGAAGATGTTGCCCGGGTGGGGATCGCCGTGGAACAGGCCGTCGATGAAGAACATCCGGGCATAGGCCTCGGCAAGGTCGCGCCCCACCTCCTTGCGGTCGATCCCCTGCGCATCGATTCCCGCAAAGTCATTGATCTTGGTGCCTTCGATGAATTCTAAGGTCAGCACCTTGGACGTGGTGAACTGCCAGTACACGGCGGGTATCCTGATCTTCGGGTTGTCCTCGAAGTTCTTCGCAAATTCCTCCGCGTTCTTTCCCTCCTGGATATAGTTCAGTTCCTCATGGATGATGCGGGAGAATTCCGAGTAAATGACGTCGAGGTTGATCCGTTTGTAGAGGAACTTGAGGATCTTGATCACGAAGCTGAGCGTCCGTATGTCTGCCGCGATCACGTCCTCGATGCCGGGATACTGGACCTTGACCGCGATGGGCTCGCCGGTCTTCAGAAACGCGCGGTGCACCTGGCCGAGCGAGGCCGAGGCAATGGGCGTTTCGTCGAACGAAGAGAATATCTCTCCGGGCGGGCCGATCTCCTCGATCACGCGCTTCATGATCTCCTGCAGGTCCGCGGGAGGGACCTGGTCCTGCAGCTTGGACAGCTCGATGGTGTACTCTTCCGGAAGGATGTCCACGCGCGAGGACAGGAACTGGCCGATCTTGATCAGCACGCCGCGCATTTCGATCATGCGTTCGCGCAGGATCACGGCGTTCTTGGCGTGAAGCTGTTTGAGGCGTTCTTTCTGGGCAGCAGGGGAGGCAAAGGTGTTCCGGAGCGCATTGAACCGGTAGCTTAACAGGATGCGGAAAAACAGGTGCACCCCTTTGACGAACCTGCCCTGATAACGGTTTGATTGCATACTAGATTATACCAGAATACGCGCACACGAGAAAGCAAATCGTGTCAGCCCGCGGAGTAGCGCGCGCTTGAGCGCCGGTGCAGTTCTGTGTGTTGCTCCGGCATACCCTTAAAATACCCCGATTCAATAAGGTTTTTCTATTGACCCTGACAATCTTTGGGTGATACACTTGCTATGCATTTGCCAACAGTCGGGGGCAGGCCAATGGTGCCTGTTAGCTTCCGAAGTACTCACCATTGAAAAAGTAGACGCGTTTCTAAAACCAGGCCGATCAATCTGAATAAGGGAAAGGACCACAGCACATGAGTCCGATCACCCATCTTCTCGCAGGCTGGACCGCGGCAAACGCGGCAAACCTGAACAGGCGCGAGCGCATGTTCGTGACGCTTGCGGGTGTGCTGCCCGACGCCGACGGCCTGGGAGTTATCGCGGACCTCCTGATCAGGAACCCGGCGAATCCGTTCGAGTACTACCAGAAATACCATCATGCCTTCGGCCACAACATCTTCTTTGCACTCCTGCTCGCCGCGCTTGCCGCACTCTTCAGCTCCCGAAAAAGCCTCACCGCCCTGCTGGTCCTCGTGAGCGTGCATCTGCATTTCGCGGGCGACATCATCGGCGCCCGCGGCCTGGGCGACGATTTCTGGCCCGTTCCCTATCTTTGGCACTTTGCCGACCTGAACCTGTACTGGAGCAGGCAGTGGCCTTTGAACGGGTGGCAGAACTTTGTGATCACCGGAGCACTGATGGGTCTGATGTTCTTTCTGGCGTGGAAGCGCGGACATTCGCTGATCGAGATCGCATCAAAAAAAGCGGATGACGGGTTCGTGGCTGCGCTGAGGCAACGGTTTGGAGAGCCCGCATGAGCGAGAAGAACGACCAGAATCGCACCGAAGAGGAGATACAACGGGACATGCGTGTGTACGCGGAAAAGAACCCGCGACGCGGAGGATTGCATGAGCTGTCGCGGGAACGCGCTCAGGAAAAGCATACGCTGGAGCGCTTTCATGCGCGGGAGGCGCTGCACGCAACGCAGCCCGAAAAGAACAAAGCGCAGGTCCAGGAGCACGGATTCTGCCGGACGCATCCCTTTGTAAAGACCAACTGGCGCTGCACGGACTGCGGCAGGGAGTTCTGCGAAGACTGCGTGACACCCCAGCGTCATCTGATGTCGCACCAGTGTCGGACAGCGGTCTGCCCCGAATGCAAGGGCCGCTGCATCGATTTTCAGCACCTTGAGGAACTGGCCGCGGAGGAGCGCGCTCTTGAAGAGCACAAGAAGAAGATCGAAAAGAGGATGCTGATCGCTTTCGGGGCAGTGGCTCTTGTCTTTTTGCTGTATCCGGCGCCCTGGATGTTCATGGTCCTGCTCGTGTCCTCGTTCTGGTTCGGACCTCTGCGCGAGATCGACCTGAACTATAAGCTCGGTTCCGTTTTCATAACCATGGCGATGCTGCATCCGCTGCTTTCGCTGAGCCTGGAAAGGGCAGGCATGGTCGGGCCGCTCGTGTATGTGCGGTATCTGGTCATCGCTGCGGTGCTGTTCATCGGGATGACCCTGCTCGACAAGCTGGTCACGGCGATCGCGGGAATGCTGACGGGCGCGCCGGAGATCGATGAACGCAGCGAATGGAGGCGGGGATTGTTCGCGGGCGCGGTGGCCATCGTGGTGCTCGTGATCCTGCTCGTGGTCTATCGATGAGCAAGAGAGCGGTGAGCGAACATGGTGACCTTACGACGGGTCCTGTCCGCTGCAGGTTCGGCCATCTCAATTGAGGAAGCAGAATAAGGAGGGTCGCCATGTATGAATTCGCAGGTTATGTGGTCGTGGCAACGATCTTGATCCTGGCCGGTAACATGTGGGCGAATAGAGGGACGAACGGACCTGTCCGGGCTGTACCCGTTGACCCGCCGGACCCGGCATCCGTGGCGTTCTTGCGGGGCGGCATGTCCGAGGCAGTGCGGACTGCGCTGTTCGGTTTGTGGACGAAAAAGATCATCGAGATTAACGAGACCGGCAACATCGCACTAACTAAGGAAACAATGCATGGCAACAAACCCGACAGCGGGCTCGAAACCGAGGTCCTCGCGCTCATTCAACGCGAAGGAGCCACGACGTTCGGCAAAGACCAGCAAAAGCACTTCCTCGGAGGCGTTCAGCAATGGGTTGTGCCGCTTCGAAGACCGCTGGAGCGGCAGGGCTTCCTGAAGACGCCAGAACAGGAATCGACCGCGAAGCTCGTGTTTTACGGCGTAACGTTCCTGCTGATCAGCGCCTTAGTCGTGTTCCTGATGTATGGCGGCGCCGAACTCTGGTATCTCTGCATCACGGCCGTCGTCGCCGGCATTGTTGCACACAAGGTCATCTGGCCGAAGCGCAGCGCGTTGACCAAAAAAGGACGCGCGTATCTCAAGGAGCTTGCATCGCGCTATGAAGGGCTGCGTGAGGAAGTCAGCTCAGGCAGGATCTCGCAGAGCGCCAAGCCGGCGCTCGCGGTCGCGATCTTTGGAAGCGTCATTCTCGCCTCCGTTCCGGCGTGGGCATACATGAACACCATGTTCATGAGCGGGTTCCCGGTCCCCTATCAAGGCCACGTCGGAGCAACCTCTACGAGCGGCTGCTCGTCTGGATGTACAAGCGGCTGCAGCTCCGGCTGGAGCAGCTCCTCCAGTGATTCCTCGAGCAGCAGCGACAGCGGCAGCAGTAGCGACAGTGGCGGCAGCAGCGACAGCGGGGGCGGCGGATGCGGAGGATGCGGAGGCGGAGGCGGGGATTAGTCCGGCATTTCCCCTCACCTCGGTCCTCTCCCGCAGAGCGGAGAGGATGAAAAGGGATTGTACCCTCGCCCCTCGGGAGAGAGGGGAGGGGTGAAGTGAGGGTCTACGTGTGGAATGAATCTCCCTCATGATCAAAGGGTCATCATGGTAAGACTGCGTATATTGATGAAGAGACTGGCAAACCGGGCGATCGGTGCTAATCCGGAACCGGAACAATGCTTCAGCCCGCCGTCTGCACCGCGTGCGCGAGCAGCGCGGAACCTGGTCCTGCAGTGGCATATCACGGACCGGTGCAATCTCCGGTGCAAGCATTGTTACCAGGAGGGATACAGCGGGGAAGAGATGGGCCTGGACGGGTTGATGCAGGTGCATGCCCAGTTCCGTGAATTGATGGCAGCGGAGCAGCAGCGCACAGGGCGGAAAGTACGCGGCCATCTGAACATCACCGGCGGCGAGCCCTTCATCCGGAAGGACTTCCTGGAGCTGCTGACGCGCATCCGGAGGCACCGTAATCCGCTGACCTTCGCGATCCTATCGAACGGCACGTTCATCGACCGGGGTATTGCGAAAGAGCTGAAGCAGCTGAATGCTTCCTTTGTGCAGGTGAGCGTCGAAGGCACACGCTCGACCCACGACAGCATACGCGGAACAGGCAGCCACGAGCGCACCGCAGCTGCGCTGAAGCACCTGGCGCAAGAGAAGGTTCCGACACTGATCTCTTTCACGGCGCACCGCGCGAACTTTCGGGAGTTCCCCGAGGTGGCGCGGTTCGGGCGGGAGCTGGACGCAAAGCGAGTTTGGGCAGACCGTCTGGTGCCGCAGGGGCACGGCACGGATCTAACTGACCTGGTGCTGACCCGGGACGAGACGCAGGAGCTTTTTCTGCTCATGGCGCAGGCGCGGGGCTCGAAGCTCCGGCAGCGGTTCGCCAGGACCGAGATCAGTATGGCTAGGGCGCTCCAGTTCCTGGAGGGCGGCGGCCGTCCGTACCAGTGTGCGGCAGGCGATACGCTCATCACGATCCAGCCGAACGGCGACCTGTATCCCTGCCGCAGGATGCCCATCGTAACGGGAAATGTGCGCGAAACGCCGCTGGTCGAACTGTACCAGCGCTCCGGCCTGTTCCAGGCTTTGCGCAACCGGGGCAGGATCAGCGAAGGATGTGGATCCTGCTTTTTTTCCGGATTGTGCCGCGGAGGCCTCCGGTGCCTGTCCTATGCTGTGACCGGAGATCCGTTCACTGCGGATCCGGGATGCCGGCTTGCCATAGTGCGGGGCACCGGCAACATCGTATTCGATGATAAGGCCGGGAAACGAGGAGACCGGGTGCTTGCGCTTGAGCAGCACAAGTAAGGGTGCAAAAAGCAGGTAAGATATGCGGGGATCGTACGTCTCATATGCCAGAAGCACCAAGTTCATTGGGGAGGTTGCGCATGACACAACAATGTTCCAGATGGAGCAGCAGGATCCGCAGCATGACCATGATCGTTATCGTGTTGCTCTTGACCAGCGCGCTGTTCGCGGCATCAGCGCTGGCTGCGAAGAAGGCCGCTGAACCAACAGGTTCGGACACCCGGGCGATCTTCGAGCGGTACGCGGACCGCATCGTCAAGGTCCAGGTGGTGGAAAGCAAGTCAGGCGCGGAATCCATCATCGGCTCGGGGTTCTTTGTTTCCCAGAAGGGCCACCTGATCACGAACTACCACGTGGTGTCGAAATTCATCCAGTTCCCGGACCGGTATAAGGTCCAGGTCCTGGGCAGGACAGGCGAACCCCGGAACGCGATCATCCTGGGCATCGATGTCCTGAGCGATCTCGCGGTGCTCAAAGATTCGGCCCCGTCGGACGCGTACTTCACCCTCGCCGCACTAGACCTGCCGCAGGGCACGCATCTCTTTTCCCTCGGCCATCCCCGAAACATCAGCCTCTCTATTGTCGAAGGCACGCACAACGGCTATTTCAAACAGTCCTCGCTCAAGCAGATCCACTTCACCGGTTCGGTGAATCCGGGCATGAGCGGAGGTCCGGCGATCACCGCATCCGGGACCGTGGCGGGCGTGAACGTTGCGACCGCAGGCAACCAGGTCGGCTTTCTGGTACCGGTGAGCAAGGCGGTCGATCTGCTGAGCAAGACCCGGCTGAACGGCAATACCACGTCCCCGGACTTTACCGAGAGCGTCCGTTCCCAGGTCCTCAAGTTCCAGGACAGCACTATTCCCGACGACCTCATCAAGTCCGGCAAGACCGTCCGACTGGGTAATTACGACCTGCCCGGTCAGCTTTCGTCGTTGTTCGAATGCAACGCCGACTCCTATGTGGAACCCCACAAGCTGTACGAGACCGTGACGCACTCGTGCTCGAACAAGGAGGACATCTTCATATCGAACTCGCTGCGCACGGGGAGCATAAAGATCCAGCATCAGCTGATCACGACGGACAAGCTCAACCGATACCGGTTCTATAACCTCTACTCGGATATTTTCAAGATGTATAACGGCTCATGGACGGGGAGCGAGGAGGAGCTGACGAAGTACGCGTGCCGCATGGGCACGGTGGAGCATAACGGCGCGGTGTTCAAGACGATGTTCTGCGCGCGTGCGTACAAGAAGCTGCCCGGCGTCTACGACGTCGCGTTCAAGGCCGCGGCACTCGGCGACCGGAATCAGGGCCTGGTGACCTCGCTGTTCCTCACCGGGGTCAGCTTTGAAAAGGGCATGCTGTTATCGCGCGATTATCTGGAGAAAATATCATGGAAAAAATAGTGTTCATCGAAGTGTTGGACCGGTGGGGCAGGGTGCAGGAGCGCGTTCGCGCGGACTCTTTTCCAGCGACCATCGGCAGGGCCTATTCGAACCGGGTCATCATCGACGACCGGCATGTGGATCCCGGGCATGCACGGATCGCCATGGCGGAGGACGGCGTCCTGTATCTTGAGGACCTGAACAGCGTGAACGGACTGCACCTGGTCAAGCCCGCGAAACGCGTCGAGCGGATCGCCGTCAACCCCGACCTTCGCGTCAGGATCGGCCAGACCATGCTCCGGTTCCGTTTCGAGGACCACGCTGTGTTGCCCGCGATCGTGGACAGGACCGCGGAGGACGAGCTTCCCGCTTTTGCCGGTAATCCCTTCATCCTGGGGACGCTGCTTTTCGCTGGAATGGCATGGCTGGTCCTGCTCAGTTACCTGGGCTCGTCACGCTACACCGAGTCCGCCGACATCCTGATCAAGGGAGTCGCCACCCTCATCGCGTTCGGCGCATGGGCGGGACTCTGGTCCTTTGCCAGCAGGCTGCTGGCGCAGCGGTTTCGGTATCTCACGCACCTCAGCTTTGCCGTGACCACGGGCGCGGTTTTCATGGCCCTCGCGACGTCGCATGATTATGTCGAGTTCGTGGTTTCTCCGGGCGTCGTGACCATTGCAGCGGAGTTCGCGATCATTGCAGCTACGCTCTTCGTGCTGGTGTACGGCCATCTGGCGATCCTGCCGGCGCTTTCGAAACGCGGGAAGATTATCACGTCCGCCGTTGCCGCGGTCCTGGTCTGCTCGTTCCTCGGCGTGACGGCGTACTCGGATCAC
>Ga0315268_10006499_pt1 | contig 12423 bp, 13 predicted proteins | sample C1_top_MG_FD_204535 | JGI IMG/M metagenome (GOLD analysis project Ga0315268, IMG submission 204535) | Sediment microbial communities from Yellowstone Lake, YNP, Wyoming, USA - C1_top | ecosystem: Environmental > Aquatic > Freshwater > Lake > Sediment | place: USA: Wyoming | collected 2017-08-01 | reverse complement strand
CCTCAGAATGACAGAAACGGGGATTTTCGCAGAGCTCTAAGGTTCAAAGTTCAAAGTATCTTCTTAAACCTCGAACCGCGAACTTTTAACTCCCTTAGCTTGCAGTTTGGGGGGCTTTTTGCCATTTTGGAATTATCAAGAAACAACCTGGAGGTTTAACCATGGCAGTCTTTACCTGCGAAAAATGCGGCAACAACGTGGACTCCCGCTGCAAACCCAAGAAGTGCCCCTCCTGCGGGGAAACCGGCGTCATGTGCAAGCAGGAGGCGCCCCCGCCCAAGAAAGGGAAGAAATAGCAGGCAGGGGGAATTTCCTAATCCAAGCATGCGCCTCGGGGTAAGGATCACATGAACCTGTTGGATACCTTGAAATAAGGTTAAGTTTCCCCTCCCTTGATGGGAGGGGTTAAGGGGAGGGTGGCGAATTATTGATAACTATGGGTCCACGGTAACGCACCCCCTCCCCAGCCCTCCCCCATAAAGGGGGAGGGAATAAAACTGGTCCTGATTGCCCATAGCCAATCCTGGCAATTTTAAATTTATGGGCATAATCAGAAACCAGAAAACCGAAAACCTATAACTGACTACTGGCTACCGATGATCTACGGCGTTGGCATCGACCTGGTGCGGGTGGCCCGCATCGCCGCGGTCCTGGCGCGCTACGGCGACCGGTTCCTGAACCGGGTCTTCACCCCCGGAGAAATCGCCTATTGCCGGGGCAAGGCCTGGGCCGCCTCGGGGTTCGCCCTGCGCTTCGCGGCCAAGGAGGCCTTTTCCAAGGCCCTGGGGGTGGGCCTGCGCCGGGGCGGCATCCGCTGGCGGGAGGTGGAGGTGACGCCGGATAGCCGGGGCAAGCCGGAACTGAAGGTCACGGGCCGGGCCGCGGAGCTCTGCCGGGAGGCCAAAATCACGGCCATGCACCTCTCCCTCTCCGACGAAGACGACCGGGCCCTGGCGGTGGTAATTTTGGAGAAATAGAATTGGGTATCCCCGGCCAGGCGGCCCTGTTTCTCCTGGCCCTGCGCAACCGCATGGGGCGGCGGCGTTAAAGACAGCTTGTCAGTAGCACGGGCGTCTCGCCTGCAGGCGTCCAGAGGCTTGTTATTCTGCCGCCGAATCCTGTCATAGGGAGAAAGGAAGAACGGGCATGGGAAAGCTTCACTTAGGAACCGCACTCCTGCTCACGGCCCTTTGCCTGGTCGCGGCGGTTCGGGCTCCGGCCCAGGAGCAGGAGCAGTCAGCCCCGGCCATCCGCACCGAGCCGCCGGCCACCACCTCCGGCGGTTCGGGGATGGCCCTGCTCAACCTGGACAACACCGTGGCGCTGCACGGCTACGATCCCGTGGCCTACTTCACCCAAAACCGGGCGCGGCGCGGCAGCAAGGCCATCAAAGAGCGGTTGGGTGGCGCCACGTATTATTTCGCTTCCCGGGCCAACCGTTATGCTTTCCTCAAGGATGCCCCCAGCTACCAGCCCCAGGTGGGGGGCTTCTGCGTCACCTCCATGTCCATGGGAAGGCTGGAAGATGTGGACCCGGAGAAATTCCTGGTCTTTGAGGGCAAGCTCTATCTGTTCCGGGATGATAGTGCCATGACCGTATTCCTGAACAATCCCCGGCGGGTTATCGCCGAGGCCACCAACCACTACTTCCTCCTGGCCCAAAGACAGCGGGGTTACTATTAGCTATTTTCCGATGCCGGGCTTATTATTCCGGACCCTGGGGATGCTTTCCGGCCTCCTGCTGGTCTTTGGCCTCGTGGCAGCGGGCGGCGCGGTGGAACGGGAAGGGGAGGGCTCTTTTGAGCTGCCCCGGCCCGGCCGGGCCTTTCGGTTTCCCCGGGACCACGGCTCGCACCCGGAATTCAAGACGGAGTGGTGGTACTACTCCGGCCACCTGGAATCCGCCGCCGGGGAGCACTTCGGCTACCAGCTCACCTTCTTCCGCACGGCCCTCCGCCGCCCCGACCCCCGGGCCCGGTCGGCCTGGTCCCTCCACACCGTCTATTTCGCCCACCTGGCCCTCTCCGACCCGGCCACAGGGCGCTTCCTTTTCCGGGAAAAAGCCTCCCGGGGCGCCCTGGGGCTGGCCGGGTCCGAGAGCGGCGGCCTGAAGGTCTGGATTGATTCCTGGCAGGCGGAGACGGCCGGCGACCGCCACCTCCTCAAGGCCCGAGACGACGGCCTGGCCCTGGCCCTGGAACTCACCCCCCTGAAGCCCCCGGCCCTCCATGGCGAGGAGGGCTTCAGCCGGAAGTCGGCCCGCTTCGACGCGGCCAGCTTCTACTATTCCCTGCCCCGCCTGGCCACCCGCGGCCGCCTGACCCTGGAGGGCCGCGAACTGGCGGTTAAGGGCTTAAGCTGGATGGACCATGAATTCTTCACCAGCGCCCTGGCGCCGGGCCTGACGGGCTGGGATTGGTTCGCCCTGCAGCTGGACGACGGTAGTGACGTGATGCTTTATCTCCTGCGCCACCGGGACGGCGCCGTGGATCCGGCTTCCTCCGGCAGCCTCGTGGACCCCCAGGGGCGGGTCCGGCACCTGAAGCTGGCTGATTTCCAGGTCAAACCCAGCGGTTCCTGGAAATCCGCCGCCAGCGGCGCCTCGTACCCCGCGGGCTGGGAGATCACCATCCCCGAAACGGGCTACCGGTTAACCCTGATTCCTGTCCTGGCGGACCAGGAAATTCGGGCCGCGGCGCCAAAGGTGACCTACTGGGAAGGGGAGGTAACAGTCAAGGGCCAGAAAAATGGGGAAGCCGTGAAGGGCAAGGGCTTTGTGGAACTCACCGGCTACGCCGGGGCCATGAGTTCCCGGTTTTAGAGGCGGTTTTCGGTAAAGTTAAGGTATCCGAATCCCAAACCCGGAAATCAAAAAAAGGGGCCAGGGCCCCTTAATTTTTGCAACAGCAGGGGAGGGGACGCCCCCTCCCCGATTTCTATATATAGTCGCGTCACCGCGTTAGCCAGCGGCCGTTGCGCACCGTCAGAAACGCCCAGGGCTGGACCCAGTTCAGGAAGAAAAAGGCATAGTAGGAGTACAGGATGCCGTAAATGAAGTCGAGGTCCCGCTCCTGGTGGATATAGTAGTACATCCAGATGAGGGTGAAGACCCCCAGGCCGGCGAAGAACTTCACCATGACGATGGGGTATACGAAGAAGGAAACCAGCAGCAACCCCAGGAAGAGATAGGTCAGGGGAAACTCGATCTGGGTGATGAAGAAATCGATAATGGGCAGAAGCCGGTGCTTGTCCCGGTATTTGGTAAAGATGAACTTGAGCTGCACCCAGTTTTCCCGGAAGTTGCTGCGGTCCCACCTCAGGTACATCTTGCAGAGGCCCCGGTAGGACTCGGGCACCAGGGTGTGCACCACGGCGCTGCGCTGGTAGGCGGAATAATAGCCTTGGCGCAGCACAAAATTGGTGAGGGCCCGGTCCTCGCCGATGTTGGCCGGCAGACCCAGGAAAGTCTGGCGGAGCCATTCTTTCAAGATGGGCTTCAAGGCCTTCTTGCGGTAAGCGGAAAGGGCTCCGGGAGTGCAGGTGACGCAGCCGTACATGCTCTGGGAGGCCCTTAAGAAATCGAAGGCCAGGACGAAGCGCACCGCCAGCATGCGGGCCATGAGGGAACGGGCCCGGTTGTAAACCTTGACGTTGCCGGCCACCGCCCCGATCTTGGGGTCTTGGAGCATGGGGGCAATGACCTGCTTGATGGTGTCCGGGCCCACCACGCTGTCGGAGTCGATGGTAACGAAAAACTCCCCCTTGCCCTGGGTGAAGCCAGCATAAAGACCCGCCTTTTTGCCGCGGTTTTTATGGAAACGGATGGCCCTGACAAGATGCGGATAGCGTTGCTGGGCCCGTTCAATATAAGTCCAGGTGTCATCCTTGGAGCCGTCGTCGATGCAGATGATCTCCAGCCGGTCGGCGGGGTAGTCCGAGGCCACCGCGGAGTAGATGGCTTTTTCCACCATGGCCCCTTCATTGTAAGCCGGGATGATCACCGTCACCCGGGGCAAGGGGCCCTCGGGCACAGGATAGGATTTATAGCGCCACCAGAGCACGGTGCGCACCATCTGGAAGGCCAGGTAGGCCAGGGTGAAGCCGGCGCCCAGGGCCAGGAGAGGGGAAGCGAAGCTCTGGCGGCTCATGAGCTTCAGGTAGCCGTCAAATGAGCCGAACTTAATGGAGGCAACGAAGCAGACCAATAATAAAGCGGGAACCAGGATCTTCAGGGCCTGGTCCAACAATTGGATCCGCTTCTCTTCTTTATTGCGCCACTTTCCCTGACTCAGGGGAAAAACCGTGGTGGAAACTCGCATAAGGTTGATAAACCTCGGTTGACAGATTATCCCAGGAACCTCATGAAATAAGATGCAAGGTGCTTGCCAAATGCTGGGAAAAAATATCTGATTAACTTATTGATATTGCGTAATAATTTAAAAAGACAAAATTGCCTGCCGGACCTGGCGGAAGGGTTTTTCTCTACTTGAGAGAAAGGCCGGGAAGGCAAAAGAAATATTATCAATTTGAGAAAACTACTTTTTGGATTTTTTCCGGAGGTTCTCCGGAAGCTTTAAAGACTGGCGCAGTAAGTGGCGAAACCTCAGGTAAAATATTTTTGCCTTCGGGTCGGGCGACCATGGTTCACTTATCCCACATCTTATGGTAAAAGAAGCGAAGAATCGGCGGGCTCAGTTTAGGCGATCTTAGCTTGAAAACCGAAAGGGAAAAGTTCATGAACTCCGAAAAGGCTTCGGGGCCGGAAAAGGCAGCTGAACTGAAGCTCGACGACATGGGGCAAGAGGTGGTCGCCCTACCCGGGGGGCGGATCGTCAGCCAGGGAGAGGCTCCGGAATTCTTCTACGTCATTCAATCGGGGAAGGTGAGGGTCTTTCGCGAAACCGAAGACGGCATCCGCACCCCCCTGACGGAACTGGGGCCGGGAGCCTACTTCGGGGAGGTGGCCCTGGTGACCGGCCAACCCCGCACGGCCTCCGTGGAAGCTATCGAAGAGTCGCGGCTGATCAAAATTTCCAAAGAAGAATTCGACCGCCTCCTGGATGAGAATCCCAGACTCGCCCGCCATATCATCAACCAGCTTTCCCAATGGCTGGTGGCCGGGGACCGGCGCCTGGAAACCGAGACGGTGCACCAGGTCAAGCTGCGCCAGGTCTCCTGGTTCGATTATGTCCTCATCCTGGGCCTCAGCCTGGTTTTCGCCGTGGTCTTCAACCTTTACAATGACAACCAGATTCCGTTGGTGCCGCAGCTCAGAGACGGGGTGCCCACCATTTCCATGAATAAAGCCGTGGAATATGTTCAAAACAATGGCGCCCTGTTCGTGGACGCCCGCAAGAGCAATTTCTTCGACCAACGACATATTAAAGGGGCCCTCAACCTGCCGGTGATCTTTTTCGACCTTCAGTTCCCAATGTTCCAGTTCATGTTGACGCAGATGGAAGGGGCCAAAGAGAAGCCCATCATCGTTTACGGCGGCAATTTCAGCCGGCGTTTTGACCTAGAACTGGCACATTTGCTCATGGACAAGGGCTACAAGGTGATGGTGTTTAATGACTACGGCGGCTGGGAGAAGGCTTTGCCCACCGTAGCGAAAAAGGCCAAACCCCTGCCGTCCATGCCCCTGGGTTTTGCCGGCGCCATGGAATGGCTGCCGGTAAGCATCTTCGTGCTCTTCTTAATTCCGCCGGTGCGGCGCAGTCCCTATCTATCCGTTGGCTGCCGCCTGATATTGGGGGTAATCTTCATCGGGTTCGCGCTCAGCAAAATCATGCGTCCCGCGGTCTTTGCCCTCAACGTGGTGGAATACGGCCTGACGCCGGCCTGGGGAGTGAACCTGTGGGCCCTGTTTCTGCCGTGGGCGGAACTGCTGGCCGGCCTGTTCCTGGTTTTGGGCATTCGCACCCGGGCGTCGGCCACCATTATCGGCGGGATGAACGTCATATTTATTGTGGGGCTGGTCAACGCCATTTTTCTCGGATTGCCCATCAACTGCGGGTGCGTGGGCGAAGTGGGTGAACCGGTGACCTGGTGGAAAGTTCTAAAAAATTCGGGAATGTTATTCATGGCCTTACAAATCTTCCTTTACGACCGTCTGTTCGTGCTGGATCGAGGGGGCTTTGTTTGGCGGGCGAGGCCGATATGACGCAAGGTTTCAGGAAGCTTGTTCTAATCATGGGGTTGGCGCTGGTCTGGTTGGCAGCCTGGGGCTGCGGCGAGTCCCGGGCTCCTTTTGCCGGGCACTATCGTTCCGAAGCCGCCTATGCCGGCAAGGGCCATATTGACCTGACGTTGAAGGAAAACGGCGAGGCCACCTGGAAACTGGAACAAGACCCCGCGACCCTCAAGTTCAAATGGAAGGTGGAAGGCAAGCAGCTCTTTATGTACACCAAAGAGGGGGCGGTTTTGATTGTCAACCCCACCGAGGATGGGAAGAAGTTGTCCATGGACATCTCCGGAAGCTGGCACGCCAGTTGTCCGGTTGATCAATGTATCACCTTTGTCAAGGTTTCCGGAGAGCGGTAATGGGCCGGCCGGGTTTTCGCAGGCTTCTTGGGGTTAAGTTCGGGATTTTCCCGGCAGTCCTGGTGTTATTGACCCAGGTCGCCGCGGCCCAGACGCCTTCCCGGAGTGCCCCGGGTCCCGAGGTGCGGCGGATGGGACTGAGCAAGGTGGGGGAGAATACCTTGCTCACCATGGTGCTGGACCGGCGGGCGGAGCCCAGGGTCTTGAGCCGCACGGTGTCAGGCAAGCCGCAGCTGGTGGTCGAGTTTCCCCAGGCCCGGGCCGGCCGCCTGCCCGCTCGTTTGGAGGGGGATGAGCTGCTGGTGGAGCAGGTGGGCACCGAGAACTTGCCCGGCGGCGGAGTCCGCATCGTCCTGGACCTTTACCCCGATCAGCCGTACCTCTTCTGGCGCCAGAGTCGGCCGGGGTCCGCCGGTCAGACCATCTTCATGCTGGGGGTCAAGGCCGACCCCGCGGCGCCCCCGAAAGTGGCGCAAATGCGGCCCCCCGAGATTCCCGATTCGTCATTGAACCCCGGGTCCGGGGAATCCGAGCTCTGGAAAAAGGAAGGGGAGCTGGTGGCGCCGCCGCCGGCGCCGGAGCGGGAGTCCGAGCCTTATCGCGGGCTGCCGCCGCCCAGCGCGGCCCCCGGCAGTTTTTCCGAACTCAAGCACCTGATGCCCAAGGCCGGGGCCTTGCTCCAGGGCCTGGAGACCGACGGCTGGAGAGTGTCTGAGGCCCACAACTATGACCGGCCGGGCCAGCGTTTCAGCCGGGATTTTCTGCTGAGCAACCCCAGGTATCCGGAACTGGCGGTGAAGGTCGTCTATCTGCCGGCCAACACCCCCAACACCCCCAATATCGGCATCATCAGCCTGGCCATCGAGAACCTGAACAGTGAAGCGGCCGGCAGGTATCGCAACATGCGCCAGTGGAGCTTCTCGCGCATCAAGCAGGAGTATGAAGATATCGGCGATTTCTTCGAAGATGCCCTGAAGCCCCTGCGGGTGAAACTGCGGGAGGAAACCCAGACTCTGGCCTTGCGCTATGCGCCGGTGTTGGAGAACTTCGTGAAGAGGGCCTGCCAGGACCCCAAGGTGGCGGAGCGGGTAATGGGCTACATCAAGGAAAAGGTGAACAAGCGGTTTGAAGGGGTGCAATACACCGTGTGCGAAAATCCTTTGGTTCTCCTGAACCTGGTGGATTTCCTCTATATCAAGGTCTATTATGTAGACCCTCGCTGAGGAGGGAGTTATGGCAGCAGAAATCACCATTTTCGGCAAGTCCACCTGACCCTTCACCAACAAGGCCCGGGAGGCCAAGAGCCAAGAGGGGTTGAAGGTCATTTACCGGGATGTGGTGGAAGACCCTGAGGCCCTGAAAGAGATGCTGCGCCTGACCCAGGGAACCAGGAAGGTGCCGGTTCTGGTGGAAGGGAGCCAAATCAGCATCGGGTTCGGCGGAAGCTGAGGAGTGTGAGGCGCCCGCGGTCCGCGGGCTTTGGGGTTCAGGGGCAGCTTGGCCACTAAAACGACGGTCTGCGGTTTTAATCGTTCCGTTAACTAAGATTAAAAATTTAATCCCCGCTCCTCCCAAGGTGGAGCGGGGATTTTTATGTGCTCTCCAATCAATATTTTCCCTCTTAAATTTTCAACACAATGACCGGACCCCGGAGCAGGCTGTCAGGCGGGATGGCGGAAAAAATTAAACATAGTTTAAGCTCATGAAAGTATTAGTTAAATAAGTTATCTTACCACCACCTCTAAATAAGCATCCTTGTGAAATAAAGTACCCCACTGAATCATGAAAATGAGCGTAATTGGATTGGTTGTCCCCACTCCTGAACTAAAATAGATACCATCCATTGATTCAGTACCATAATAAAAGGACCTTCAATGCTTATTATTAAAAATAAACAGAAATACCAATAAGTTATGACAAATGGGAATTTTTTTTCTTGACATTCGACCTTCGGTGAATTATACATTTGGTCAACATTCATACAAGCCCTCTTGGGTAAGCGAAGATAGTGCTTCAACTGGATTGAAGGGGACAGGAACCTGAGACCGGGCGGCCGTTAATGCTGAAGGGACAACTCCTTCTCAGATAATGCGACCCATGGCCGAAGGCGAGAACAAACTATCGTAGCAATCCCAGGGCCCAGGCCCTAAAGCATTCCTGGCGGTTCCTTTCTTTAGCATTCCCCAATTATCCGAAACCACGCAGAGCTATCAGCAAAGCGAGGGACTTCACCATGAAAACGATGGCGATCATCTGTCTGCTGGGGGTGGGCCTGTTGGCGCTTCCTCAGCCCACCATGAGCGTCACCATGTCCATAGTTACGGTAACGGCATATCACCCCGGAGTTTATGCCAAAGGTTCGCCCAAAGGCATCACTGCCTCGGGCCACCGGGTGCGGGAAGGGATCGTGGCGGTCAGTCGGGATGTGGAGAAGAGCTTGAATCTGGATTTCGGCGACCGCGTCCTGCTGCACGGCCTGGGAGTCTTTGATTTTCAGGACCGCATGGCTTCCCGCTGCCGCAAGAAGGTCGACATTTTTATGGACTGCAAGAACAAGGCCCGGCGCTTCGGGGTCCGGCGCTACGTGGTCCTGGTAAAACTGGCCTGATCCGCCTTATTTGACCCGCTCGATATAGGCGCCGGTGCGGGTATCCACCTTCACCCGGTCCCCCTCGTTGATGAACAGGGGCACCTGGAGAGTGGCGCCGCTTTCCAGGGTGGCGGGCTTGGTACCCCCGGTGGCGGTATCGCCCCGGACGCCTGGCTCCGTCTGGGCCACCTCCAATTCCACGAAGGTGGGAACCTCCACCGCCACCGGTTGCTGATTGAAAAACAGCACCTTGACGTTCAGGTTCTCAATCAGGTAAAGCCGCGCTTCTCCCACCTGCTCCGTGGTGAGCATGAGCTGCTCATAGGTTTCGTTGTCCATCATGCAGTACTGGTCGCCTTCCCGGTAAAGGTACTGCATCTCCCTTTCCATGAGGTCCGGCCTCTTCACCCGCTCGCCGGAGCGGAAGGTTTGGTCCAGTACCCTGCCGGTGAGCAGATTCTTCAGCTTGGTGCGGACAAAGGCACCGCCTTTCCCCGGCTTGACGTGCTGGAACTCGACGATGGCGTACGGCTGGCCGTCCAGTTCAATCTTCAGACCCCTCTTAAACTCGCTGGTGGAATACATGAGGCAAAACCTTTCTTTTGGGTACTGTAGGCTTCCGGGCTGGCGCCCGGCTTTCAGGAGAAGCGGCGCCGGGCGATTGGGCTTGAAGTGGCTTTATCTCTGGGACGCCCGCCCCGCCTTCGGGGGGGCGCCTTCGAGCTGTTCCCAGGCGAACCGCTTTTTCCCTTCTTTGCTTTCGGCCCCGGATTTGGGTGGGGGACCAGAGGAAGGAGCGGCAGCCACGGGCGCGGTGGGCGACGGGGATTGGCCCTGGCCCGGAGGCAGTTGAAAGATCACTTCGTTTTTCTTAACAAAATTCAACTCCCGGCGGATAAGGTCCTGGATCATTTCCGGGTCATTATGCAGCCGGTCAATGGTCCGGGCCAGCCTGGCATTTTCTTCCGCCAGGCGGGCGTTTTCCTGCTCGATCTTGCCCCGGTCTTTTTGGATGCGGTAGATCTGGTACAGGCCCCGGTGGCTGAAGATCAGCACCAGAACCAACACCGCCGCCAGACTCAACGCCAGCCCTGCCAGCAGCCTGTTGCCGGTCCTGGTTTTACCGGTTTCTTCCGGAGTGGTCTGCGAAGTCATGTCTCCCCCCTACAGGACTTCTGAGGCTAATAATGCCTGAAAATTTCAACAGATGCAATAAAAATTGCCACTTGGCGACCTTGAAGGAAAAAACCTCTCCGAAACGCCTTTGGCAAAAGGTAAAATAAAAATTATTGCCGGGTCGCCCAGACCTCCTGTCCGGATGTGGCAGCCGTCTATTGACAAGCCTGGGGAAAAAGTAATAGGTTCTTTCTAATTTTTGGAGAAAAAGATGGACTTCTGCAAACCTCTAGCCGCCACCGGCATCGGTTCCGTGCCCTTCGTCGACCCCCGGGAAGCAGTGGACCTGGTTCTGCAATTTCTGCCCGAGATGCCGTACTGGCCTCAAATGGTCAGGCTGGGCTTCCTGGAGGAGATGAACGTCCAGGCGGCCCGGGGCCTGCCTGGGTTAAAGGTGGATGAAGCGGCCCGGGTGGTGGCCCTGGACCCGGCGGTCCCCCGGGACGTGGCCCTGGCCCAGTTTTACGAGGCGGTGCTCTCCGGCGACCTGGCCCCCTTCGCCCTGGAGCCCAGGGACGCCCGGGGGTTTTTTGCGCTTCTGGAGCAGGTGGCTTCCCGGAGCTTGCCCTGCCCCGCACTGAAGGGGCAGCTTTCGGGGCCGGTGACCTTCGCCGGGGTGATCAAGGACCCGGAGGGCAAGCCCATTCTATACGATCGGGAGTTGACCCAGGCGGTGTGCCTGGGCCTGGCCCGCAAAGCGGCCTGGCAGGCTGCCAGGTTCCGGGAGCTGGGCAAGGAACCGGTGATCTTTTTCGACGAACCCTATCTCACCGGGTTTGGCTCCGCCTATCTCCCCATTTCCCGGGAAGAGGTGACCGAGATCCTGGGCCAGACCCTGGCGGAGACCAGGCAGGCCGCAGCCGGCCCTCTGGCCCTGGGCCTTCACTGCTGCGGCAACACCGATTGGTCTTTGCTGCTGGAGTCGGACCTCGACATTTTAAGCTTCGATTCCTACGGCTACTTTGAAAACCTCCGGCTGTACGGCAAGGCTTTGCAGAAATTTCTGGGCCGGGGGGGCTGGCTGGCCTGGGGTCTGGTCCCCACCGGGGAGGAGCTGCAGAAGGAGACGGTGGACCAGTTGTGGCAGCGCTTCCAGGACCAGGTGACTCGACTGGCCGCGGACCTTCAGATAAGTGTGGGGGATCTGCTGCACCGCGCCCTGCTTACCCCGGCCTGTGGTCTGGGGTACCTGGGTCCTGAGCCGGCCCGGAGGGCCATGGAAACCCTGGTGGAGTTGAGCGCCCGGGGCCGGCGCTGGCTGGATTCCCTCTAGAGAAGCCAAAAAGTTAACAGGGATTCTTAAATATCTGGCTTAACTTTAGATAATTATTACAATATATCCTCCGGGGAGCAGATTGATGAAGGTGAAAGAGGTAATGGTAAAAGAGGTGGCCACCCTGGATGTCAACGATGAACTGAGTCTGGCCAACGATATCATGCGATTGGGAAGGATCCGGCATCTGCCGGTGGTGGACGGGACCCGCCTGGTGGGCATTGTTTCGGAGCGGGACCTGTTCCGCACCTCCCTGGCCCAAGCGCTGGGCTACGGCACTGAAGCCACCCGGGATTTGATGAAAAAGCTGCGCATCAAGGACGTCATGGTCAAGCAGGTGCTCACGGTGTCGCCGGAGATGGAGTTGTGCGAGGCCACCAGGATGATGATGGAGCACAAGATCGGCTGCCTGCCGGTGGTGGAGGACGACCGCCTGGTGGGCCTCATCACCGAGACCGACATCCTGTTGCAGTACCTGAAGATGTGTGCCGGGGAATAACTGGCGGATTCAGAAGATTTCCCGCAGCCGAAATTAAGGGGGGCCGCGAGGGCGCCCCTTTTTCCTGCCCTTAAAGAATTTTAACTTATTGATTAACCTAATTTATCTCAACTTGAAACCGAAACGGTTTTAAACCCTCGTCAGCCAATGCTGGTAGCGGGGGTCTCTGCCCTTCACCACCTCGAAAAAGACGCTCTGGAGTCTCAAGGTGACGTGGCCGGGACGCCCCGGTCCGATGACCCGGCCGTCCACTTCCCGGATGGGGGTGACCTCCGCCGCGGTACCGGTGAAAAAGGCTTCGTCCGCCAGGTAAAGTTCGTCCCGGGAAAAGCGCTCCTCCTT
>Ga0315268_10006498_pt1 | contig 12424 bp, 9 predicted proteins | sample C1_top_MG_FD_204535 | JGI IMG/M metagenome (GOLD analysis project Ga0315268, IMG submission 204535) | Sediment microbial communities from Yellowstone Lake, YNP, Wyoming, USA - C1_top | ecosystem: Environmental > Aquatic > Freshwater > Lake > Sediment | place: USA: Wyoming | collected 2017-08-01 | reverse complement strand
GCGGTGGTGCGGGTGTAGAGCGATGTCCAATCCGATATGCATTCTCTGCCCCGGCCAAGGCGCTCAGTGCGTGGGCATGGGCAAAGACCTTTACGAGCGCTGGCCGGTCGCGAAGGAGACGTTCGACGCGGCGGATCGTATCCTGGGTTTTGACCTGGCTGCGGTGTGTTTCAGCGGCCCTGAGGAGCGACTGAACCGGACGGACATCAGCCAGCCGGCGATCTACGTCACCGGAATTGCGTGTTATCGGGCCGCGGAGGCCGCCGGGAAAATCGACTCTGCGCCAGCGGTCTATGCGGGCTTGAGCCTTGGCGAGCACACGGCGCTGCACCTGGCGGGCGCGCTGGGCTTCGAGGATGGTCTGAAACTCGTCGCCGCCCGCGGGCGCTGCATGCAGGAGGCGGCCGCCGCTTCGCCCAGCGGGATGGTGGCGATCATCGGCGCTGATGAAGCGGCGGTGCTGGAGCTCTGCGGGCAGTGCGCGCAGGGCGAAGTGCTTGTGCCGGCGAATTTCAATTCGCCGGGGCAGATTGTGGTCAGCGGTACGGCCGGGGCATGCGAGCGCATCACGGCGGCCGCGGACGCCAAGGGATTCAAGGCGATCGCGCTGAAGGTAGCGGGCGCGTTTCACAGCCCGCTGATGCAGAGCGCGGCGGAGAAGGTCAGAGCGGAGCTGGAGAAGGTGGCGATCGCCGCGCCGCGCGCGACCGTGTACGCGAACGTCACGGCGGAGCCGCACGGCGATTGCGCGTCGATCCGCGAGTTGCTGGTGCAGCAGATTGTCAGGCCGGTGCGATGGGAACAGACGATGCGGCGGCTGGTTTCGCGGGGTGGGCTGCGTTTTCTGGAGCTGGCGCCCGGTCGAACGCTGGCGGGACTGGCGAAGAAGATTGATCGGCGGCAGGCGGTGGAGAGTCTGGGTTAGCGAAGCAGCGACGAAGAGACGAAGCGGCGAAGCGACGAAGAGACGAAGGCCCCCCACCCGACCTCCCCCCGGAGTACCGGGGGGAGGAGATGGCCGCCGGAGTGCCGGGGGATGAGAATGGATGGACTGTAGGCGGCGGAGGAGAGGTTTGAGGAAGGCGGTTGTCATGACGGAGAAACGCGTGGCATTCGTAACCGGCGGTTCCCGCGGGATCGGGGCTGCCATCGTCAAACGGCTGGCGAAGGACGGTTTTCACGTTGTGGCTGTCGCGCGCAACGCGGAAAAGCTCGAGCAGCTCTGCGCGGGCATTGCGGCGGAGGGGCTGTCCGCCGAACCGTTGGCCTGCGACGTGGCTGATGCAAAGGCACTGGCCGCGGCGATCGAGGGTGTGGCCGAAAAGCACGGGCGGCTCGATGTGCTGGTCAATAACGCGGGGATCAACCGAGATGGGCTGATCCTGCGGATGGACGATGAGGATTTTGACGCAGTGATCACCACCAATCTGCGAAGCGCGTTTGTGGCGATTCGCGCGGCGGCGCGGCCGATGATGCGAAACAAGGACAAGGGCGGGCGGATCATCAACATCGGGTCTGTGGCGGGAGTGGCGGGGAATGCGGGGCAGGCGAATTATGCGGCCAGCAAGGCGGGGCTGATCGGGCTGTCCAAGAGCGTGGCGAAGGAGCTGGCGGTGAAGAACATCACGTGCAACGTGGTGGCCCCCGGCTTTGTCACCACGGACATGACCGAAGGGCTCAGTGAGCAGATCAAGGAGGCGGCCAAGTCGCACATTCCGCTGCGGCGATTCGGCGCGCCGGAGGAGATCGCGTCGGTGGTGTCGTTCCTGGCGGGACCGGATGCATCGTATATCACGGGGCAGGTGGTCTGCGTGGACGGAGGGATGCTGATGTGAATCGCGACCGTTGAAAAAGGGGCTGCCACGGCTATAGTCATCGAACTCGCGGGCCGCCGTGGCCCGAAGGCCAGTTGGCAACGTTTAACCGGGCAAGGTAGGACCTATGGACGACATCGAAGCAAAAGTGATCGAAATCGTCAGCGAGCAGATGGGCGTCGACAAGAGCGAAATCACGCGCGAGACGCATTTCATCAACGACCTGAACGCCGATTCGCTGGATACCGTCGAGCTGGTGATGGAATTTGAGGATGCGTTTGAGTTGTCGATACCGGACGAAGAGGCGGAGAAGATTCAGACGGTGGGGCAGGCCATAGATTACATCAAAGAGCACACGAACAAGTAAGGGTGCTTCTGTAACCAGCGGTCAGGGCTCGGGAAGGAAGCTGGGAGCCGGCAACTATTGTCAATGAGCAAGCGCCGCGTCGTCATCACCGGTTTAGGGGTTATCACCTCGCTGGGGGAAACCACGGGCGAGATGTGGGAGAGCGTCTGCGCCGGGCGAAGCGGGATACGGACGATCCGGCGCTGGGATGCTTCGAAATACCCCACGCGGTTCGGAGGCGAGTGCACTGATTTTGACGTGACGCGCTACGGGCTGGAGGCGCGCGAGGCCAAGCGCATGGACCGTTTCGCGCAGTTCGGGCTGGCGGCGTCGGTGAACGCGGTAAAGGACGCGGGGATCGACTTCGCGAAAGAGGACAGCTACCGCTGCGGGGTGATCATCGGCAGCGGGATCGGGGGGATCGAGACTTTGGAGGAACAGAAGAAGATCCTCGATTTGCGCGGCTTCTCGCGCGTCAGCCCGTTCACGGTGCCGCGGCTGATGGTAAACGCGGCCAGCGGGAACGTGTCGATTCTGTTCGGCATTCACGGGCCGAATACGGCGGTGGCCACGGCGTGCGCCACGGGGTCGCACTGCATCGGCGATGCGATGCGGATGATTCAGCATGATCTGGCGGACGTGATGATCGCGGGGGGGGCCGAGGCGGCGCTGTGCGAGATCGGGATGGCGAGCTTCTGCGCGGCGCGGGCGTTGTCGACGCGCAACGATGAGCCGGAGAAGGCAAGCCGGCCGTTTGACAAGGACCGGGACGGGTTTGTGATGTCGGAGGGGGCGGGCGTGGTGGTGCTGGAGGAATTCGAACGCGCGCGGAAGCGCGGGGCGCGGATTTACGCGGAGCTGATCGGGTATGGGATGAGCGGGGATGCGCATCACATCACCGCGCCGGAGGAGGAAGGGCGCGGGGCGGCGAAGGCGATGGAGCTGGCGGTGAAGGATGCGGGGATCGGGCCGGAAATGGTGGACTACATCAACGCGCACGGGACGAGCACGCCGCTGGGTGACATAGCGGAGACGAAGGCGGTGAAGGCGACGTTCGGGGGGCATGCGCGGAAGCTGTGCATCAGCTCGACGAAGAGCCAGATGGGGCACCTGCTGGGGGCCAGCGGGGGCGTGGAGGGGGTGATCACGGCGCTGGCGGTGCATCGGAACGTGGTTCCGCCGACGATCAACCTGGAGAACCCGGACCCGGCGTGCGACCTGGATTATGTGCCGCAGCAGGCGCGGGATTTAAAGGTGACGCACGCTATGAGCAACAGCTTCGGGTTCGGGGGGCATAATGTGTCGCTGGTGATGAGGAAGGTGTAGGGGAAGGGACGGAGGCACGGAGGCGGGCGACGCCCGCAACCCAAAGCACGAAGTCACGCGGGGCGGGCCACTCCCGCGACCCAAACCGTCCGACGATCCACATTGAAGAAGAAACTACAGATGACCACAGATGAACACAGATCACACCACAAAATCCACGTTCATCTGTGGTTTCATTTTCGCGGCTCGCTGGTTCGCCGCTCTCGGTGATCCCCACGCGAACCTGCCGGCGTTGGAGAAGGACCAGAAGCCGGTGGGGGGAGGGAGAAGGGGTGCCCTCGCCTGCTTCTGGTCCGCCGCAGGCAACGAGGCAGGATTTGACTGGCGATTGGGATGTGGCGGCCTGCATATCAGTGAAATCGGGAGCATTTTGTTTGCCAACGGGGCGGGATGGGGGCACAATCTGGGTGTCATTTCCACCGGAGAGTGAGATGAGGCGATTTTTGGTCATCGGGCTGGTGATGGTGATGCCTGCGCTGGCGGCGGGGCAGTCGAGGCTGCTGCGTCATCCGACGTATTCGAAGGGACGAGTGGCGTTCAGCTATTTGGGCGACATCTGGATGGCGCGGGAGGATGGGTCGGGGGTGCAGCGGCTGACGGTGCACAATGCGCGGGATGTGTATCCGCGGTTTTCGCCGGATGGGCAGTGGATTGCGTTTTCGTCGAACCGGGAGGGGAATTACGATGTTTACGTGATGCCGGCGGCGGGCGGGAAGGCGCGGCAGCTTACGTTTCACAGCGCGGATGACATGGTGGTGGGATGGAGCGCGGATGGGGCGCGGGTGATGTTTCAGTCGACGCGGGCGGCGGGGGTTTTCCCGAGCGTGGCGACGCTGTGGGAGGTGGCGGCGGATGGAGGGACGGAGAGGGCGATTGCCACGGACTGGGGATCGTGGGGGAGCTATTCGCCGGATGGGTCGAAGCTGGCGTTCACGCGGCATCCGGGGGTGTGGTCGCGCAAGCACTACCGGGGCAGCTATGCCGTGGATCTGTGGCTGATGGACGTGGCGGCCAGGAAGTTCACCAAGCTGGGGAATGACGAGTATAAGGGGAATTATCTTTGGCCGATGTATGGGGCGAACGGGGAGATTTATTTTGTGGCGGATCGGCTGCCGGATGAGCGGGGGATCAGGCCGGGGTCGCCGCAGGTGATGCAGAGCGTGAACAACATCTGGAAGATATCGCAGGGGGGCGGGGCGCCGGTGCGGGTGACGCGGCACGTGGATGGAAATTTGTTTTTCCCGAGCATATCGGCGGACGGGAAGACGATCGTGTATGAGGAGGGGTTTGGGTTGTGGAAGCTGGATGTGGCGAGCGGGCAGAGCAGCGAGATACGGATCGATATCCGCTCGGATTTGAAGAGCAACGAGGTGGAGCTGCGGGCGATCCAGAGCGAGGCGGAGGCGTTTTCGCTTTCGCCGTCGAACAAGCGGGCGGCGATCAGCACGCACGGGGAGATTTTCACAGTGGCGACGGATCGCGGGGATGTGCAGCGGGTGACGGAGACGAGCTGGCGCGAGCAGGAGCCGCGGTGGTCGCCGAGCGGCAAGTGGATCGCGTTCATATCGGACCGCAGCGGGCGGGAGCAGATATGGATCGCGGACGAGCGGGGGAAGAGCGTCAGGCAGCTCAGCGATGCGGATTGCGACAAGGGGTCGATCGTGTGGGCGCCGGATTCGAAATCGCTGCTGTGGGCGGGGTCGGACCACAAGCTGAGGAAGGTTGAGATCGAGAGCGGGAACACGGAGGTGGTGGCCAGCAGCGACGCGGGGCCGATCGGGCTGCCGCAGTATTCGCCGGATGGGAAGTGGATTTCGTATTCCAAGCCCGATGGGATGCTGCGGTCGCACGTGTATGTGAAGCAGCTTGACGGGGGCGTGGAGAAGATGATCGGGTCGGAGCAGTTTCTGGTATCGAGCAGCGCGCGGTGGACGTCGGATGGGAAGAAGCTGGTGATGCTGGCGGGGATCGGGGCGCCGGCGATGGCGTCGCTGAACCGCAGCACGATCCAGCTTTACAGCGTGACACTGGCGAAGATCGAGAAGAGAGCGGACGAGGCGGATGTGGACCTGGAGGAGCAGGCTGAGGGCGAGACGGGGAGGCGTTTTCCGACGTCGCGGAGCGTGCGGGGCGAGGTGAAGATTGACTGGGACGGGCTGGAACGGCGGGTGCGGCAGTTGACGCGGATGTCGGGGTCGGTGACGACGGTGGTGCCGTCGCCGGATGGGCGGACGTATGCGTTTGTGGCGATGGGCGGAGAGGAGGAAGGGGCGGGGCCGGGGTTGTACGTGATTGCGGAAGATGGATCGAGGCTGACGCGGATCGGGACAGCGCCGGCGGAGACGACGGAGGGATCGCCGCGGGGGCGGGGATTCGGGTTTGGCGGGTACAGGGACCTGCAGTGGTCGAAGGACGGACGGAGCATTTACTACCTGCAGGGCGGCGGGATCTACGTGGTGGGAGTGCCGGGCGGGGGCGGCGCGGAGCCGGCGTCGACCGGGACGGGCGGGAGGTTCGGGCGCGTGATGCGCGGGATGGGGGCGGCGACGCCTGCGCCGGCCGAGGCGACATCGTCGGGCGCGCGGCGGATCACGTTTACAGCGCGGATGCAGGTGGATGCGGCGGCCGAGCGATTGCAGGTTTTCGAGGAGTCGTGGCGGGTGATGAAGGACCGGTTCTACGATCGGGCGATGCACGGGGTGGACTGGGCGGCGGCGAAGGAGAGATATAAGCCGCTGCTGGCGGATGTGGCGGATTCGGATGAGCTGCACAACGTGATCATGCAGATGATCGGGGAACTGAACGCATCGCACACGGGGATTTCGGGCGGGGATACGTCGGCGCAGGCGGGTGAGCGCGTGCAGACGCGGTTTCCGGGGTTTGAGCTGGAGGCCGGGGAATCAGGCTGCTACAAGGTGGCGTACATCTACAAGAAGGGTCCGGCGGATCACGATTACGTGAAGTTGCAGGTGGGGAACTACATTTTGGCGGTGAATGGAAAGGCGCTGAAGACGAGCGACAACTACTGGAGGTTCTTCAACCTGGTGCCGGGGAGGAAATTTGAGTTTACGGTGAACGCCAAGCCGCAGATGGACGGGGCGTGGACGGTGAGCCTGGAGCCGCTGTCGGGAGCAGCGCAGGCGACGCTGGAGTATGAGCGGTGGGTGGAGGGCCGCAAGGCGATGGTCGACAAGCTCTCGGATGGGCAGATCGGGTATCTGCACATCAAGGCGATGGATGCGCCGTCGCTGGCGAAGTTCCAGCGGGACCTGCTGACGAACCAGTCGAAGAAGGCGCTGATTATCGACCAGCGCTTCAACGGCGGCGGCGGGATCGACCAGGAACTGCTGCAGATCCTGGGGCAGCGCAAGGCTTACCAGAGCACGCGCGGGCGCGACTCGCTGGCGTTTCCGCGGCCGATCCAGGCCTTTTTCGGACCGATGGTGGTGCTGCAGAACGAGCGATCGGCGAGCAATGCGGAGATGTTTCCCGATGGGTTCCGAGCGCTGGGGCTGGGGAAGGTGATCGGGGTGCCGACGTATGGGGCGGTGATCGGGACGGGGTCGTATCGGCTGCTGGATGGGTCGTCGATCCGCACGCCGGGGTTTGGCGTGTACACGAGCAAGGGGGAGAACATGGAGAACTACGGGGTGCCTCCGGATATCCATGTAGACAACACGCCAGCCGATTTTCTGGCGGGGCGGGACGCGCAGATTGAGAAGGCGGTGGAGGTGTTGAGGGGGGAGGTCAAGTAGGCGGGGCAGACACAAGGAAAAAGGCAAAAGGAAGGAGGAAGAAGGCAAAACGGGAGGGAGAGCCCGAACCATTTTGCCTTTTTCCTTCTGCGTTGCCTGACACCGACACTGCTTGCGCCGAGGCGGATTATTCCTTTTCCCAGGGGACGACCCACTTATAGACGGTGTGCTCGGTTTCGACGTCGTCGCCGTTCTTGGTGGTGACGGTTTCGGTCTTGACGGGCTTGGCGCCGCGCATGTCGAAGTCGTGGGAGACGATGCGCGAGCCGGGCTTGAGCTTGGCAAGCTGGGGCATGAGCTTGACGTTGAGCTCGGGTAGCAGGTAGAGGGTGATCACGCTGGCTTCGGTGAGGTCGAGCGTGAAGATGTCGGCCTGCTTGATGGTGACGAGGTCTTCGACCTTGTTCTTCTTGACGTTTTCGAGGGCTTCTTTAACGCGCTGGGGGTCGATGTCGAAGCCGACCGCCTTGACGCCGTACTTCTTGGCCGCCTGGACGACGATGCGGCCGTCGCCGCAGCCGAGGTCGTAGACGACGTCGCCCTTTTTCACCTCGGCCAGCTCGAGCATCTTGTCGACCACGCCCATGGGTGTGGGGACATAGATGACATCGGGACGTCTTGAGGGCGCGTCGCTCTTTTCGTCGGCGGCAATGGCCACCACCCACGCCAGCAAAACCAGGCCGATGCAGACCACAGACGCTCTGATGAACCCACGTTGCATAGAGTCCTCCGAAAAAGGCTCACCCTTGACACAACCCCAGCCGCGCATGCCACACGCGGGCATGACTTGGGGGGTAGTCTAAGCGGGGGGTGTGCGGATGGCAACAAAGCGAGGACGCAGTCGAACGACGAAGACGCATAGCACGGCCAAGCCGCAACCAAAGAGGGGCGAACCGCGGAGGCGCGGGGACACGGACGCGCAGCTGTGGGGCGATGGGCGTTCGGCCAGGGAGAGCAAACGCACCGGAGGTGAATGTTGCGCCAGAAGAGCAGTCGGCCCGGCAGGGAATGGAGTGATATCGGCAAAGGCGCGTTGGCGCCGTCGTGGTCGATGTGCCGGCGGGGGTGTCATTTTCTGGGCGGGGGAGGCGGGGGTTGGGCGGGGATTTCGATCTGGACGGGGCTGCGGGGGCGGTAGGGATCGATGCCGGGGTCGCCGATGGGCTTGGATTCGGTGGTGAACTGATCGCTGGGCGTGGTGGGCTCGACGATTTCGCCCGCACAACCGGCCAAAGCGGCGAGGAGGATGCAGATGAGCAGATATCGCATGCAGACTCCGTGGTTGGCGATATTGTGCGGCGGCAGGGTCTTGGAGTAAATGTGGATTCAGGGCGGATTACGGCAGGTGGCGAATGGCTCAAGAAGGATGTCGGGTGCTCTCGAAGCGCACGCTGGCGGCGGGCAGATTCATCAGCCTGCACGCGATCGACTGGATGAACGCCGCAGGTCAGCAGCGCGTGTGGGAGATGGCATCGCGCGTGGGCGAGGTGAAGGCGGTGATGCTGATTGCGCGGCTGTGCCCGTCAGGACGGCTGGTGCTCATTCGGCAGTATCGCCCGCCTGCCGGCGGAATGGTGATCGAGTTTCCGGCCGGGCTGGTAGGAGCGGGAGAATCGCCGGAGGAAACGGCGGTGCGCGAGCTGCGGGAGGAGACGGGCTATCACGGGCGGGTGATTGCGGTTCTGCCGGCGGCGCTGAATACGCCGGGGCTGAGCGATGAGGCAGCGCATCCGGTGCTGATGGAGATTGACGAGCGCGAGCGCCGGAATCACACGCCGCATTCCGAGCCGGACGAGGATGAGCAGATCGAAGTCGTGCTTGTGGAGGCGGCCGCGGCCCGGCGATTTCTGGAAGAAGAGGCGTCTGCCGGGGCGCTGTTTGACACGAAGGTCGTTGCTTGGCTGTGGGGCTTCGGCGCCGGGGCGAATGCGAAGCAGCCGTGATTGTTGTTCAGCCGGCGTATCGCGGCGACGCGGCGGCCTGCCATGGTGGACAAGAATGCGGGCGCTGGCGATCATCGGCCGGCGGTGGCGCGGACGACGGCGGCGTCGCGTGCGCAGAGGTCGGGAAACCGGGGGTCGTGGCCGACATCGGGGCGGCGTTTCCAGCTTCGGGCGCAGGCCTTGTAGGTCTGGCGGCGGTCGATCACCTTGACGGACGCGCCTGAGGGGGCGTCTTCGAAGCTGTGGAAGCCAGCGCCGACGATGTCCTCAAGGTCGGGGCCGTAGGATTGCAGGCGCGAGCGGAGGGCGGGGTCGGCAATCTGGTAGACGATCTCGGCGTCGAGGGCCTTGTTGAGGCCCGATTGTTTTTTCAGGGTGTCGAGCTGAAGCAGGGCCTGGTCGCGAAGCTCCATGAGGGTTTTCCAGTCTTCGCGCTGCTGGGGGGAGACCTGCTGGCCGGAGGGCGTGGGGAGAAGCGCCAGGTGGACACTGGGGAGGGTGGATTCATCGGCGGGCTTGTGGGGGATGTGCTCCCAGGCCTCGTCGGCGGTGAAGACGACCATGGGCGCCAGGAGCTTGGTGAGCGCGAGGATCATGCGGTGCATGACGAGCTGGCAGCGGCGGCGGCGCGGCGAGGAGGCGGCTTCGCAGTAGAGGCGGTCTTTCATGGCGTTGCCGTAGATGGCGCTGATCTGGACGGCGCAGAAGTCGTGAAGGAGGCGGAAGGCGCGGTGGAGTTGGTAGGCGTTGTAGGCGTCGGTCACCTCGGCGATGAGATTGTCCAGCTCGGCGAGGGCCCAGGCGTCGAGGGAGTTGGGGGGGATGGCGTCGGTCGATAAGCCGCGGACAGCGGCTGAAGCAGCGGACGGTGAAGCGGGGACGGCGGCTGAAGCCGCCCCTACGGGCGCATCTGCGTCGAAATCGTAGAGATTCGAGAGCAGGTAGCGCAGGGTATTGCGGATCTTGCGATACTTGTCACCGAATTCCTTGATTACCTGGGGGCTGGCGGGGATATCGTTCTGGTAGTCGACCGAGCAGCACCAGAGGCGCAGGAGGTCGGCGCCGTGGCGGTTGACCTCGTCGACGGCCTTGACGTATTCCTTGTCGCTCTTGCTGACCTTGGTGCCGTCGGGCTTCACGACAAAGCCGTGGGTGAGGACTTGCTTGAAGGGCGGGCGGCCGGTTGCGCCGAGGCTCGGCAGCAGCGAGAGCTGGAACCAGCCGCGGTGCTGGTCGGAACCTTCGAGGTACATGTCGGCCGGGAAGGAGAGACAGGGGCGAGCGCAGAGGACGGCGGCCCAGCTCGAACCGCTCTCGAACCAGACGTCGAAGATGTCCTTTTCCTTGCGGAGCTTGTCCTTGGGGAAATCGGGACCGGGGTCGTAGCCGCCCAGGAGATCGGCCGGGGAATCGGTGAACCATGCGTTGCTGCCGGCCTGGGCGAAGCGGCGGGCGACGGCGCGGACGGAGGCGGGGGTGAGAAGGGAGTCGCCCTTGTCGTTGTAGAAGACGGGGATGGGCAGGCCCCAGGCGCGCTGGCGGGAGATGCACCAGTCGGGGCGGGATTCGAGCATGCCCGTGATGCGGGCCTTGCCCCATTCGGGAATGAACTGGGCGTCGTTGGCGATGGCGGCGAGGGCGCGGTGGCGGAGGGAGGCGGAATCAGTGCTGAGCGCTGAGTGCTGAGTGCTGAGTACTGAGGGCCGAGGGCCGAGTGAGAAAGGCTTATCCACCGAGACGAACCATTGTTCGGTGGCGCGGAGGATTACGGGCTTCTTGCTGCGCCAGTCGTGGGGGTAGCTGTGGGTGATTTTCACCTCGTCGAAGAGGAGGTTGGCGTCGGCGAGGTGTTTGGTGATGATGGGGTTGGCCTCGAAGACCGTGGCGTTCTTGATCCAATCGGGGACGGTATCATCGAAGCGGCCGTTGGCGAGGACGGGGCAATAGACGGGAAGACCGTGGGCCTGGCCGGTGTTGTAGTCATCCTCGCCGTGGCCGGGGGCGGTGTGGACGAGGCCGGTGCCGTCGGTGGTGGTGACGTAGGCGGCGGGGAGGATTCTGCCGAGGCGATCGACGAAGGGGTGGCGGTATTCAAGGTTGGCGGCGACGAGATCCTTGCCCATGGCCGTGCCGACGATCTGGAAAGACTCGACGGCGCTGCGAGCGAAGACGGCGTTGACGAGGTCTTCGGCGGCGATGCCGAGGCGAGACTGGCCGGCGCGGGTGTAGCGGACGAGGGCATAGCGGACGTCGGGGTGGACGGCGATGGCGAGGTTGGCGGGGAGGGTCCAGGGGGTGGTGGTCCAGACGAGGTAGAAGAGCGTGGGCGAGCCGGCGATGCCGCCTTGCGACTGCATGGGCGGGCCGCCCATGCCACTCTGTGAAGCGCCGAACAGCGACAGCGTCTTGGCAACGTCGCCGGCGGGGAATTCGACGTAAATGCTGGGGTCTTCAACGTCCTTGTACTCGAGCTCGGCCTCGGCCAGCGCGGTCTGGTTGGAGATGGACCAGGGGACGGGCTTGAGGCGTTTGTAGACGAGGCCGGCCTCGACGAATCTGGCGAAGACTTCGAGCGTGGCGGCCTCGTAATCCGGGGTCATGGTGAGGTAGGGCGCATCCCACTGGCCGAGGATGCCGAGGCGCTGGAACTGGTCGGACTGGACCCTGGCGTATTTGGCGGCGTAGTCGAAGCAGAGCCGGCGCATTTCGGGGACGGGCATCTGCCGCCACTTGGGGCCGACCTGCTCCTGGATCTTGTGCTCGATGGGCAGGCCGTGGCAGTCCCAGCCGGGCACGTAGGGCGTCTGGTAGCCCTGCATGCAGCGGAAGCGGATCACGACGTCCTTGAGCGTTTTATTGATGAGGTGGCCGATGTGGATGTCGCCGTTGGCGAAGGGCGGGCCGTCGTGGAGGATCCAGCGCGTGGCTTCCTTGCGGCTGTCGATGAGCTTCTGATAGAGGTTCATCTCCCGCCATTTGCGGAGGCGCGGGGGCTCGTTCTGGACGAGCCGGGCTTCCATGGGAAAAGAGGTCTGGGGGAGGTTGAGGCTCTGCTTATAGTTGGGCTTATTCATGTGAGTGCCGGTTATGGGTTTTCGGTTGCGAGCGAATGGACGTGTAATGTAGCGGAATTCGGCTCCTGCGGCGAGCGAGCTTCGAGGCGAATGGCTTTCCAGCGGCCGCGGCGGAAGCGAAGCAGGAGGAAGATTCCGAGGCTGCTGCCGTAGATCATGGCGGCGA
>Ga0315268_10006497_pt1 | contig 12424 bp, 10 predicted proteins | sample C1_top_MG_FD_204535 | JGI IMG/M metagenome (GOLD analysis project Ga0315268, IMG submission 204535) | Sediment microbial communities from Yellowstone Lake, YNP, Wyoming, USA - C1_top | ecosystem: Environmental > Aquatic > Freshwater > Lake > Sediment | place: USA: Wyoming | collected 2017-08-01 | reverse complement strand
GGTCGTGGCCTTGCTGCTGCGGCCGGCGCGCGCCGGCGATCCGGCCGCGGTCCGCCGGGCCCTGGCGCGCCTGCCGGGGCTGGCGGCGCTGGCGGCCGCCGCTCCCGCGCCGGAGGTGTCGCGCCCCAGACCCAGCCGACCGGGGCCGAGCCCCCCGTCCTGCCGGTCTTCCGCCCGAGCATCGGCGAGGAGGAGGTCGCGGCGGTGGTCGTGACCCTCCGCTCCGGCTGGCTCACCTACGGCCCGCAGACGCGGGAGTTCGGGCGGGCCTGCGCCGACTGGCTCGGGGCGCCGCACGGGGTGCCGGTCGCCTCCTGCTCGTCGGGCCTGTTCCTCGCGCTCCAGGCGCTCGGCGTCGGCCCGGGCGACGAAGTGGTGCTGCCGGCGCTCACCTTCAACGCCACCCTCGCGGCGGTCCTGCACTGCGGCGCGACGCCGGTGCTGGCCGACGTGGACGACGCCACCCTCGGCCTCGATCCGGAGCGGGTGGCCGAGGTGTTGACGCCGCGCACCCGGGTCGTCATCCCGGTCCACATGGCGGGGCACCCCTGCCGCATCCGGGAACTGGTCGCCCTGGCGCGGGGACGCGGGGTGGCGGTGGTCGAGGACGCGGCGCACGCCTTCGGCGCGGCCGTCGAGGGGCGCCGCCTCGCGACGTTCGGCAACGCCACCGTCTTCTCGTTCTACGCCACGAAGTGCATCACGACCGGCGACGGCGGCCTGATCACCACGGCCGACGCCGGTCTCGCCCATGAGCTGGAGCTGCTCTCCTTCCACGGCATGGACGGCAACGCCTGGCAGCGCTACGGCGACCGCGGGCGCTGGTACTACGAGATCGTGCGGGTCGGCTGGAAGCTGCACCTGGGCGACCCGGCGGCGGCGCTCGGCCTCGTGCAGCTGCGGCGGGCCGACGCGCTGCAGGCGCGGCGCACGCAGCTCGCGCGGGAATTCACGCGGCAGCTGGCCGGCCTGCCCGGCGTGACCCTGCCGGGCGAGGCGCCGTGGGCCACGCACGCCTGGCACCTCTACCTGCTGCGGGTCGATCCGGAGGTCGTGCGCGACGGGCGCGACGGGCTGATCGCCGACCTGGCGGCGGACGGCATCGGCACCTCCGTCCACTTCATCCCGCTGCACCATCATCCGGCCTACCGCGAACTGCTGGGGTCACAGGCGGTCCGCCTGCCGCGGACCGAGCGCTACTTCCGCGAGGCGGTCACCCTGCCGCTCTTCCCGGCGATGACCGACGCCGAGGCGCTGCGGGTCACCGACGCGGTGCGGGCGAGCATCCGCCGCCGCGCGCGCTGATGGCGCCCGGGACCGGTTCCGCCGCGGCGCGGCTGGTGGTGACCGTCGAGCCGGCGCCGCCGGACGGCTGGGCGGCGCTGCTGGCGGACGATCCCGAGGCCACCTTCTTCCACACTCCCCTCTGGAGCGACGCCCTGGTCCGGCACGCGGGCGGCGTGACGCCGCTCTGGTTCGTGGCGCGGGAGGCGGGGCGCTGCCTGGGCGGGCTGTCGGCCGTGGCGCGGCGGCGCGGGCCGCTGCGCCTGCTGCAGAGCCACTTCGACGGCACGGCGGGCGGGCCGCTGGTCGCGCCGGACCTGCCGGAGGAGACGCGCGACGCGGTCGCGGCGGCCCTGCTCGCGGCGTGGGCGCGCGCGGCGCGGCGCCCCGACGTGGCGGCCGCCTCGCTGATCCTGTCGACGGGCGCCGACGCCCGCTGGGGCGACCGGCTCGCGCGGGCCGGCTGGCGCCGGCGCGACCTGCCGTACGCGGCGATCCCGCTGGCCGGCGGACCGGAGGCGGTCGCCTACGGCGTCCTGCCGAAGAACCGGCGCAACGAGCGCAACCGCGCGCTGCGGCGCGGCTGCACCGCCGGCGTGACCGACGCGGCGGCGGTGCTGGCCGAGTACTACCCGATCTACCTCGCCGCGGCGCGGCGCTGGGGGGTGTCGCCGACGCCGGAAGCGCTGCTGCGCGAGCTGCTGGCGCGCGGCGGCGGGGCGGCGTTCCTCAGCTGGGTGCGCCGCGACGGCCGCCTCATCGGCGGGCACGTCTGCTTCCGCCACGGCGCCGAGGTGGTCGCTTGGAACGGCGCCACGCTGCCGGAGCACGCCGAGGTGTTCCCCGCCACGCTGCTCGTCTGGACCGACATCGTCGAGGCGTGCCGCGGCGGCGCGCAGCGGCTCGACCTGGGGGGCAGCGGCGGCGTGGCCGGGGTCGCCCGCTTCAAGGAGCTGCTCGGCGCGCGCTTCGCCCTGCGGGGGCGCTGGGAGACGGCGTCGCCGCCGTACCGGCTCTGGCGGCGGCTGCGCGCCGGACGGCGCCGCGCGACGACGCAGCCGGCCGGGGGCGGGGCGGCCGGGGCGGTCGGCAACGGGGGCACGGCGTGAAGCTGCTGCGCACCGGCGGGCAGGTGCTGGCGGCGCGCGGCGCGCAGGTCGTGGCGGGGGCGGCGGTCGGCCTGGTGGTGGCGCGGGCGCTCGGCCCCGCGGCGCAGGGGCACTACAGCCTGACCATCGCCGTGATGACCTTCGCCGGGGCGCTCCTCAACGGCGGCGTCGGCCTGTCGGCGGTGCCGCCGCTGCGCCGCCATGAGCTGTCCCTGCGCCGGATCCTGCGCGCGCAGGGGGTGTGGTTCGCGCTCGCCGGCGCGGCGCTGCTGGCCGCGGGCGCCGTCGCGACGACGGGGGGCGCCGCGGCCTGGACCGCCGCGCACCTCGGTTGGACCGGCGCCGTGGCCGGGGCCGCCGCCGCGGGGGCCGCGGCGCTGCTCGCCTGCGACGTGCTGTTCTACGACCTGCTCGCCCAGGGGCGCCCGGTTGCCGGCGCCGTGGCGGGGCTGGCGCGGCCCGGCGCCCAACTGCTGCTGTTGGCGGCCTGCTTCGCGGCGGCCGGCCGGTTGCGGCCCGGCGTGGCGGTCGGCCTGTTCGCGGCGGCGCAGTTCGCCGGCGCGGCGGTGTTGTTCGCGCTGTTGCGGCGGGAGCGGGGGGAGTCGCCGCCGGGCGCGGCGGCGGCCGGAGCGGCCTGGCCGCGCGGCGCCCCCGCGCTGGCGCGCGCGCTCGCGCGCGCCGGCTGGCTCGGCCAACTGTCCGCCGTCGCCTCCCTGCTGCACATGCGGCTCAACTTCGCCCTGCTGGCGGCGTGGCACGGGCCGGCGGCCGTGGGGGTGTTCTCGGTGGCGGTCCTCGTGGGGGAGTTGCTCTGGAACCTGCCGTCGGCGCTCAGCCCGATCCTCGTCTACAGCTCGGCCGCCAGCGGCGACGCCGGCGACCGGGACCGCCTGGCGGCCCGCGCGGTGCGGGTCGGACTGGCGGCCACGGCCGTGGTGGCGCTGCCGCTCGGGTTGCTTGCCGGCTGGCTGCTGCCGCGCCTGTTCGGCGGCGAGTACGCGGCCGCCGCGCCGGCGCTGCGCGCCCTGCTCCCCGGCATCGTCGCCTTCGCGCCGGGCGCGGTGCTGGCGGGCGACTTCATCGGCCGCGGCCGCCCCGGCTGGAACGCGCAGGCCAGCGCCTTCACGCTCGCCGTCAACCTGGTCGCCGGGCTGGCGCTCGTGCCGCGCCTCGGACTGCTCGGCGCCGCCTGGGCCTCGACCATCGCCTATGCCAGCGGCGCCGCCTGGATGGTGCTGCGCTTCCGCCGCGCCAGCGGCTTGACGTGGCGGGAACTGCTCGGCCGGTCCTGACGGCTCCTCCCGAATCGCAACCCGTTCAATGCCAACATTTTGCGAGGTGACCCCGCGGAGCGCCCCCTCCGGCGGGGTTGGCCCTGGCGCGGGCTGGCCCGGGCGACCGGCGCCGGCCGGGGCCGAAAACGCTGCAAAACCCAAAATAAATGTCACTTACACGATCGTGCGTTGCCGGGCCGCCCCGGCGCCGGCGCCCCGAAAAAAATGTGCAACGAGCGGCTTGACTGCCCCGTGGGGGATGGCTAGGATGCGGTGGCTTCAAGTGGGGGAAAAAGGGTCAGAGTGGTGAAAACAGGATTCGAGGCTCGGGGATGATCGAGGCCACCCGTCACGACCTGTCGCCGTCGCCGGAACCGGTGTTCGCCGGCGGCTACGAGCGCGCCGTCGACGGCAAGGGGCGGTTCAACCTCCCCTTCCGTTTCCGGAAGCGCGGCGGCCGGGTTCGGGACAAGAGCGAGGGGCGGGAGGCCGGCCCGAAGGAGCGGTACACGATCGTCCGCGGCCCCGACGCCGTTCTGCTCGTCTACCCCTACGACGTCTGGCTCGAGGTGTTCGATCAGCTGAGTCGCGACGCCCAGACCCCGGAGGAGCGCGACCAGGTTCGACGCCTCAGCCACGGCAGCCACACGCTCGATCTGGACGCCCAGGGCCGGGTCGCGGTTCCGCAGGAGTTCCTCTCCCACGCGGGACTGTCGGGCCGGGTGCTCTGCATCGGGATGCGCAGGCTGATGGAGCTGTGGGATCCGGAGCGGTACCGGCGCAAGCAGGAGGCGGCGCCGGCTCTCGATCCTCGCACGGAGGCGAGACTGTACGCGTGATAGCCCAGGGAGGGGCGCCATGCCAGGGACGGAGCCCGGTGCGCCGAGAGAGTCGATCCGGCGGCACGTCGCGTTCGAGGTCCTCGACGGTGGTGTGGATTTCGAACTTCGCGAACGTGGCGCGACCGTCTGGATCACTCTCTCCGGCGTGCTCGACGCGGCGCGGCTCGCGCCGCTGACGCAACGGGTCGTGCCGCTCCTGCATCGGCGCGGCCGCCGGGTCGTGCTCGACGGCCGTCGCCTCATGCACCTCGACTACCGCTGCGTGCCGCAGCTCCTCGCCTGGAGCGACGGCCTGCGCGCCTTCGACCACCAGCTCCTGCTGTACGGCTGGAACGCCTACCTGCGGGCCATCCTCCGCGTGGAGGACTGGGGCGGGCGACTCAGCCCCGGTCCCGTGAGCCTGCCGGCCGGCCATGCCAACGTCGCCGTCGGCCCGGAGCCGGGGCGATGACCGCTGCCGCCGCGCACGTGCCGGTCCTGCGGGACGCCGTGCTCGACTTCCTGCGACCCGCTCCCGGCCGGCGATTCGTGGACGGCACCTACGGCTGCGGCGGCCACGCCTCCGGGCTGCTCGCCGGCGGCGCGGAGGTGCTCGCGCTCGACCTCGACGGCGCGGCCATCGAGATCTGCCGCGGCGAGGCGGCCGCACAGCCGCGGCTGCGCTGCGCCCGGCGCTCGTTCCGGCAGCTCGCGGACGCCCTGGCCGACGCCGGCTGGCCCGCCTGCGACGGCATCCTGCTCGACCTCGGCGTCAGCTCGCCGCAGCTGGACGATCCGACCCGCGGCTTCACCTATCGCGCGGAGGCGGAGCTCGACCTGCGCTTCGACCGCGACGCCGGCGAACCGGCGTGGCGCCTGCTGGCGCGGCTCGCCGAGCGCGAGCTGGCCGACCTGATCTGGCGCTACGGTGAGGAGCGCCGCTCCCGTCGGATCGCCGCCGCCATCGCGGCGGCGACGCAGCGCGAGCCGCTGCGCACGACCACCGCGCTGCGCGCGGCCGTGGAGTCGGCCGTGCCGGCCGGGCCGGGCCGCACGGCGACCATGAGCCGGGTCTTCCAGGCGCTGCGCATCGCCGTCAACGGCGAACTCGAGGCGCTGGCGCAGGCCCTCGAGCAGGTGCCGGCGGCGCTGGCGGACGACGGCGTCGTCGTCATCATCGCCTACCATTCGCTCGAGGACCGCCTGGTGAAGCAGTGGGTGGCGCGCGAGAGCCGCGACTGCATCTGCCCGCCCGACGCGCCGGCCTGCGGCTGCCGGCACCGCCGCACCGTGAAGTCGCTCACCGGCCGCCCGCTCGGGCCGGAGCCGGAGGAGCTCGCCCGGAACCCGCGCGCGCGCAGCGCCCGCCTGCGCGCCGCCCGCCGTCTCGCCGAGCCGGCGCCCACCACAGGGGGTCGCGCATGCTGAAGCGATTGCGTCCATTCGCCGGCCGGCGTCCCCGGTCGAACGCGCGCCACTGCGGCCCGCTGGCCCGTCCCCGTCGCCTGGGGGGGCAGACCGCGCTGCTGACGATCGTGCTGGGGGCGGCGGCGACCGTGGCGCTGACCGAGGTGATCACCGTCAACAACCGGATCGTGGTCGCGCGGGCCGAGATCGACCGGCTGCGCAGCGAGAAGGGGTACCTGGAGGCGGCCATCGGCGGGCTCGAGGGGCAGTGGGGGCGCATCGCCGCGCGCGACTCGGTCGTGGCGCGGGCGGAGCGCGAGCTCGGCCTGGTCACCGCCGACAACCCCGGCGCGGTCGTGGTCGTCATGGGGGGGGCCGCCGCCACCGGCAGCGCCGCCTGGCGGCGGGTGCTCGACACCGTCGGCGGGGCCGAAGGGGTGGCCGCGGCCGCGGCGCAGGAGCGGCGACCGTGAAACGGCGCGCCGGCGGACGGCTGTTCGGACTGCAGGCGGCGGTGGTCGGCGCCGGCCTGCTCCTGCTGGCGCGGCTGGTGACCGTGCAGCTGGTCGGCCACGCGGACTACCTGGCCAAGGCGGAGCGGCAGTGGCGCCACCGCGAGGAGCTGGCCCCCGAGCGCGGCAACATCTACGACCGCAACGGCCGGCCGCTCGCCCTGTCGGCGACGACCTGGCGGGTCGGCGTGGCCGCCTCGCAGGTGCGCCGCCCCGAGGCGCTGGCGGGGCGGCTCGCCCGCTGCCTGCCGGTCGATTCGGCGCGGGTGGCGGCGCGCATCCGCGTCGCCCGGGGCGGGCACTTCGTCGTGGCGAAGGAGGCGGTGCTGCGTCGCGGCGCGCTCGACTCCCTGCGCCTTGCCGACGGCGTCACCCTCGAGCCGCTCAGCGACCGCATCTACCCGCTCGACGGCGCCGGCGCCTCGCTGATCGGCTTTCACCGCGACGACCCGCAGGGCGCGGTCTCGACCGGCCTCGAGCGCAGCCTCGGCGCCACGCTCTCCGGTGCGCCGGGCGCCGCCTGGCGGCTGGACTCCGCGCGGGTGGACCGTCCGCTCGGCACGATCGTCCTGCAGGAGCCGGTCCACGGCCATCACCTGGTGCTGACGCTCGACGCCGACGTCCAGCAGCTGTGCGAGGAGGAGCTGGCGCGCGCGGTGCGGGAGTGCGGCGCCCGCGGCGGCGCCGTCGTGGTCGTCGAGCCGGAGTCGGGCGAGGTCCTGGCGATCGCCGCCAGTCCGCTCATCCACGAGCGCTCGCGCGAGGGGGGCGACCCGGCGGTCTGGAACAACTTCGCCCTGACCGGGATCTACGAGCCCGGCTCGGTCTTCAAGATCTTCTCGGCCGCCGTGCTGCTGCGCCGCGGCGTGATCGACTCCAGCACCGTGTTCGACTGCTCCAACGACAACTTCGGCTCCTTCCACATCCACAATTCCGAGGGTCACAGCTACGGGCCGCTCAACTTCATGCAGGCGTTCGCGAAGTCGAGCAACATCTGGTTCGCCCGCGCGGCCGGGCGGCTGCGCCCGGAGGAGATGTACCGCGGGCTGACCGATTTCGGGTTCGGCGCGCGCACGAAGGCGCCGTACCAGGCGGAGCCGGCCGGCATCCTGCGGCAGCCGGCGAAGTGGTCGGCGCGCAGCCTGCCCACGATCGCCATCGGCCAGGAGGTGGCGGTCACTCCGCTGCAGCTGACCATGGCCGGCGCCGCCATCGCCAACGGCGGGCGTCTGCTCGCCCCCCGCCTCGTGCGCGAGGTGCGCGACCACGACCACGCCGTCCTGGAGCGGGGAGAGCCGGTGGTCGTGCGCCGCGTGCTGACGCCGGAGCAGGCGCGGCTGGTGCGGCTGGCGATGCAGCGGGTGGTCGACAGCGGCACCGGCAAGGCGGCCGCCGTGCCGTGGACGAAGACCGGCGGCAAGACCGGCACCGCCGAGAAGGCCGAGCCCGGGCGCGGATACCTGACCGGCAAGTACATGGCGAGCTTCCTCGGCATCGTGCCGGTGGAGTCGCCGCGGCTGGTGGTGCTGGCGGTGCTGGACGAGCCGGACGCCGCGCACCACTACGCATCGCAGAGCGCGGCGCCGTTGTTCGCGCGTCTCGTGGAGGGGATCCGTCGGTCGACGGACTGGCTGACGGGGGTCGAGGGGCCGGACCCGGCGCTGACCCTGGCACCGCGACCCACCCCTTCCGCGAGCGTGCCCGACGTGCTGTACCTCTCGGTGCCGGCCGCCGCGCAGGAGCTGCGGCGAGCCGGCTTCGTCCTCGGCGGCGGCGAGCGGGGCGGCTGGGTCGTGGAGCAGGTGCCCGACGGCGGCGCCCGCTGCGCGCCCGGGGACACGATCTGGGTGACGGCCGCGGCGGATCGCGCCGTGGCCGCGGCCGGTCAGCTCTGCCCCGACCTCGGCGGGCTGTCGAACCGCCAGGTCGGGCGCCTGGCCGCGCGGCTGGGGCTGCCGGTCGTGGTGCGCGGCGCCGGCTACGTGGTGGGCCAGGAGCCGGTCGCCGGCGCCCCGCTCGACGGGGTGGCGGCCGTGTCGGTCGTGATGGAGCCGCGATGGCGATGACGCTGGCGCGCCTCTGCGCCCCCTGTCCCGGGCTGCGGCTGACGGGGGACGCGCAGACCGCGATCACGTCGGTAACGGTCGACTCGCGGCGGGCCGGCCCCGGCGCGCTGTTCGTGGCGGTGCGGGGCGCCAGCGCCGACGGGCACGCCTTCGTGGCCGACGCGGTGGCCGCCGGCTGCGCGGCGGTGGCGGTCGACGCGGCGCGGCTGCCGGAGCTCGGGCTCGACGCGGCGGCGGGCCGGCCGGTCGCGATCGTGGCGGCGCCCGGCACGGCGCGGCTGCCGGCGCTGCTGGCGCGGGAGCTGCACGGTCGCCCCGACGAGCGACTGGTCGTGGCCGGCGTCACCGGCACGAACGGCAAGACCACCGTGGCGTTCCTCCTGCGGGCGCTGCTCGGCGAGCTGCGCGGCCCGTGCGGGCTGCTCGGCACGGTCCGCTACGAGACCGGGCGCGCCGTCCGCCCGGCCCCCCTCACCACGCCCGACGGCCCCACGCTGTACGCCCTGCTGGACGAGATGGTCGACGCCGGCGCCCGCGCCGCGGCCCTGGAGCTCTCCTCGCACGCGCTCGACCAGGGACGCGCCGCCGGGCTGGCGCTCGACGTCGCGGTGCTGACCAACCTCGGCCGCGACCACCTCGATTACCACGCCGACCTCACGGCCTACCTGGCCGCCAAGGTCCGCATCGTCGACCTGCTGCGCGACGGCCCGCGGGCGAAGGGGCCCGGCGCGCTGGTCTGGAACGCGGCCGATCCGGCCTTCGCCGGCCTGGCGGCGGCCGGCGCCGGGCTGCGCCTCGTCCGCTTCGACGCCGGCGGCGGCGCGGCGGAGGGGACGGCGGAGGTGCGGGTCGTGCGGCGGGAGCTGTCGGCCGCCGGCACGCGGCTGGCGATCGACTGCCTCGGCGAGCGGCTCGAACTGGTCAGCCCGCTCGTGGGGCGCTTCAACGTGGAGAACCTCGCGGCGGCCCTCGCCGCCGGCGTGGCGCTCGGCCTGCCGGCCGCCGCCTGCGCGGCGGCGCTGGCGCGCGCGGAGCAGGTGCCGGGGCGGCTGGAGCGGATCGCGCTGCCGTCGGGCGGGGTGGCGGTCGTGGACTACGCCCACACCGCCGACGCCCTGGCGGCGGCCGCGGCGGCCTGCCGCGAGCTCGCGGCCGGGCGGCTGCTGCTGGTGTTCGGCTGCGGCGGCGACCGCGACCGGGGCAAGCGCCCGCTGATGGGGGCGGTGGCGGCGCGCGAGGCGGACGCCGTCTGGATCACCTCCGACAACCCGCGCGGCGAGGAGCCGGCCGCCATCTGCGACGCCATCCGCGACGGCTTCGCCGCCGAGGCGGCGCCGCGGGCGGGCGCCTGCGCGGTCGTCCTCGACCGCACCGCCGCCATCGGCGCGGCGCTGGCCGCCGCGCGCGACGGCGACGTGGTCCTGGTGGCCGGGAAGGGGCACGAGGACTACCAGCTGATCGGCGGGCGGCGCCTCGACCTCGACGACCGGCGCCTCGTGCGCGACTGGATCGCGCGGGAGGCACGGCATGGCTGAGCAGGGCTACCGGATGGCCGACGCGGCCGCCGACCTTGCCGCGGCCCGGCTCCTCGCCGGCGCGCTGATCGCCGCCGGAGGCCACTGGCGGCCGTGGTCGGTCGCCGGCGGGGAGCCGCTGCCGGGCGCCTTCCGCGGCGCCTCGCTCGACTCCCGGCGGATCGCGCCGGGCGAGCTGTTCGTCGCCCTGCCGGGCGATCGGGTCGACGGTCGCCGCTTCGCCGGAGCGGCGCTGGCCGCCGGCGCCGCCGGCGTGCTGGCCGACGCGGGTGGGGAGCCGCCGGCCCCGGCGCCGGCGCCGCGCGACGGCGCGGTCGTCCTGCTCGCCACCGACGCCCGCGCGGCGCTGACCACGCTGGCGGCCCGCTGGCGCGCGGCGTTGCCGGTCGCCGTGGCGGCGGTCACCGGCACCAACGGCAAGACGACGACGAAGGACCTGCTGGCCGCGCTGCTTGCCGCCGCCGGGCCGACCCACGCCACGGCCGGCAACCTGAACAACACGCTCGGCCTGCCGCTGACCCTGCTCGGGCTGACCGCGGCGCACCGCTTCGCGGTCATCGAGCTGGGCGCCTCGGCGGAGGGGGACATCGCGCGGCTGGCGCCGCTCGTCGCGCCGCGGGTCGGCGTGATCACCAACGCCTCGCCGGCCCACCTGGCCGAGTTCGGCTCGCTCGAGGGGATCGTGCGGGGCAAGGGGGAGCTGCTCGACGCCCTGCCGGCCGACGGCACCGCGGTGCTCAACGCCGACAGCCACGGCTTCGCCGCCTGGGCGGCGCGGGCGCGCTGCCGCCTCGCGACGCACGGCGAGACCGGCGGCGACAGCCGGTGGCGCTGGCGCCCGGCGCCCGAGCCGGGGCACGGGCTGCTGGAGCTGGAGGGGCGGACCTGGGACGTGCCGCTGCCGGGGCGCCACAACGGCGCGAACCTCGCCGCGGCGCTGCTCGCCGCGCGCGCGCTCGGCGTGGCGGACGCCGTGGCCGCCGCCGGCCTGGCCCGCTTCGCGCCGTCGCCGCACCGCGGCCACCTGGAACGGATCGGCGGGGCGCTGGTGCTCGACGACTGCTACAACGCGAATCCCGCCAGCATGCTGAGCGCCGCCGCGGCGCTCGTGTCGCTGCCGGGCGACGGGCCGGCGCTGGCGGTGCTCGGCGTGATGGCCGAGCTCGGCGAGACGAGCGCGCAGCTGCACCGGCAGACAGGCGAACGGCTCGCGGCCACCGGCCTGGACGAACTGCTCGCCGTCGGCCCGGGCGCCGAGGCGCTGGCGGAGGGGTTCGCGGCGGCGGCGCCGGGCCGCGCGCGCTGGGTGGCGACGAAGCCGGAGGCGGCGCGCTGGCTCGCGGCGCGGGCGGTCCCGGGCGCGCGGGTGCTGGTGAAAGGCTCGCGGTCGGCCGGCATGGAGGATATCCTCGCGGCGTGGCGCCTGGCGGCCACGGGCTCGACGGGCGTCTGACGGGGGAGCGGCGGCATGTTCTACCATCTGCTCTATCCGCTGCACACCGAGTGGTCGGCGCTGCGGGTGTTCCAGTACATCACCTTCCGCGGCGCCTACGCCACGATCACCGCCCTGCTCATCAGCTTCATTTTCGGCGGCTGGGTGATCCGCCGGCTGCACGCCCTGCAGCTCGGCGAGCGGATCCGCGCCGACGGTCCGGCCTCGCACCAGGCCAAGGCCGGCACCCCCACGATGGGGGGCGTGCTGATCCTGACCGCCATCGTCGTGCCGACCCTGCTCTGGGCCGACCTGACCAACCGCTACGTGCTGCTGGCGCTGCTGGCCACGGTCTGGATGGGGCTGCTCGGGTTCATCGACGACTACCTGAAGGTCGTGAAGAAACGCCCGAAGGGGATGATCGGCCGGGTGAAGCTGGCCGGCCAGGTCGGCTACGGCATCATCCTGAGCCTGCTGCTGCTGGCCGGCAACGGGAGCGATCCGCTGGTCACCAGCACGACGGTGCCGTTCCTCAAGAGCGCGCTGCCGAACCTGGGGCTGCTCTACGTGCCGCTGATCATCCTCGTCGTGGCCGGCACGAGCAACGCCGTCAACCTGACCGACGGCCTCGACGGCCTGGCGATCGGCCTCTGCGCGCTCGCCTTCGGCGCCTTCGCCGGCCTCTCCTACGTGAGCGGCAACCGCATCTTCGCCGCCTACCTCAACATTCCCTACCTGCCGGGGGCCGGCGAGCTGACGATCTACTGCCTGGCGGTGGTGGGGGCGGCGCTCGGCTTCCTCTGGTTCAACGCGCATCCGGCGCGGGTGTTCATGGGGGACACCGGCAGCCTCGCGCTGGGCGGCGCGCTCGGCACGGTGGCGATCCTGGTCAAGCGCGAGCTGCTGCTGCCGCTGATCGGCGGCGTGTTCGTGCTCGAGGCGCTGTCGGTGATGCTGCAGGTGGCGTCGTATCGCTGGCGCGGC
>Ga0315268_10006496_pt1 | contig 12427 bp, 14 predicted proteins | sample C1_top_MG_FD_204535 | JGI IMG/M metagenome (GOLD analysis project Ga0315268, IMG submission 204535) | Sediment microbial communities from Yellowstone Lake, YNP, Wyoming, USA - C1_top | ecosystem: Environmental > Aquatic > Freshwater > Lake > Sediment | place: USA: Wyoming | collected 2017-08-01 | reverse complement strand
GAGATCGCTGCAAGCACGGCGCTTTCCCCGGCCGCCCTGTCCTTGCTCGCACGCGCCTCCGCCTTCAACTCCTGGGCACGAGCCTTCATCGCGGCCTTTTCTTCGGTGGTAAATCCTTCACCGGTCTTCTTGGTGGTTTTATTCGTATCTGTCTTTGGACTCATGGTAATATCTCCTTATGCGGCCTGGGGTTGTTTTGAAACCTTGCGTAAAAACGAAATTACATTTACAATAAAGATACTTCAAAGTAAAGATAATGTCAAGGGTAAATCATTATGACGAAATCCAAAATGACAGACTTGAAGAAACGAGCCCTGATGGCGGTGAGGGATTATGGCGTTCATTTGACGCTGTTCCGAAACGCCATGAGTGAATGGGCGGGACTCAACATCACCGATATGGAATGTCTCAGGCTTCTATTTCTCAAAGGCATTGCCACACCCTCTGAACTTGCCCGACACGTGGGTCTTACTTCCGGTGCGACGACCGCCATGCTTGATCGGCTCGAAAAGGCTGGATTAATTGAACGCCGACCCAATCCCGATGACCGCCGCGGGACCCTGATCGCTCCCACAAAATCGAGTGCCGAAAAAGCAGCGTCCTGGTTCGAATCGGCGAGAAAGGCCCAGGACGAATTGATTTCAAGTTACTCGGAAAGCGAACAGGAAATCATTGCCGATGTCTTTGAACGATTTACAAAACTATGGGATCAGGAACGCGAGAAGACACAAAGGGAACGGTAGGGGTGGATTGACAAGCTTATGGTATCGTCTGTTTCGGCGATGATGAGTTTATTAAATATAAAGGAAATGAAGCAGAGAGGCGAAGCCAAATATAAGAAAAGCGAGCGCTGTGCCAATTGGCAGCCATAAAAACCACAAGATTGAAACTGACGATTCTTTTTCCAAGACCGCTACATGGTGTATTTCGGGATTATAAAAAACATCGACCTTTTTACCAACCGGATATTCGGCAAGGAAACCTTGAGCAACTTTGACATCATAAAACAGGTCTGGCACAATTGTTACAGCAGTGCCTTTGTACTCTACTCCGAGTACAAAATATTGATATTCAATATCAGGGAGAAGTGCCGCACGAGCATGTTTTAAGTTCGACTTGGTGATCGTTCCCTGGGCAAGTTCCCAGTTATTCACATTTCTGGTTGAATAATAATATTTCCATGCGGTATAAAGGAAAAAACAACCAAAGCCAATTGATACTGTTGGAATCATTAATACGAGGACATTGCTCACGTTATAACCTTCCACTTATGGAAGTTTTGCCTTTCAAAACAGGTTGCCTAATCGGGAATTCAGCCTTCACTTGATGGCCCATCAACTTATAGATGATCAAAGAATAATGTGGATTATAGCAAACAAAAAGGGGAAAGTCGGAGCAGGCGGCGTTATCTTCGCTACGCGTTTTTAGGCACGGTTATGGAATTTACTGTGCTATCGATTCCCGCTTGACGTTATAAAAAAGAACAGTACAGAAGCAACCAACAGGACAATTGAGGAAATAATTTGGCGTTTTGCAACCTGCCGAACGAGTCTTTCGTCAGAGTAACCGTACCACAGCATTTTACCTTGCGGGTAGACGCCCCTGGCTATTGCGAACAAGTCCTGGTAAATTGTGTATAAAGAGGTAAAGAAAATAATTTCAGGGTAAAACCTTCGCCCGTAATTCATTAATGACCAGTTATCTATTGGGGATGCAATTGTCCATAACGGAATTAAGAATACGAAGAAAATCCAAAAGATGCTGAAGGAAATATAATGGGAATCGATGCCTTTGAATTTTGGCGAAATAGCCACTAATTCCTTTTCCGTAAGAGTCTTCGAGCGGAAAAAACAATAACCCCAGAACAGGTTGATGAGTCCGAGCATTCCCCAGAAAATGGACATCATTCCATCATCCCGTATTAATATCGATGCAATGATTGATAGTTTTTCCATGTTCCTCTTGACGGGCTAACGGCTTATGGTTGGTCAAGGATCAAAGTGGATTGGAGCAAACAAAAAGGAAATGGTGGGACGTACGCCAATTGGCAATGGTCGGACCTGGGAACAAAAAATTTCGAAGCCGGTTTGTCGTGCCGTCTCAAGCCGTCGTGCTCGCGGCACGAACGGCGGCGGTTCTGCAAGCCACACCGTCTATGGCTGAAATTTATCAGGTGGAACAATGACATTTATGCGATATATCATCCACTTGCCATCAACTTTTTCCAGGGTTGCAGTAAAGTTTCCAGTGAAGCCACCTGAATACTTGATGAAGCCATTAACATTCGCAACGGTCCCCTGCGGTAAATCGGGATTTGTGTTTACAGCAGCAGTTAGATTTAAATTTTGTACCGACAGGCTTTGGTACCCATCAAAAAGAATATGGTTATTCCCATCAATCATCTTTTGCAGGTCATCAATAGGAAGTTTCCTTTGAACACGAGGAGAAAATAATCCATAAGCACTTTTAATGTCTTTTGCCACCATGTCCTTCATGAAAGCGTCCAGAACGGACTCGATTGGTGCACGCTCTACCGTGATTTTCCCAACGCCAGCGCCAACAAGAGCAAGGCAAATAATAGAACAGGTACAAATTACGGCAATTGCAACGCCTACGATTATCCAAAGATTCTTGTTTGATTTCTTTGGTGTCGGGGAATTAATATTTGGCTCATTAACCGGATTTTCTGCTTTTGGCTCACTCTCTGCTATTGGTTCGTGCAATTCGTTGGTCATATCTGATACCATCCTTTTTGAAAGTCTGATTATTTTGGGGCGAAGCCAGCCTGCCAAAGGCGGCGGGCTGTCCAGGGGAAATTACCCGGAATTGACGGCGAATCCCACCCTTCCAGGCATACTTTGGTGGATGACGTTTTCATAGTGGCAACTCTTTGCCTGTTGTTATTTTTACACAGATTCGCCGAACGTATTTGAATCAGTGTCGGACACGCGCCTTGTTAGGTGTTGGATGAACTGAAGACTCATATACCATCCCAAAATATCATGCCTTATTTTACAACAATTGAATCGGATGCTGATAAAACAAAACTACAAAATTACTTTCCAGCAAGAGCAAGAAGATTTTTCCGCTGAAATTCTGTCATCCCCGGGCTTCGTCCACTCTGCCAAAGTGCAACCAATTTATCAGTGGATGACAGTGAATATAACTTTGGCAAGGCTTGCTTTTCAACGATTTCCGATATTTCCAGGCCGGCTCTTACAGCTTCCTGCTCATCTTGTATTTCCCACCATTTATCAAATGGCCTGGGGAAGAAAAAACCTATTCGCTCCCGCCAATGCGAGTCAAGGAACTTTACTTTGGATTTTATACCCTCTTTTTCTGCAATCGCCAACGAGACAATAACAAAGTTTACAGTTGCAACAAGCATTGTGCGGACGGTCCTGGAACTGCTTTGCAATTGGACAAATAATACGACATCATTTTTGTTGATTGAAAACGTGTTCGCAGTTTTACGAAACCCTTCCGGCTTTAGAACGATCCTTATCCGGTCTAAAACTATATTCTTGTAATGTTGATAATCCATTAGCAAACGCTTTGTTTTTTATTTTGGGACAAGTACAAACCAGTGCCTGAGTCGCCGTTTGATGGGTTAACGGGGTAAAGATGATCAAAGATCAAAGTGGATCATAACTCAGTGCGGACTCCAGCCGGAAAGCAGAAAGTGGGAGTTGGGGAGAGGGCAGCAGAATCCCCAGCGTCCTGTACGCGCTATGTTGGGCGGAATTTTGGGGATAAGACTATTATGCATGAGCGACTTCTCCATTTTCAATGGGCATTCTTTAAATGACTTCCAACTGACACCCGTTTATCCTTCTTGCCAGATATTTTCCAGCAAGTCCGCCAGATACACATGCAAGTATGGTAACAGTAATAATTTCTGGAAGTAGGTGACTCACTTGTCTGATTAAGCCATCAATGTAATAAGGAAGGTTTGTGAAGAAAAGCCCGCTCCTTATACCATCTATAAAATCCTGCCAACCATTATGAGGAACAACCGCTAAAACAAATAGACCAATTCCACAGGTAAGGATAACAGCAAGACCTGCTAATAAAGCACCAGAACTCGCAGCCCATTTTTCCGTCAGAGAACCTTTTTTCAATCGGGCACGAATGAGCAATTCCAGGACATGACCGCCGAAACCAGAAGGAACAAAGGTGAATATACCCCCATAAATAAGGGTCAGTGGAACTATAACTGAAAAAGAAGTGCCAAAAGAAAAAGATTCTTCAAACAGCAAAGACATCCTGATACTTTCCATAATTGAAAATAATACAAGACTGATTGACGCACAAATCAATCCAACTAAAAAGCCAATACTGATGCCTGTATGTCTCAAGAAGGTTTTCATGATTACCAGGGTTTATGGACTCAAGTATTTTGTTGGCAGCTTTCCGCCCAAAAAAGTCTTCAGCCGCCGTTTGATGGACCAACGGCTTATAGGTGGTCGAAGATTAAAGTGGATTATAGCAAAAATAAGGGAAAAGTAGGGATCGGTCGGTGATGGTCAAGCGTTTTTGTTTTTACCCAGCCTGTTGGTGTTTTTTTCAAATTGAATTATCACATATGCCGACTTTTGAGGATGTTGTCGTATTCGAGAAGTCCCCTCTTATCCAATCCTTTGGGCCCTTGAAGAAATAAAGCCGCCCTCCGTGCCGTATCACGGAGGGCGTTACTAAACAGGCTTAGGGTGCCTGATGGGTTTCGAACCCACAACATCCACATCCACAGTGTGGCGCTCTGCCGTTGAGCTACAGGCACCGTTTAGCGGTCGAAATTTTACCATATTTGCCGAAAAGTCAGGATGATCATGAGGTCATGAAACCATCCTGCGGACCGCTTCCACAGCATCCTTTTCAGGGACAATGGTTTGCTCTCCATTCGAAAGATCCTTCAACACCACCTGGCCTTTCTCCACATCATCCGGCCCGACCACCAGGGCAATGCGCATCTTCATCTTATCCGCAAACTTGAACTGCTTCTGTAATTTGGCGGGCTCCGGATAAACCATCACGTCCAGGCCGGCCCGGCGTAAATCGCCGGCCAGAGCATAGGATTTCATCCACAAAGCGTCGTCGAACACAGTGACAAGGACCGGCGCAGGACTTGGCTTGAACTCCGGTAAAAGGCCGGCTTCCTGAAGGATGATCCCGATCACGACATCGCCCATCGCAAAACCCACACCTGAAAGCGGCTGCCCGCCGACATCAGCCAGGAGATTGTCGTAACGCCCGCCGCCGAAAATGGCACGCTTTAAAGAGCCGGTGGTGTCAAAGGCTTCGAACACCGTGCCGGTATAGTACAGGAGTCCGCGCATAATGTTTGGATCGAACCTGACGTAATCCTTTACACCCAGGGCCTCAAGTGCAGCGAACAAACGCACAAGTTCGCCGCTCTGTTTCCACAGATCATAATTGCCGAGCAGGGTCTTTAAACCCTCCAATTGCTGCGGTGAGAGCCCGCCTTCAAGGACATACGAGTCCCATTTGCCGGGATCCATCTTGGAGCGGCGGTCAACCATATTTGAAACATCCAGCCGTTTTTCAGGAGGGATGCCAAGGGCATCGAACTGGGAATCCATCAGGCGCCGATTGTTCACCGAAATGGCGGCCCGCTTCGGGTCCAGGCCGACCGAGCGCAGGAACATCGCACCGACCGCGATCAATTCCGCATCCGCTTCCGGCGAACTGACCCCGAGCATATCGATGTTCCACTGAAAAAATTCGCGCGAGCGGCCTTTTTGCGGTTGTTCGTAACGCCAGAACGGACCGAACGACCACCAGCGTACCGGAAAGGTCAACAGGCCTTGTCTGGCCGCGATCATGCGTGCCAGTGAAGGGGTGAGTTCGGGACGCAGCGTAACAAGGTCTCCGCCGCGATCTTCAAAAACAAAGGACTGCTTTTTTACAAGCTCCTCCCCGCTTTTCGCGGCATACAGGTCGATCGTTTCAATGAAAGGCGCGTCCCATTCCTGGTAGCCAAAAGAGCGCGAGGCCTGGCGTACCTTTTCATAAATATAATTGCGGAGCGCCATCTCTTCAGGATAGAACTCGCGTGTCCCTTTTACGGTTTGTATTTTCGAAGACATTTTGGCTCCATATTCATCTGGTCAACTCAAAATTCAGTCGTTGAATTTTAGCCTGTTTTTGGTATAATCACAATAATATTTACTGCATCGACAGGAGAGAGAAATGGAAATCAATTACCAGGAAACCAGCAAGGACCTGCTCACCCGCATCGACATACATGAAAAATATGGCTCGGCCAATATCGATCAATGGACGAATGATCTGCTCAAGCCGCAGCCCGGCATGAGCATCCTTGACGTTGGCTGCGGCGCAGGCAAACTCAGCTTCCTGTTCAACGATTATACTAAAGGTGGCGCGAAAATCACGGGTGGAGACTTTTCCGAGGAGTTGCTGGACAAGGCACGCGAGAAAAACAAAAAACTCGGGACGCACATCGATTTTCAATTCCTGGATTTCAACAAACCTTTCAACTTCGAGGACAATTCCTTCGACCTTTGCACCAGCGCCTTTGCGATCTACTACGCATCCGACCTGGACTTTACATTTGGCGAGGCACACCGGGTTTTGCGCAGTCCCGACCCCGCCTCGGGGCGACCCGGCGGGCGGCTGTTCGTCTCCGGGCCGCTGCCCGAAAACAAGCAGATGTTCTACGACATCATCAAGGAAGCCACCCACCAGACCATTCCGCCCATGCCGGGATCAAGCCGCTTCAAGGGCGACATCTTCAACACGATCAGCAGGATCTTTGCCAGGACCGAACTGCACAAATTCGAAAACCACCTGACCTTCCCAGAAGTCGCGCCCTTCATCGACTATGTGCGCGCATCCCTGAGCGAGGACCGCAAATTATGGACTTCCATGTTCAACGGCAGGGACGAATACGAAGCCATGATCACGAAGATCGAGGCAGTCGCCAAACACCGCTTCGAGCGCGATGGAAAACTGGTCATGACCAAGGTCGTCGGCGGGATCCTGGCCACAAAATAAAAAGGTCGTGTCATTGCTTCGGGCAAAACACGCCCTCGCAATGACACCATTTCATCATGATCTTCCACGGTAAACACGTACTTTTTCTCGGAGCGCATCCCGACGACATCGAACTGGGATGCGGTGCCCTCATCCATCACATTAAAGGCATGAGCGACCTGCTGTGTGTGACATTGTCGGATAATCAAAAGAATCCGCTGCTCAAGAATGTGGTGGATGAGCACTACAGATCGATGGAACGGCTGGGAGTGCCCCGCGAGAAGGTCATGTTCGGGCCTTTCACAACGCGCATCTTCCATGATTCAAGACAGGATATCCTGGAATTCTTCCTTAAGCTTCGCAACGATTTTCAACCCGATATTATCTTCGTACACTCAAAACAGGATGTGCACCAGGACCACAACACCATGACCGAGGAGGCCCTGCGCGCCTTTCGCGGCATCACGGTACTGGGATTCGATGTGGTACGCTCATCACACGGCTTTTTCCCACACTTCCTGGTCGAAGTGACCGAGGATGACGTCAACGCCAAGATCGAAGCACTCTCTCAATATGAGACTTATCGCGAAAAATACTATTTCAACAACGAGCTGACCCGCGCCATCATGGTCCGGCATGGAGCCCTGGCGGAGCGTCCTTTCGCTGAAGGATTCGATATTTTACGGATCGTCGGGAAATTTGAGACCTGTGAATAGACGATGGATCATGGACCATGGACCATCGTCCATGGATGACAGGTCGTGATCCTGGAGGACGGATGCAATTCCAATACCTTTACCAGGAGTTGGCAAACAGCACGGAAATGATCCGCGCCCTGCTGGCGGGAATCTCGCAGGAGGAAGCGCACGCAAAACCCAACAGCGAGTCGTGGTCCATGCTGGAGGTCGTTTGTCACCTCCACGATGAAGAGCGGGAAGACTTTCGCGAACATTTGGATTTTATCCTGCATCGGCAAAATGAAGAGTGGCATCAAATCGATCCACAGACATGGGTCGCGGAAAGAAAATATAACGAACAAAACTTCCACGAAGTGCGTGAGAGATTCTTCGAAGAGCGCGAAAACTCACTGGAATGGCTGCAAAACCTGCCCAATGCCAGTTGGGACAAATCCTACAGGTCCGAATTCGGTGAACTTACAGCCGGGGAAATATTCGCATCCTGGATCTCACACGATAACCTGCACATCCGACAGCTGGTTGAACTGCGGCGGGTACGCATCGAAAATATCACGAAGCCTTACGCGATCGTCTATGCCGGAGACTGGTAAACCAAAACCCGACCCATCCCGACCTTCAGGACCTCCACGAATTTATGAATGCAAAGAGAGAAAAAACGTCCAACCATCTTTGGGCTGGACGTTTTTATGTCATTTGATATAACCGAACTTTTACAGAGCCGGGGTCGTGGATCAATTTCGGGGTTAAGGACGAAATAGTTAGGAGCGGGCAGGAGGCTATTTCCCAGGAACGCCAAGAAAAATAATTCCGTCGCGCACTTGAACCGGATAGGCGGGAATGTCAACCACTGCGGGCATTTGCATCACCTTCCCGGTGCGCACATCAAACTCCGCGCCGTGGCGCGGGCAAACGACATTGAACCCTTCCAGCATGCCATCACCCAGGGGTCCCTCATCGTGCGTACAAACATCGCCGATGGCAAAGAGCTGCCCGGCAATGTTGAAGATAACGATCGGTTTGTCTGATACTTCGACGAAGAGACGTTCACCGTTCGGAAGCTCGCTGAGCGGCGCGATCTCGACATAGTCAAGTTTGGATTCTTCCATTTGAGTGTAGTTGAACAATGTGTTCCCTCACCCTGCCCTCTCCCTTGGGGAGAGGAAAATCTATTCCACCAGTGAATCGCTGGCCTCACCCAGGCCATAGACGCCGGCCTTCAGGACCTTGAGCGAAAGGAGCGCACATTTCAAGCGGACGGGCCCCAGTTCGATCCCAAGCAGGTCCAGAATATCCTGCTTGTTCATTTTTTTGACATCCTCCAGCCCTTTGCCGATCACAGATTCGACCAACAGATCGGCGGATGCCTGCGAGATGGCGCAGCCATGACCGTCGAAACGGGCGTCGGTGACCTTGCCATTTTCATCCACACGCAGATCGATCTGGATGTGGTCGCCGCACAGGGGGTTATTGTCGGCAAAGGAAATATCATGCGGGTCGAGTTTGCCGCGATAGGATGGGTTCTTGTAATGCTCAATGATGACTTCGCGATAGAGATCGTCCATAAAACTCCGTGTCACGTATCAAGGTTCACGTGCCAGGTCCAGCTTTTACAACAGGGCACGTGATACCGGAACACGCGGAACCTGGTTATCCAAATACTTTCCTGACATTGTAAATTCCTTCGACCAATTTATCCACTTCAGCCCTGGTCGAATAAAGATAGAAACTGGCGCGCGTCGTGGCGGGAATGCCAAACTTTTCGTGCAGCGGCTGGGCGCAATGATGGCCGGCGCGGACGGCGACGCCGTCACGGTCCAGGATCTGGGCCACATCGTGCGGATGGACGCCTTCAAAGGTGAAGGAGGCCACGCCACCTTTTTTGTCCGCGGAAGGGCCGAAGACCTTCACGCCGGGGATCTCCTCAAGGCGTTCGAGCGCGTATTCCGTGATCTCATGTTCATGGTCGGAAATATTCTTCATACCGATGGCGGTCAAATAATCCACCGCCGCGCCGAAGCCGACCGCCTCCGCGATGGCAGGGGTGCCCGCTTCAAACTTATATGGAAGGGTGTTGGGACGGAACGAACGTAATTTGACTTCCTTGATCATGTCGCCACCGCCCAGGAATGGCGGCATTGCTTCCAGAAGGGATTCGCGACCATACAATACGCCGATACCGGTCGGCCCGCACATTTTGTGGGCGGAGAAGGCATAAAAATCGGCGTCCAGGGCCTGAACGTCCACACCCAGATGCGGCACCGATTGGGCGCCGTCCACAATGGTGATGGCGCCGGCAGCATGCGCCAGCCGAATGATCTCGGCGGCGGGGTTGATCGTGCCAAGCACGTTGGACATGTGCGTAAACGAGACCAGCTTCGGCGAACGTTTAAGCAGCGCTCCATAGGTTTCGAGATCCAGCAATCCATCCTTCGTCACCGGGATGAATTCAAGCTGGATGCCGCGTTCCGCCGCCAGCATTTGCCAGGGCACGAGATTGGAGTGATGCTCCATCTCGGTCAAAACAACAAGGTCGCCGCTTTTTAGATTCGCACGGGCCCAGGTGTACGCCACAAGGTTGATCGACTCTGTGGTGTTGCGGGTGTATATCACCTGCCGCGCGGAAGGGGCATTGATGAACTTTGCGATCTTTTCGCGGGCCTGTTCATAAAGTGCGGTGGCTTCCTCGGCCAGTACATGCACGCCGCGATGGATGTTGGCATTGGAATGGCGATAAAAATCATCCATCGCATTGATGACGGACAGCGGCTTTTGCGAAGTGGCGGTGGAGTCAAGATAAACAACCTTGACCCCGGGGCGAACTTCGCGTTCAAGGATCGGAAAATCCTGGCGGATGCGGGAAACGTTTAGGGACATATTAACTCAGGCCGATCAATATTCCGGGAGTTCCTTCTTGCCCAGTTTTTTCTGTGTACCGGCGGGGCGGATCTGGTCCGAATTCAATGGATACCACAGGATGCGATCCGGGACCATCCAACCGTCGGTCAGAAAAACATTGGAGCGAAACTGCACGGCGACCATCTTATTATCAACCTGAACGACAATACCCTTGACCCAACCCCGCACACGTTCATTATTCTTTTCATGATCACAAAACACTTCAACGGTATCCCCCACCTCAAAAGCATACGCCGCACCGGGAGCCTTCATATAGGCGAACTGCATGCGCCCCCCACGGGCGCGGCGCACCGGCCCGGCGGCGGCCGCCACCCGCGGCTGCTTGACTTTCGTTTTCGTCTTAGCTGCTGGCATTCGTTTTCCTGACTACGTACAGATTTTGTTGCGGTCGCAATTCAATTGAAACCACTGCTTCTTGCATAAAAGTCCAAAACTTTTTTACGCCTGATGTTGGGAAAAAACCGGGTTATCGGCCTGGATATCCGGACAGTACTGCGTAAAATTATCCCGTCTTTTCCAAAATAGCCTGATGGAACCTTTCGCGCACGCCTTCGAATGGAATACGCTGCATGATCGGGTCAAAGAATCCCTCCACCATAATTCGTTCGGCATCCTTTGGGGGAATACCGCGACTTTCCAGATAAAAAAGCGGTTCGGCTTCCAATTTGCCGACGGTGGCTCCATGAGTACAGCGAACATCGTCGGCAAGAATCTCCAGGCCGGGGATCGAATCGGCGCGGGCGCCTTCACTCAGGACGAGGTTTCGGTTGGCCTGATATCCATCCGTCTTCTGTGCAGCAGGTGCGACGTAGATCATGCCCTGCCAGACCGAGCGGCTGCTGCCCTTCAATGCGCCTTTGAAAAGCAGGTCACTGGTGGTGTGCGGAGCAAGGTGATTCTGCTGGGTATCATGGTCAAGGTGCTGGGTGCCATCGGTGAAATAAAAGCCGGACATGCGGCCTGTTGCCCCTTCGCCGGCCAAATCAAGCTCCGAAAAGTTTTTTGTCAGCCGTGAACCGACCGCACCAAAGATCCAATCGAGATTGCCGCCGCGTCCGACGCGAATCCGCTCGTGCGAAAAGTTCCAGACCTGTTTGCCCCAGGATTGTAACTCAACAAACTTTAAATTCGCATCGGCACCGACCACGATCTCGACCAGGCCGGCGTGCATCGTGTGAGCCCTTTCCTCGGTCGGCGAAGCCGATTCGTGAACATAGGTCGCAGACGCGCCGTCCTCGATGAGAACGAGCAAATGCGAAATATGGGCAAGGTTTGCGCCCGGTCCCCACAGCACGGAATGGAACGGCTCTTCGACCTTCACGCCCTTGGGGACGTACAGGACCACGCCATTTTGGGCGAAGGCACCGGCCAGCGCGGAGAATTTTCCCTCCTCCACGTTGACCGATTGTCCGAGCATTTTTGCAACGAGATCAGGATGTTTCTCAAGCGCAGTTCTTAAATCGGTGAAGATGACACCTTTTTGGGCAAGTTTTTCATCGAGGTCAACCGTTGCACCGCCGGCCAGCAAAACGATCTGTCCGCCGTGGGCATCGGCTACAAGCGGCTTAAGCAGGTCACCCGGAACGGAAGGCAGGTCCCGAAAGGCGCCTTCCCTTGGGAGCAGAAAGGAATCGGCGGGCAGGGTGTGAATATCCGTGCGGCGCCAGGCTTCGTCCAGGGTCGAGGGCAGGGAAAGCCGTTTAAATGCATCCCAGGCGCGGGCGCGGTAGGAAGCGATATCACCGCTGGATGCGGGAATATCGGCCTGGGTAAATGGAAAATCCTTTGCGGCGGCTTCA
>Ga0315268_10006495_pt1 | contig 12428 bp, 11 predicted proteins | sample C1_top_MG_FD_204535 | JGI IMG/M metagenome (GOLD analysis project Ga0315268, IMG submission 204535) | Sediment microbial communities from Yellowstone Lake, YNP, Wyoming, USA - C1_top | ecosystem: Environmental > Aquatic > Freshwater > Lake > Sediment | place: USA: Wyoming | collected 2017-08-01 | reverse complement strand
GGCATTTGCAGAATCCACCAACGATTAATATCAAACTCGTTTCTAGTTAGTCAGTATCTTTATGTATTTGTTTTCTATTGCCAGAAAAGAGGACAATTATGACAGTAACGTTAGTGATAGGGACGCAATGGGGCGATGAAGGAAAAGGCAAGGTTGTCGACTACTATTCGAAAAACGCGGATTACGTCGTACGATTCCAAGGCGGCAACAACGCCGGCCATACAATCAAAGTCGGCGAGGAAGTATACAAACTTCATGTGGTACCTTCCGGCGTCATCCAGGGAAAAACCGGGATAATCGGCAATGGCGTCGTCATCGACCCTGAGATTCTCCTCCAAGAAATCGACGAATTAATACAACGAGGAAAAAAACCAAAGCTGCTCATCAGCGACCGGGCAAACATCATCATGCCGTACCATAAAATCCTAGATGGTGCCGAGGAGCAATACCTTGGTGATAAGAAGATTGGAACCACTAAACGAGGCATCGGACCATGTTACAGTGATAAGGTTGCACGAAACGGCATCAGAGCAATCGACCTCACAAAAAAAGATACCCTCCAACGGTTGCTCAGCCGTATCCTCCCCATGAAACAAAAACTCTTGGACATCTATGATATCAATACAAAACTTGATTTAAAAGAAATCCTTGAAACATATAGTGCGTACGGCGCAAGGTTGAAAGAATACATCACCGCGACTCACATCGAACTAAACAATGCGATACAAAAAAAGAAAAAAATTCTACTAGAGGGGGCACAGGGAACTATGCTTGATGTCGACTTCGGCACTTACCCATACACGACCTCATCAAACACAATTGCAGGTGGCTCTACGACCGGAGCAGGTATCGGACCATGGTGTATTGATGAAATCATCGGGATTGTCAAAGCATACACCACTCGCGTCGGTGAGGGACCATTCCCTACGGAGCTTCTTGACAAAACCGGGCAGCATCTTCAGCAGGCTGGCCATGAGTTTGGTACTACAACGAGCAGGCCACGTAGATGTGGTTGGCTTGATCTCGTCATTGTCAAACATTCATCTGTGATCTCCGGACTCACAAAGTTAGCGATCACAAAACTTGATGTTCTAAATGGTCTTTCGCAGATTTACATCTGCACTCAATACACCTTTGAGGGAAGACGAATCGATTACTTCCCTGCGAACATCGAGGACGTTGCAGTCTGTGCACCTGTTTACAGAGAATTTAAATGCTGGGAAACAATCGACTCGAACGTTACGGCATTCTCGGAGTTACCAAAAGAGGCACAGGTGTACTTAAAATTCATTGAAAAAGAGGTCGGTGTGCCGATTCAGCTCGTCTCAATCGGCCCAGGGAGAACCGAAACCATAGAATTACCATCTAAACAAGTTCTTCTACCGCAAGCGCAGTCTGAATCCAACGCAGGTATGAATTACATGCAGCGCGAAGGGAACTGACATCATCAGCTTTGATCGTAAGTTTCAGTAGTGTATCATCAAGAGAAAAAGTAACCATGGATTTTGGAATTTTGTGAGTAATTTCTGGTGAAAGCGCCACAACTACTATAGAGGCTTTTTTATAAGAAGGAAAATGAAAGAGGAATTTTGCTTGGTTCGTCATACGCTTTTAATGCGCTTTGCTACGGTTGGTCGTTCCTTGTAAAATACCTTGCTTCCGCAGTACGGACATTGCATCCCGATGTTCTTCACATCGAACTGGACTGCTTTCTTACACAAACCACATTTATACCGTGTCACTTTGATTCCTCCTCAACAGGTTTCTCAACTGGGAGCCCTTTGAGGATTCGTTCAGCGGTTACACCGGAAGGTGTGGTAGGGAGGTATGCACCACCAGCAAAAATATTACCGCATTTCGAACATTCCCAGATACTAGTACTTGTGCGCTGGACCGCTTTCTGACCGCACCGGGGACATGCATGACGGAGCTTCTGCTGGCTTTCGACTTCACGGATCATGGTTCGTGATTTCACACCGTATCGTTCTGCGAAGCGACCGGACGTGCCAACTTTCTTAGTTCGTTTTGACATGTTATTTCCCTGTTCTTACAATGAAGTAACTTCTTTTAACTTCTTTCGTATTTCTTTCCCGTTATCCAGCGCTCCTTTTATAACTTTTTGTATCTCTTCCTTGGAAAAACTGCCGGAAAGTCCCTTCTGCATCGCCCGAATATCGCCGTTATGGTCCGTCGCAACCGTTAACCGAACGTCAGCGATAGCTTCTTCATCAAAACAAGGGTCAAAGAGGACGAAATCATTGATTTTCACTGCGGTACAAGAAATCGGTGGATCTGACATAGGCAAGGGGAAATCTTCTTTTTGATACCCATCAGGGAGCTGTTCTGAAAACCGCTTCGCAGGAACAATCGTTGTTGACAATGCAGCAAGAGCACCTAAGGACGCTGCATCAAAGAGATTCCCATCGTAATCAAGGACATGAATATCGATAAAGACCAACCAGACCAGCTCACCAGGAGTTACAACAAGTTTTTCAACATCAACGACCTCTGATTCACGCACCCCACGGTCGACGACCCTGGCTAGCTCAATGGCATCTTCCCGTGGTGGACCTGACTCAAAATCAGGGGATGCCAAAGGAACAAGCTCAGCAGCGGTGCTTAACACTCCCATGTTTGGGGTATCCGGGAATGGTTCACCCAAGCCCATCTTGATACCAACAAGAACTTGGGTATTTCCAATTTTCACTCGTGCGGACCCTTCTGCCTTGTTGACGACCTTGGTTTCAATCTCAATTTTCCGGTAATGATCAAAGTTCCGTCCATCGATACGTTTCCCTTGTGTCGCAAGGTTTGTAATATAATCACGCTTAATAATAGGGATAATGGTCATTCTTGCACCTCCGCGGCAATCACTTGATACTTATATATGACTGCTTTCTTCTGAATCTCAGAAACCGCATGGCATCCTTTCACGGCGAGATCAAACGCCTGGTTAAACTCATCAACGGTGAGATGTCCATCCATCTGTAATAAAAGTACTTCACCGGTCCGAGGTGAAATCGCAATAGGTAGATCAGCATCACCAAAGTTATCCTCCTCCTTGCCAAGATCAAGAACAATCTGACCATTGATCTTGCCTGCAGCACATGCGACTGGGATATCACGCATCGGAATACCAGCATCAATCAACGCGACACCAGCAGCGGTCAATCCCGCACATCGGGTTCCAGCTTCCGCATCAAGCACCTCGATACAGACATCGATGCTTGCCCGTGGAAACTGTTCTGTAAGAACGATTTTTTCGAGTGCCTCTGAGATGACTTTTGAAATCTCGACGCTTCGTCGGTCTGGGCCCGGTCGTTTACGGTCTTCGACACTGAACGCAGCCATATTATACCGCGCTTGCACAATCGCTCTTAGGGGATTCTGTACGTGTCGCGGGACAGCTTCTCGAGGGCCATACACGGCTACGAGAACTTTGTTGCCACCCCATTCCAGGTAACATGAGCCGTCTGCTCGATGAAGCACGCCAGCCTCTATTTTAATTTTTCGTATATCTTCTGGACCTCGCCCATCTAATCGTTTTCCTTCACTTGTTATTAACTCAATATCTGATTTCATTATCTTACATCCTTTGCATCTTTTTTCAAGAGTTCTTCTATCCTATCAGTGAGCCCAAAAGTGGTAGCCTCACTTTCTATCTTAGAGATCACTTGAAGCACCTTTCCAATGCCTTCCGCGTCTCCATCGATCCAAATACGACCGTTCTTTCCGACTTTGATTCGGCAGCGAGTGTATTTTTGTATGATCTCAATCATCGAATATTTCTTTCCCATAATTCGGCGATAAATTGATGGTTCAAATTCAATGATATGACCGCCTTTGAGTTTAAACAGGTTGCGATCATTTAGTGTTATCTGAAGTTTCTTTGATTCATCAACCGAGAGTATCTTTGCCAGTATGGCATCACCGGTGTTTAAATACTTTTCTGTATCGGCGAATTCGATCTCCCATGGGACCTCGTGTACATGCAAGAGTGCAGGGTACGGGGCGTTGATATCAACCATCCAGTTCGATGTTGATGCCTCTTCCACGACCCCGATGACAAAATCACCAACAATCGGCTCATATCGTCCTTTTAACGGAATGATGTTAATGAAATTATCTTGTACGGTCAATACTCCAAGTCGCTCTGCGTAGATTTTTTTGTTTTCTACGAATGTTCCCCGACCAGGTTTGAACGCGGGGATATCACCAAGAATCTGACCAGGAATTACAATTTGACGTCCTTCATTCGGCATAAAATCATTTATCCTTCGTCACCTATCTATTTTAAAATTCTTGTTTCGACGTTTCCCTTTGAAAGTGTATTAATCCGATCATAAAAATCTGTTTGCATACCTGCAGGAAGTTTCACAATGCCAATCCAGGAGCCATCGGACTGCCATTCCTCACGTTCTAAAGTACCAAAACTGCGGACCGCACCGTATGCTTTCCCTACATGTTCAGGAGGAATCTTCACCGAAACCCGTACCTGCTCTATCGAGATAGGTAGAATAGGTCGGAGTACGTCAATGATGGTTTTCATCTGTAGATTCACTGATTTAAATGGATCGATATGCACCTTTGCTTCATCTATCGCAAGTTCTATACGGGTTCTCGGATGTGGCATCTTCGTTTTCGGGTCCATCGCATTCTTCACTATCAGATCAACAATACGTTTCCTTTTCTGCTGCTGCATCTCGTGGCGTTGCTCAGTGGTCAGCTGGATTTCACCTTTCTGAATGATTTCTTTCGCAATTAGTGAAATATCAGTGGTTTTGAACTGTTTTTGAAGTGATTCGATAGGCGCATGGGTTCCTTTCTTGGAGTCACTAAAAACTGCATCGATTGCAAGAGCAGAGAGGATATTCTCTGTTTTTCCATCCAGGATATGCTCTGCCTCATGAGGATCTACGAGGATTTCGAAACGATCTCCACCTTTTTGCAAACGCGCAATGACTGCTTTTTCAAGACTAACCAACTCTACTTTCCTCCGATTGCCTTTGCTACATACGTCTTTGTTTCTGAAGATGATAGGATATGGAATTTGACTCCTTTTTTCACAACACCAATTTCGATTGCATCAGGGTTCAACTTCCCTTCAGTTCCCTTATGTAATGCTTTCACACCAAGATCAACAGCTTCTTCCATAGAACTGTTCTCTTTATAATGTTCCTCGAAGTACGCCATTGCCCCTGTGCGCCCAGCTCCTTCACTAGCCGCCTTGTATTCCATAAGAGCACCAGAAGGATCCGTAGAAAATAAACGAGCGCCAGTTTGATCCACCCCAGCAATTAACAATGCAGTTCCAAACGGACGAACACCACCATACTGGGTGTATGTTTGTTTAAAATCACAAATTCGTTTTACCAATGTTTCGACCTGAATTTTTTCGCTATAAGTAATCTCATTGATTTGCGCATCAAGTCGAGCTCTGTCAATCAAAGATCGAGCATCAGCGACAAGACCAGATGTTGCGCAACCAATGTGATCATCGATAATGAAGATCTTTTCAATTGAATCTGGCTCAATAAGACGAGATGTAATACGTTTATCAACAATTAAAATAGCGCCATCTCGGAATTTCACTCCGACTGTTGTTGTTCCGCGTTTTACCGCCTCTCGTGCGTACTCTACTTGAAACAATCGTCCATCAGGGGAAAAGACAGTAATCGCTCTATCATACGCCATGTTTGATGGTTGCATTTTTTATTTCACCTCATATTTTCTTCTGTTATTTTCGAATATTTCAATCAATTTTAACCATGAATGCACTTTTGATGTATATAGTTTGTGTTTACGTTTCTTCTCTAAAGAAGCACAGAGAAATACAACAAAAATTTTGATAAGTTAAACTCCTCTTTTTGTTCCCCAAATAATTTTATGCAGTTGCAGGGACAATCGCACTGGTAATCCATCATTGAGAATCCATGACGCAAGCTTTTTTGGGTTTGTACCCCAAATAGGTTGGAAAAACACAGTACATGGTGAATCATATTTTTTTAGAATTTTTTTTGCATAATTGTAATCTTCTTTGTTTTTAATGATGAATTTAAGTTGATCTTTTTTTGTAAGATATAATATATTTTTCATGTTCATTTGCTCATGAGAACCTGATGATGGACATTTGATATCTAGAGAAATTATTAAGGATTTTATTCCTGTTAAATTCTTAATGCTAATACTTCCATTTGTTTCAAGACATATTTGATAATTCTTTTGAAGGAGACTTTCAATAAGTTTTGTTGTGTCTTTTTGCAGCAACGGTTCTCCACCAGTAAGACAAATATAGGGACAAGCAAATTTTTTGATCTCATCCAAGATCTCTTGAATATTCATCTCTGTGCCTTGCTTATAGGCATACTTGGTATCGCAAAAGGAACAACGTAAGTTACACCCAGCGAACCTTAGAAAGATGCTTGGTACACCAACTAAAATGCCTTCTCCTTGTATTGAGTAAAATATTTCATTTACTTTCATTTGTGTGAGGTATTTAGGAAGTCAATTAAAATCTTTGCTCGATAGAAAAAGGGAACCATCTCAGATAAAATGGATGTAAAATTATTTATAGGGGAAGTAATATAACGGGTAAGCCGTTCCAATGTTATTTGATATAGTGTATAATATAAATAATTCGTGGAACAGTGGCCCAACCTTGGGCCTGTAGCTCAGCTAGGTAGAGCATCTGGCTTTTAACCAGGTGGCCAAGGGTTCGAATCCCTTCAGGCCCGCCTCTCCTCAAAAGGAATGTTGGAGGAATGTAGTATCGCAGCCCCACCCAAAAAATATTATGACATCTTAGGTCATAAACTTGTTCCAGAACATATTATTTTATCTGAGAAAGAGAAAAAAGATCTGTTGAAAGAATACGATATCAGACCTGATCAATTACCACGTATTCTTGCAAATGATCCAGCTATAATTTCTGTGGGAGCGAAACCTGGACAGATTATTAAGATTATCAGGAAAAGCCCTACCGCGAAATATGCGATTGCATATCGATTAGTTGTTAAGAGTGATACATCTGAGAGTTTTGTCTTCGCTGAGCCATCTGAAGATTTCAGTGCGATAAGTGAAGAGATATAGAAAGGGGAATATGAGGAGTAGTTATGAGAGAACTTGTTGATGCGTTTTATCGAGAACGAAGTATTGTTAACCATCAGATCGCTTCCTATGATGATTTTTTACGACATCGTCTACAGCGGATTGTTGATAGTACGATCATTGGCCAGGAAGAAGAAGGAATAACGAGAGGGTTTATCTACCCGGAGATCGAAGGATATAAGATAAAGTTCGGAAAGATCAAAGTTGGCCTTCCACAGGTAAAAGAGGCAGATGGAACAGAGCGGTCTTTAACACCGATGGAGGCGAGGTTGCGAGATCTGACTTATGAGGCACCGATTGAGCTTGAATTCATCCCTGTGAAAAATGAGGTTGAGTACGAGCCTGAAACCGTTCGCATTGGTGAACTACCGATTATGGTGAAGTCTCTGCGATGTAACATCTCCAAGAAAGTTTTGGAAGAAAAATTAGATCGGCCATTCTCTGATGAGGATTATCAAAAAGAGCTTCAACAATTGCAGGAAGACCCATTAGATCCAGGTGGATATTTTATCAGCAACGGGACAGAAAGAGTGTTAATCACGGTTGAAGATCTTGCACCAAACAGGGTTCTTGTTGAGCGGTCAAGTAGATATGGTACCGATGTTGAAGTTGCTAAGGTTTTTTCCCAACGGGAAGGATATCGTGCGTTAACAGTGGTAGAAAAAAGGAAGGACGGTATGCTCATGGTGAGTTTGCCTACAACCTATGGTCAGATTCCCCTTATTGTCTTATTGCGTTCTTTAGGTATGGAGAATGATAAAGAAATCGTTGATGTCATCTGTGTTGATCCAATGATGGAACCATATGTGCTTGCGAATATCGAGGAATGCGCGAAAGAATATAGTATCGCAACAAAGGAAGAAGCGGTTGCTTACCTTGGAAAGAAATTCGCTGGTGGGCAGGCAAAAGAGTACCGTGTTAAACGTGTTGAAACAATCATGGATCGGCATCTTCTAGCACATCTTGGGAATGACCCTAATGATCGTTTAAAAAAGGCTATTTTCGTAGCTCGTATGGGGATGGCTGTATTAGAACTCGCGCTCGGGAAACGAGAGCAGGATGACAAGGATCATTACGCAAACAAACGTTTGAAGCTTGCAGGAGATTTGATGGAGGATCTCTTCCGCGTCGCGTTCACCGCCTTGTGTAAGGATTTGAAATATCAGATTGAACGTATTCATGCCAAAGGAAAAGAAATTAAGATCGCATCATCACTACGTTCTGATGTTCTCAGTCAACGAATTCATCACGCACTTGCAACAGGGAACTGGGTTGGTGGACGAGCGGGAGTTTCCCAACTCCTTGATCGAACCAGTAATTTAGCGGTTCTAAGTCACTTACGACGAGTCACATCACCGCTGACCAGATCACAGCCACATTTCGAAGCACGAGATTTACATTCAACCCAATGGGGACGTCTTTGCCCGAATGAAACGCCAGAAGGACCGAACTGTGGTTTGGTCAAAAACCTTGCACTTACTGTCGAGATCTCGGAAGGTTTCGAAGAAAAAGAAGTCGAAACACTCCTGCGAGAACTTGGGATTAAGGAATTGACGAAGCACGTTACGGGTGCCCGTATTTATCTGAATGGAGATCTTATTGGGATGCATCCGAACGGTGCAGATCTTGTCAAGAAATTGCGAGAACGACGACGAAAAGGATTGCTTAGTAACGAAATCAATGTTACATATGATATTGAAGGAAACGATGTTATTGTAAACTGTGATTGTGGACGACTACGACGACCGTTGCTCGTAGCTGAAAATGGTAAACTATTGATAAATCAGAAAACCCTAGCTGAGCTTAAGGAAGGAAAGAGAAACTGGTCTAATCTTATTAACGAGGGTGCTGTCGAATACATTGATGCTGAAGAAGAAGAAAATTCACTCATTGCTTCTCGAGAAGAAAATTTAACCCCAGATCATACCCATATGGAACTTGACCCGATGTGTATTCTCGGGATCGGTGCATCCCTTGTTCCCTACCCAGAGCATAATTCATCTCCAAGGATTACAATGGGCGCAGGAATGGGAAAACAATCACTCGGATTCGGTGCATCAAACTACCGTATACGACCGGACACACGCAGTCATCTCCTTCACTATCCACAGATGCCGTTAGTACAGACACATCCGATTCGTTATATTCGATTCAGAGAACGACCTGCTGGGCAGAACTATATTGTCGCGGTTGCCTCGTTTCAGGGCTATAACATGGAAGATGCTTTGATCATGAGTAAATCATCAATCGAACGGGGACTCGGCCGGAGTACATTTATCCGAACATATAGCAGTGAAGAAAAACGATATCCTGGTGGTCAAGAGGATCATTTTGAAATCCCGAATCCCGATTGCCGAGGTGTTCGTACTGAAGATGCGTATAATAATCTTGGTGAAGACGGGTTGATTTCTCCAGAATCTGGTGTCAACGGCGGAGATGTTTTAATTGGGAAGACATCACCACCGCGTTTCCTTGAAGAACCAACTGATTTTCTTACACCTCAGAAACGAAGAGAAACCTCGGTTACGGTTCAACATGGGGAAGGTGGTGTTGTTGACAAAGTCATGTTATCTGAGTCAGTGAATGGATCACGAATGGTAAAGATAAAAGTCAGGGAACAACGAATCCCTGAACTTGGGGATAAGTTCGCATCAAAACATGGCCAGAAGGGCGTGATTGGATATCTCGTATCTGCGGAAAATATGCCGTTCACCCAAGACGGTATGACACCTGATTTAATCATTAACCCCCATGCAATTCCATCAAGAATGACAGTTGCGCATGTGCTTGAGATGATCGGTGGGAAAGTCGGATCTCTTGAGGGGCGTGTCGTGGATGGAACAGCTTTTAGTGGGGAGGATGAAGATCAACTGCGAGCAGCTTTAGTGAAAAATGGATTTAACGATGCGGGAAAAGAAACTTTTTACGATGGATTCACCGGACGACCATTGGAATGTGATATTTTTATTGGATGCATTTATTATCAAAAACTTCATCATATGGTCGCAGGGAAGATTCATGCCAGATCACGAGGACCAGTGCAAATCCTCACAAGACAACCAACGGAGGGACGAGCAAGGGAAGGTGGTCTACGGTTTGGAGAAATGGAACGTGACTGTCTCATTGGTCACGGTGCGTCCATGGTCATAAAAGATCGATTACTGGATGAATCAGATATCACGATGAAGTACGTCTGTAACACATGTGGTCATATCGCGATGATTGATCGTCATGGGCGGTTACATTGTCCAATCTGTGGTGATAAAGCAGATATCTATCCTGTGGAAATGAGTTACGCGTTCAAATTACTTATTGATGAGTTGAAATCTCTTGTGGTTGTACCACGTATTAAACTGGAGTCGTTAGTGTAGGAGGTAAAAGAGATGGCAGGACAGAGTATCACAAAAAAAATTGGGATGTTGGAGTTTTCAGTGCTTTCACCTACTGAGATTCGTAAGATGAGTGCGACAAAGGTTATTACTGCTGATACCTACGATGATGATGGATTCCCTATCACTATGGGGTTGATGGATCAGCGTCTTAGCGTTATTGAACCTGGGTTACGTTGCAAGACGTGCGGATTGAAAGTCGGTAAGGACAAATGCCCAGGACATTTTGGGCATATTGATCTTGCGATGCCCGTGATTCATGTTGGGTTCGTAAAGACGATTAGGAATTGTTTACGAGCAACCTGTCGAAAATGCGGACGAATCCTTCTTTCCGATAAAGAATTGGAGGAGCACCGTAAAAACATAATAAAAAATAACTTAGAGGGACGTGACAACGCATACATGTTTAAAATGATTATTAGCAACGCGACGAAAACAGAAGCTTGTCCACGATGCGGTGCTATGAGTGGAAAAATCGACCTAGATAAACCGACGTCGTTTCGGGAGAACGGTAAGAAACTCACACCAACAGAGATTCGGGAGTGGCTTGAGAAAATCCCTGATGAAGACCTTCCTTTATTAGATATTAATATACATTCAGCGCGACCAGAGTGGATGGTCCTAACTGTTTTACCGGTACCACCAGTCACGGTACGACCATCTGTTACTCTTGAGACTGGCGAACGATCTGAAGATGATCTGACTCATAAGCTTGTAGATGTCATCAGAATCAACCAACGGTTACAGGAAAACCGAGACGCTGGTGCTCCTCAATTAATCGTCGAGGATCTCTGGGAACTCTTACAGTATCATGTGACTACCTATCTAGATAATCAAACCTCTGGTATTCCACCAGCGCGACATAGATCAGGAAGACCACTGAAAACCCTTGCACAACGATTGAAAGGAAAAGAAGGTAGATTCAGAAGCAATCTTTCAGGGAAACGAGTGAACTTCTCTGCGCGTACAGTTATTTCACCTGATCCTAATCTCAGTATTAATGAGATTGGTGTACCTGCAGAGATCGCTAGAGAACTCACCATACCTGTTCGCGTCACCACCCAAAACCTTGAATGGTGTAAAAACCTCATTAAACAAACCGCTCAAGGAGAAAAACCTGGTGAAAACTATCGTCCTCGTGTAAACTATGTAAAACGATACCGAGAAGGTGTTGAACAACGTATGAAAGTCACAGAGAAAAACGCGGATGATATCTCTGAGAAACTTGAGCTTGGGTTTATTATCGAACGACAACTCATGGAGGGAGATATCGCGTTGTTCAATCGTCAACCGTCCTTGCATCGGATGTCAATGATGGCACATCGAATTAAAGTCATGCCGAATCGTTCATTCAGATTCAACCTTTCTGTCTGTCCTCCTTACAACGCTGATTTTGATGGTGATGAAATGAATCTCCATCTCTTGCAGGGTGAAGAGGCAAAAGCAGAAGCAGAGATTCTCATGAAAGTGCAGGAAAACTTGATGTCACCTCGATTCGGTGGTATTATTATCGGTGGACTGCATGATCATATTTCAGGCTGTTTCCTTCTTACCTACAAAGATAAAACGTTTTCAAAAGAGAAAACCTCTGAGATATTGGCAACGTTCAAATATAAAGGGAAGTTCCCCGAAATCCATGAAGAAAATGGTGAGAGTTTTGTCTACGGAAAAGATATCTTTAGTGTGTTACTCCCCAAAGACTTAAACATTGAGTATAAAGCAAAAGCATGTTTTCACTGTGAAACCTGTCAAGCTGCAGAGTGCCCACATGGTGCGTATGTGATTGTCAAAAACGGTAAACTGAAGCAAGGAATCATTGACGAAAACAGTATCGGGTCATTCAAAGGAAGAATTATTGAGAGGATCATCAGAGACCATGGAGCAACCGCAGGGAGAAGATTCATCGACGACGTCACAAGATTAGGGATAGCG
>Ga0315268_10006493_pt1 | contig 12431 bp, 10 predicted proteins | sample C1_top_MG_FD_204535 | JGI IMG/M metagenome (GOLD analysis project Ga0315268, IMG submission 204535) | Sediment microbial communities from Yellowstone Lake, YNP, Wyoming, USA - C1_top | ecosystem: Environmental > Aquatic > Freshwater > Lake > Sediment | place: USA: Wyoming | collected 2017-08-01 | reverse complement strand
AGACGCGCAAGACGGTGGTGACGGGCGTGGAGATGTTCAAGAAGCAGCTCGACGAAGGCTTGGCAGGGGACAACGCGGGGCTGCTGCTGCGCGGCATCGGCAAGGACGAGGTGGAGCGCGGCATGGTAATCGCCAAGCCGGGCTCGATCACGCCGCACACCAAGTTCCGCGGCGAGGTGTACGTTTTGAGCAAGGAAGAAGGGGGGCGGCACACGCCGTTCTTCAACGGGTATAGGCCGCAGTTCTACCTGCGCACCACCGACGTGACCGGGGTGGCGCACCTGCCGGCGGGCACCGAGATGGTGATGCCGGGCGACAACGTGAACCTGGAAGTGGAGCTGATCACGCCGGTGGCCATGGAGAAGGGGCTGCGCTTCGCCATTCGCGAGGGCGGCCGCACCGTGGGCGCCGGCACGCTGACGGACATCATTGAATAGATCGGGGAATCGGGTAATTGAATTCAAGTCCCGAATTGCGCAGGCGGCCCGGACAAAACGAGAGCCGGAGCAAATTACCCGATTACGGAATTACCCGATTACGCAATCGGAGATTTTATGCCACGGGAAATCGTTCAATTGCAGTGCACCGAGTGCAAGGACAAGAACTACTCCACGACTAAGAACCGGAAGACGACGCCGGACCGGCTGGAGTTCAGCAAGTTCTGCCGGAAGTGCCGCAAGCACACGCCGCATAAGGAAGTTAAATGATTGCGGAATTGCGGAACTGCGGAATTGCCGAATTTCAATTCCGCAATTACCCGATTCGGCAATTCGGCAATGAGTACAGGGGCGTAAGCTCAACGGTTAAACTGCCGGTCTCCAAAACCGGACTTGGGGGTTCGAATCCCTCCGCCCCTGCCAGGTTTGGACCGGGTCATCTGAGACGGAAGTAAACGGGAACAGAGCAGAAGGGCAGTAACGGAATGGCGAAAATGGCAGCAGCGACAGCGCCGAGCACGGGCAGCTTCGGAGAGCGGATGAAGAGCTGGCCGCAGCGGATCATGACCTTCTACCACGACGTGCGCACCGAGATGAAGAAGGTCACGACCCCGAGCCGCAAGGAAGTGCAGGCCACCACGGTGGTGGTGATCATCACCGTGTTCCTGTTCGGCGCCTACTTCTGGGTGGTGGACAACACCATCGCGCGCATCATCGACATGATCCTGCGGCACTTCACGCACCGGTAAGCACGCATGCAAATGGAAGACGAACAGGTCAAACACGAAGTCGGCTCGGAGGAGGGCACGGCCGTGCAACAGCCGGGAGACGGGACGGCGGAAGCGCCGGCGGCCGAAGCCGCGGTGCCGCCTCCCTCGAATCCCAACATGCGCTGGTACATCGTGCACACTTACTCGGGATTCGAGCGCAAGGTGCGGGAGTCGCTGGAATCGCGCCGGGTGGCCTACGGCCTGGAGAGCAAGATCGGGCAGGTGGTGATCCCCACCGAGCCGGTCACCGAGATCCGCGGCGGCAAAAGGTACACCAGCGAGCGCGCTTTCCTGCCGGGCTACGTGCTGGTGGAGCTGGACATGGACCTGTCCACCCCCGAGGGGCAGAACCTGTGGCACGTGGTCAAGTCCACGCCGCGGGTGACCGGCTTCCTGGGGGCGGGCAATCAGCCGACCCCCATGTCGGAAGACGAGGTCAAGGCCATCATCTTCCGCGTGGCCGAGAGCAAGGAAAAGCCGCGCCTCAAGGTCAAGTTCGAGAAGAACGAGCAGGTGCGCATCACCGAAGGGCCGTTTGCCACCTTCACCGGCGTGGTCGACGAGATCAACGAGGACCGCGAGACCCTCAAGGTGATGGTGACCATCTTCGGCCGCGCCACGCCCGTAGAGCTGGAGTTCGGCCAGGTGGAGAAGGTGGCCTGATTTATGGGAACGTTCACCGCGAAGCTCCGAATTTGGAATCCGGCAGAGCCGTCGCGGGTTGAAGAACTCGAACTTCTGGTGGACACGGGCGCTTCGTATAGCTGGGTTTCGCGACAGCGACTGGAGTCGCTGGGCATCAAGGCGGTACGGAAAATGCAGTTCCGCACCATAGAAGGCAAGCTGCTCGAGCGCGATTTGGCTCCAGCGTTTGTTGCAACTGACGGGTTCACCGGTGGAGACAACGTCGTCATGGCCGAGCCCGGTGATCTGGAAGTATTTGGCGCCCATTCGTTGGAAAGTCTGGGGATCACCGTCGATCCGGTGAGCAAGAAACTTGTTCCGATGATTGGGATGGCGTTGAGTCACGAGATTATTGGTCCGGGCCGAAAATCCTAGGCCCGGCGTAAACGACAGGTAGGGACAAAATGGCGAAGAGAGTAACAGGATCGGTGAAGTTGCAGATCGCGGCCGGCAAGGCCACCCCGGCGCCGCCGGTGGGCCCCGCCCTGGGCCAGGCCCAGATCAACATCATGGAGTTCTGTAAACAGTTCAACGCCCGCACCAGCGCCAAGGAGCTGGAAGGGCTGATCATCCCGGTGGTGGTGACGGTCTACAGCGACCGCAGTTTCACCTTCGTTACCAAGACGCCGCCGGCCGCCATTCTGCTCAAGCGCGCCGCCGGTATCGCCAAGGGTTCGGGAACGCCGAACAAGGACAAGGTGGGCAAAGTCACCGAGAAGCAGGTGGAAGAGATCGCGCGGCAGAAGATGCCGGACCTGAACGCCGCCTCCATTGCATCGGCCATCAAGAGCGTGAAGGGGACGGCGCGCTCGATGGGGATTGAGGTAACTGCGTAATCGGGTAATTGCGGAATCGGGTAATTGAAAAATCAATTCCCCGATTACCCGATTCCGCAATTCCGCAATAGTCGACAACAACCACGGCACGCTGAGCTTGGCGTCGCGGTGGGAGACGAGGAAAACGAAATGTCACGGAAAGCGGGAAAGAACATCGAAAAGGCTCGCGCCGCGGTGGAGAGCCGTCCCTACAAGCTGGACGAAGCGGTGCCGCTGCTGCAAAAGATCAAGTTCGCCAAGTTCGACGAGACGGTCGACCTGACCATGCGCCTGGGGGTGGACCCCAAACACGCCGACCAGATGGTGCGCGGCACGGTGGTGCTGCCGCACGGCCTGGGCAAGAGCAAGAAGGTGCTGGTGATCGCCACCGGCGAGAAGGTGCGCGAGGCGGAGCAGGCCGGGGCCGACTTCGCCGGCGGCGAGGACATGGTGGAGAAGATCCAGAAAGAGAACTGGACGGACTTCGACGCCGTGGTGGCCACCCCGGACATGATGCGCTCGGTGGGCCGCCTGGGCAAGATCCTGGGGCCCCGCGGCCTGATGCCCAACCCCAAGACCGGCACCGTCACCTTCGACGTCGCCCGCGCGGTGCAGGAAGTCAAGGCCGGCAAGGTCGAGTTCCGCACCGACAAGACGGCGCTGGTGCACGTCCCGGTGGGCAAGATTTCCTTTACCCCGGACAAGCTCGTCGACAACGCCCGGGTGGTGATCACCAGCGTCATCAAGGCCAAGCCGGCCGCGGCCAAGGGCAAGTACCTGAAGAGCGTCTATTTGAGCTCCACCATGGGCCCGGGCATCGCCATCGACACGGCGGCCGTGGAAGCGGCGGCAAAAGGTTGAGGCGTTTAGCGGGCGTGAGCGATCCCGCGTAGCGGGAGAGCGAGAGACCGCTGCCGAAATCCCGACCCTGAGCGAAGTCGAAGGGGAGGGACCTCCAGGCAGCAGATTACGAAGGGATCAACCATGGCAGTCGCCAAAGCGAAAAAGATCGAGCAGGTCGAGGAACTCAGCGGCCAGTTGAAGGGCGTAGGCAATGTGATCGTGGGCACCTTCGCCAAGCTCACGGTGGCGCAGGATTTCGAACTGCGCAAGTCGGTGCGCGGCGCCGGCGGCAAGTACCGCGTGGTCAAGAACACGCTGGTGGAGCGGGCTTCGCAGGGCACGGCGCTGGAGCCGGTGCTGAAGGGCCTGACCGGCGTCACTTCCATCGCCTACACCACCGGCGACCCGGTGGCCCTGGCCAAGGCCCTGCAGAAGTACGCCAAAGACAACCCCGAGTTCAAGTTCAAGGCCGGGGTGGTGGAAGGCCGCGCCATCCAGGTGAAGGACATCGAGGCGCTGGCCACCATGCCCTCCCGGGAAGAGGTTCTGTCCAAGCTGCTGTTCCTGATCAACGCCCCGGCGCAGCGCCTGGTGACGGCCATCAACGCCGTCGGCCGCGACCTGGCGGTGGTGATCAACCAGGGAGTGCAGGAGAAGAAGTTCAAGGAAGAGGCGCAGGGCGCCTGACGGATTGCGGAATTGCCGAATCGGGTAATCGGGTAATTGAACCCGGCATGCTGACGCAATTACCCGATTCCGCAGTTACCCAATTACGCAATTAGGTTCGTTATCGGTTGTCAGGGGTTGCGGAACGGGCAAGGCAGTCGCGAAGTCTGGCGCGATGGCGGCCGGAGCCGCACTGGAAACCTGGCAAGGGATAACAAAAGCGCGCGGGTCGCAGGCCCGTGCCACACTACAACTGATAACAACGGAGTGGAGACTGAAATGGCGGATCTGCAACAACTGGAAGAGCAAATCGTAGGCTTGTCGCTGCTGGACGCGGCGCAACTGGTCAAGAAGCTGGAAGAGCGGTTGGGCGTATCGGCGGCGGCAGCGGCCGGCGCCGGCGCCGGCGCCGCGGCGGCCCCCGCCGAGGAGAAGACCGAGTTCACCGTGGTCCTGAAGGAAGTGGGCGCCAACAAGATCAACGTCATCAAGGCGGTGCGCGAAGTCACCAGCCTGGGCCTGAAGGAAGCCAAGGACCTGGTCGACAGCGCCCCCAAGCCGATCAAGGAAGGCATCAGCAAGGAAGAGGCGGAAAACATCAAGAAGAAGTTCACCGACGCGGGAGCGACGGTGGAACTGAAGTGACCGCGTTTGGCGGGCGTCTTGCGGGGTCCCCGGCAAGCCCGCAGTCGGCTTGCTGGGGTGCCCTGAGCCCGCCGCGGTCATCCTTGAGCGGCGCAGCCGCGAAGGATCTCCCGGCACCGGAGCGAAAGTCGAAGTGGAGTAGGTTACACGAACGCACGCGTTTCTGAATCAGGGTGCGGCCGTGGGTCATCTAATCAGCCACGGCCGTACCGAACAGGCGAACAGCACAACAGGGCGGCGGTCCCGCAAAGCGGTGGGACCGAGGACAGGCCAACGTAACTGGCGCGGAAACATACAACTCACTTAGATCGAGTGCCGCTCGCGGCGCCTGCGGGAATACGCGTCCCTGCGGGCGCTGCCCCTTTTCGCCTGCGTTGACCGCGCATTGCTGAGGAGTCATTAATGCCGAACATCAAACGTCATACCAGCCGCGAGCGTCTTGATTTTTCCAAGATCCCGGCCACCATCCAGATTCCCAACCTGATCGAAGTGCAGAAGCGCAGCTACGACCGCTTCCTGCAAATGGACCGGCTGCCCAGCGAGCGCGACGATGCCGGGCTGCAGGCGGTGTTCCAGTCCGTGTTCCCCATCACCGACTTCCGCAATGTTTCGCAACTGGAGTTCGTGGACTACGGCATCGGCAACTGGGAATGCAAGTGCGGACACCTGAAAGGGCTGCATCACCTGCGCACCACCTGCCGCAACTGCGGCTTCACGGTGATCACCGACCCCTTCCATCCCGGCGACGTGCTCTGCCAGCGCTGCGGCACCTACAACGCCAACACCCCGGACTTCTGCAACAAGTGCGGCGACCCGGTGGGGCTGCAGCTCAAGTACGACGTGGCCGAATGCGAAGAGCGCGGCATGACCTATTCGGCGCCGCTGAAGGTCACCATGCGGTTGACCATCTTCGAGAAGGATGCCGAAACCGGCAGCCGCTCCATCCGCGACATCAAGGAACAGGAAGTCTTCTTCGGCGACGTGCCCCTGATGACCAGCAACGGCACCTTCATCATTAACGGCACGGAGCGCGTCATTGTCAGCCAGTTGCACCGTTCGCCGGGCGTGTTTTTCGAGACCGCCAACAACCGCACCTACTTCCTGGGCAAGATCATTCCCTACCGCGGCTCCTGGGTGGAATTCGAGTTCGACCAGAAGAACGTCCTGTACGTCCGCATCGACCGCAAGCGCAAGTTCCTGGGGACCATCTTCCTGCGCGCCCTGGGCCTGCGCAGCGACGAGGACATCCTGAGCACCTTCTATACCGTGGACCGGGTGCTGCTCCGTGACCGGAAGGTGCACTGGACGCTGGACCCGGCTATCGAGCGGCCCACCAACCTGCTCGGCATGAAGCTCTCGCACCGCGTCACCAACCCCAAGGGCGAGGAGATCGGACATGCCGGCCGCAAGGTGAACCAGGCGCTGCTGCGCGAAATGCAGAAAGCGCGCATCGCCGAGATCGAAATGGAAATGGGCGACCTGGAAGGCGCCTGGACCGCCGCCGACGTCGTCGACACCGGCACCGGCGAGGTTCTGCTGGAGGCCAACAGCGAAGTCACCGCCGACAAGCTGAACAAGATGATGGACGCCGGGGTCGCCGAAATCCACGTCTTCTTCCCCGAGCGCGACGACGTGGGCATGGTCATCAGCCAGACCCTGCGCCGCGATTCCGTCAAAACCCCGCAGGAGGCGCTGATCGAAATCTACCGCAAGCTGCGCCCCGGCGACCCGCCCACGCTGGACACCGCCACCGCCCTGTTCCACGGCATGTTCTTCGACTCCCGCAAGTACGACTTCTCGCGCGTCGGCCGGCTCAAGTTCAACATCAAGCTGTTCGAGAACCAGGAAGCCACCAGCCTGGACGCGCGCACCCTGGAGCCGGAGGACTTCTACGCCACCATCCGCTACCTGCTCAAGCTGCGCAAGAATATCGGCTCCGTGGACGACATCGATCACCTCGGCAACCGCCGCGTCCGCGCCGTGGGCGAGCTGCTGGAAAACCAGTTCCGCATCGGCCTGGTGCGCATGGAGCGCGCCATCAAGGAAAAGATGAGCGTCTACCAGGAGATGTCCACCGCCATGCCGCACGACCTGGTGAACGCCAAGCCGGTCATGGCGGCCATCCGCGAATTCTTCGGCTCTTCGCAGCTTTCGCAGTTCATGGACCAGACCAACCCGCTGTCGGAAATAACCCACAAGCGGCGGCTCTCGGCCCTGGGCCCGGGCGGATTGTCGCGCGAGCGCGCCGGCTTCGAAGTGCGCGACGTGCACCCCACGCACTACGGGCGCATCTGCCCCATCGAGACCCCGGAAGGTCCCAACATCGGCCTCATTTCCAGTCTCAGTTGTTACGCCCGCATCAACGACTACGGCTTTATCGAGTCGCCCTACCGCAAGGTGAAGACCGGCAAGGTGCTGGACTTCGTCACCGTTGTCAACGCTGGTGACAGCGACTACCGCGTGGCCGACCACATCGAGAAATCGGAAGTGCTCAAGGCCAACGCCGACCTCAAGGAGCGCCGCAAGCGCCTCATCGACTACGAGCCCTACTCCTTCTACCTGTCGGCCTGGGAAGAGGACCGCCACACCATCGCCCAGGCCAACGTCGAGCTGGACGAGAAGGGCCGCGTCGTGGCCGAGCTGGTGAACGCCCGCCGCGCCGGCAACTTCGTGCTGGTGAGCAAGGACGAGGTCGACTATATCGACGTCAGCCCCAAGCAGTTGGTGTCGGTGGCCGCCTCGCTGGTGCCCTTCCTGGAGCACGACGACGCCAACCGCGCCCTCATGGGCGCCAACATGCAGCGCCAGTCGGTTCCCCTGCTGCGGGCCGAGGCGCCGCTGGTCGGCACCGGCATGGAGGCCGTCACGGCCCGCGATTCCGGCGCCGTGGTGCTGGCCCGGCGCAGCGGCATCGTCGATTCGGTCGACTCCGAGCGCATCATCGTCCGCGTCGAGGGCGAGCACCATCCCATGCAGCTCTCCCGCGAAGTGGGCAGCGACATCTACCAGCTCACCAAGTTCAAGCGCTCCAACCAGAACACCTGCATTAACCAGAAGCCCATCGTGCGCAAGGGCGAGCGCGTGCTCAAAGGCCAGGTCATCGCCGACGGTCCCTGCACCGACTTCGGCGAGCTGGCCCTGGGACGCAACGTGCTGGTGGCCTTCATGCCCTGGCGCGGCTACAACTTTGAGGACGCCATCCTGGTCTCCGAGAAGCTGGTCAAGGAGGACTACTACACCTCCGTCCACATCGAGGAGTTCGAGATCGAGGCCCGCGACACCAAGCTGGGCCCCGAAGAGGTCACCCGCGACATCCCCAACGTCAGCGAATCGGCGCTGCGCGACCTCGACGAGAGCGGCATCATCCGCATCGGCGCCACCGTCAAGGCCGGCGACATCCTGGTGGGCAAGGTCACGCCCAAGGGCGAGACCCAGCTCACCCCGGAAGAGAAACTGCTGCGCGCCATCTTCGGCGAGAAGGCCGGCGACGTGCGCGACGCCTCCCTCACCTGTCCTCCCGGCATCGAGGGCACGGTGGTGGACGTCAAAATCTTCTCCCGCAAGGGCCAGGAGAAGGACGAGCGCGCCAAGACCATCGAGGCCACGCAGATCGCACGCCTGCACGCCAACCTGGCCGACGAAATCCGGATTCTTACCGACGAGCGCCTGAAGCGGCTCGAGGCCATCCTCGGCGGCAAGGAAATCCAGGCCGACCTGCACGACGAGCGCACCAACAAGCGCCTGCTCACCAAGGGCGCGCTGCTGGACCGCGACACCATTGAGCGCATTTCCACTCGCAACCTCAAGCGCATCAAGTTCGCCGACAAGGATCCCCGGGTCAACGAGCAGATCGACGAAATCGAAGAGATGACCTCGCGCCAGATCGACGTGCTGCGCAAGATCGTCAAGGAGAAGGAAGATAAGCTGCAGAAGGGCGATGAGCTGCCCCCGGGCGTCATCAAGCTGGTCAAGGTCTACATCGCCATGAAGCGCAAGCTGAGCGTGGGCGACAAGATGGCCGGCCGCCACGGCAACAAGGGCGTCATCGCCCGCATCCTGCCGGAAGAGGACATGCCCTACACCCAGCAGGGCCAGGCGGTGGAAATCGTGCTCAACCCGCTGGGCGTGCCTTCCCGCATGAACGTGGGCCAGATCCTGGAAACCCACCTGGGCTGGGCTTCGCACGAGCTCGGACACAAGGTTCGCGACCTGCTGCAAAGCAACTTGCGGTCCGAGGTGCTGCGCCGCGACCTGAAGGCGCTCTTCAAGGAAACCCCCTTCGCCGAGCAGATCGCCGAACTTGACGACGAAACGCTGGAGGCGGTCGCCAGGGGCATGAAGCGCGGCGTCTACTTCTCCTCGCCGGTGTTCGACGGCGCCCGCGAGGCGGAGATCAAGTCGCTGCTGAACGAGAGCAACCTGCCCGAGTCCGGCAAGACGGTGCTGTTCGACGGCATGACCGGCGACCGGTTCGAACAGCCGGTCACCGTCGGCTACATCTACATGCTCAAGCTCTCGCACCTGGTCGACGACAAGATCCACGCCCGCTCCATCGGGCCTTACTCGCTGATCACGCAGCAGCCCCTGGGCGGCAAGGCGCAGTTCGGCGGCCAGCGTTTCGGGGAAATGGAAGTGTGGGCGCTGGAGGCCTACGGCGCCGCCTACATTTTGCAGGAGCTGCTCACCGCCAAGTCCGACGACGTCTATGGCCGCACCAAGATTTACGAGGCCATCGTCAAGGGCGAGGCGGCCATCGAGCCGGGCGTGCCCGAATCGTTCAACGTGCTGATCCGCGAATTGCAGTCGCTGTGCCTGGACGTGGAGCTGATCAAAGTCGGCGAACGCAAGCCCGCCCAGGCCGCCACCGCCGCGGCGGATTAGTAGCTGGTAGTTGGTAGTTAGGAGTTAGGGGCCGGCTGCCAACATTAGCTGACGAGGATTTGAAAATCGAAACGCTTCGGGCACCGCCCCCGGACCCGGAGCGCACATTTTGCCTAGCTAGTAGCGAGTGGCTGCTAACTCCTAACTACTGACTCCTAGCTACTGTTTTCGGGAGCCGCCCGCAGCGGCGTTGGCGCTGCCAATCGGAGGCTACTTTGTACCGTTCGAGCCCGTTTGACCTCGGCAATACTATTGCTGACTTCGACGCCATCCGCATCAGCCTGGCCTCGCCGGAGAAGATCCGCAGTTGGTCCCACGGCGAGGTGACCAAGCCGGAGACCATCAACTATCGCACCTTCAAGCCCGAGCGCGACGGCCTCTTCTGCGCCCGCATTTTCGGCCCCGTCACCGACTGGGAGTGCCTGTGCGGCAAGTACAAGCGCATGAAGCACCGCGGCGTGATCTGCGACAAGTGCGGCGTGGAGGTGACGCTCTCCAAGGTGCGCCGCGAGCGCCTGGGGCACATCGAGCTGGCCTCGCCCTGCTCCCACGTCTGGTTCTTCAAGGGCCTGCCCAGCCGCATCGGCCACCTGCTGGATATCTCGCTGCGTGACCTGGAAGCGTTGCTCTACTTCGAGGCCTACGTGGTGGTCGAGCCCGGCGACGCTCCGGTCAAAGAGCGCGAGATCATCAAGGAAGAAGCCAAGTTCCGCGAGCTGGACCAGCAGTACCGCGCCGCCGGCTTCAAGGCCATGATGGGCGCCGAGGCCATCAAGGAGCTGCTCAAGCGCATCGATATCGAGGAGCTCTCCGCCGAACTGCGCGAGAAGATGAAGAACGAGACCTCGATGCAGAAGCGCCTCAAGTACGCCAAGCGCCTGAAAGTGGTCGAGGCCTTCCGCAAGAGCGGCAACAAGCCGCAGTGGATGATCCTGGACGTCATCCCGGTGATCCCGCCCGAGCTGCGTCCCCTGGTTCCGCTGGACGGCGGCCGCTTCGCCACCAGCGACCTGAACGACCTCTACCGCCGCGTCATCAACCGCAACAACCGCCTCAAGAAGCTCATGGACCTGCACGCGCCCGAGGTCATCGTGCGCAACGAGAAGCGCATGCTGCAGGAGGCCGTGGACGCCCTGTTCGACAACGGCCGCCGCGGCCGCGTCCTGCGCGGCGCCAACAACCGCCCCCTCAAGTCGCTCTCCGATACCCTGAAGGGCAAGCAGGGACGCTTCCGCCAGAACCTGCTCGGCAAGCGCGTGGACTACTCGGGGCGTTCCGTCATCGTGGTCGGCCCCGAGCTCAAGCTGCACCAGTGCGGCCTGCCCAAGAAGATGGCCCTGGAGCTGTTCAAGCCCTTCATCTACCACCGCCTGGAGCAGACCGGCCACTGCACCACCATCAAGCAGGCCAAGGAGATGGTGGAGTCGCAGGAATCGGTGGTCTGGGACATCCTGGAGGAAGTGATTAAGGACCATCCGGTCCTGTTGAACCGCGCTCCCACTCTGCATCGGCTGGGCATCCAGGCCTTCGAACCGGTGCTGGTGGAAGGCAAGGCCATCAAGATTCACCCGCTGGTCTGCACCGCCTTCAACGCCGACTTCGACGGCGACCAGATGGCCGTGCACATCCCGCTTTCGCCGGAAGCCCAGGTCGAGGCCAGCGTGCTGATGCTCAGCTCGCAGAACATCCTCTCCCCCGCCTCCGGCCAGCCCATCACCGTCCCCACCCAGGATATGGTGCTCGGGATTTATTATTTAACAAAGAGTAAACCTGGAGCAAAGGGCGAAGGTAGAGCATTTGCTAATATCGATGAAGTACTGCTGGCGCTGGAAATGGGCGAAGTGGAAACGCTCACGCCCATTCGGCTGCGCCACACCGGCGACGTGATTGACCTGCTCTCCGCCTACGACGACCAGGACGTGCTGCACACCGATCCGGTGCACCTGGAGCGCCAGTACATCAACACCACGGTGGGCCGGGCGATTCTGAACGACCATCTGCCCACCGGCATGCCGTACATCAACGGCCTGCTGAAGAAGAAGGGCGTGGGCCAGTTGGTGAACTACTGCTACCTGCGCTTCGGGCTGGAAACCACGGTGCAGATGCTGGACGAGATCAAGCAGCTCGGCTTCCTCTACGCCACCAAGGCGGGGCTCTCCATCGGCATCGACGACATGGTGATCCCGGCCAACAAGCGCAGCCTGGTGCGCGACGCGGAGAAGCAGGTGGTCAGCGTCCAGCAGCAATACCTGGACGGCGCCATCACCAACGGCGAGCGCTACAACAAGGTGATCGAAATCTGGTCGGGGATCACGGAAAAAGTCGCCGACGAGATGTTCAACGCCATGGAGCAGCAGGACAAGCAGGGCATGATCAACCCGATTTACGTCATGGCCGACTCCGGCGCCCGCGGCTCCAAGCAGCAGATTCGCCAGCTTTCCGGCATGCGCGGCCTGATGGCCAAGCCTTCCGGCGAGATCATCGAGACGCCCATCACGGCCAACTTCCGCGAAGGCCTGACGGTGCTGCAGTACTTCATCTCCACCCACGGCGCGCGCAAGGGCCTGGCCGACACGGCGCTGAAGACCGCCGACTCCGGCTACCTCACCCGCCGCCTGGTGGACGTGGCCCAGGACGTGATCATCAGCGAGTACGACTGCGGCACGGTGGACGGCATTTACGTCGGCTCC
>Ga0315268_10006492_pt1 | contig 12433 bp, 8 predicted proteins | sample C1_top_MG_FD_204535 | JGI IMG/M metagenome (GOLD analysis project Ga0315268, IMG submission 204535) | Sediment microbial communities from Yellowstone Lake, YNP, Wyoming, USA - C1_top | ecosystem: Environmental > Aquatic > Freshwater > Lake > Sediment | place: USA: Wyoming | collected 2017-08-01 | reverse complement strand
GAGAGCGTGCGCCAAGAGGTCCGGCGATTCAAGGCGGCGCTGGACGCCACCTACCGCGACCTCGACCAGGCCGAGGCCAAGGTGCTCAAGATGCTCGGCAAGGAGCACGCCAAGCTCATCGACACGCACCGGCTGATCCTCTCCGACCCCCTGATCACCAAGGACGTCGCCCGCCGCATCGCGGAAGAGCGGGTGAACGCCGAGTTCGCCCTTTCCGAGGCGCTGGAGCGCATCAACCAGGCGTTCGAGCGCATACAGGACGAGTTCTTCCGCGAGCGCCGCCACGACCTCTTCGACGTCGGCAAGCGGCTGCTCTCCCACCTGCTCAAGCAGGAGAAGCGCTCGTTGGCGAACATCCGCCAGCCCTCGATCCTGGTCGCGCGCAACCTGCTGCCCTCGGACACCCTCAACCTCAAGGAAAGCAACGTCCTCGGCTTCGTAACCGACCTCGGCGGCAAGACGAGCCATACGGCGATCCTGGCGCAGAGCATGAAGATCCCGGCCGTGGTCGGCCTCTCCGACGCCAGCCACCGCATCAAGACCGGCGACGAGCTGATCCTGGACGGGGACCAGGGGCTCATCATCATCCATCCGAGCCCCGAGGCCGTGGCCAAATACCAGAAGGCGCGGCTGGACTCGCTCAAGCAGGAAGAATCGCTGGACGCCTTGCGGGGCTTGCCCGCGGTCACGGCCGACGGCCACAAGCTGAAGATGATGGCGAACCTCGATTCGATCGAGGAGCTCAAGAGCATCGCGGCGCTCAAGCCGGACGGGATCGGCCTCTTCCGCACGGAATTCCTCTTCCTGAACCGGACCTCGGCCCCGGTCGAGGACGAGCAGGCGAAAGCCTACTCCCAGGCGGCCAAGGCGCTCGACCCGCTGCCGGTCGTGGTCCGGACCGCGGACCTCGGGGGGGACAGGATCGCGCACCTCGGCTTCGAGACGCCGAAGAACGAGGCGAATCCGTTCTTGGGCCTGCGGGGCATCCGGCTGTTCCTGCGCCACTCCGACCTCCTGAAGACCCAGTTCCGGGCGATCCTGCGCTCCTCCGCCCACGGCAAGGTGCGGATCATGCTGCCCATGGTGGCCGCCTTGCGCGAGCTGCAGGGCGCCCGGAGGGTGTTCCAGCAGGCGGTCCAGGAGCTGGCGGCGGAGGGCGTCCAGATCCCGAAGAAGATCGAGCTGGGGATCATGGTCGAGGTCCCCGCGGCGGCGCTGATGCTCGATTCCCTGCTCGGCGAGGCCGACTTCGTCTCGGTGGGCACCAACGACCTCATCCAGTACGTGCTGGCGGTGGACCGCGTCAACGAGGACGTCGCGCATCTTTACGACCCGTTCCATCCGGCCGTGCTCAGGCTGCTGCGGGAGATCGTCGAGGTGACTCACCGCCGCGGAAAGACCGTCTCGGTCTGCGGCGACATGGCGTCGGACCCGAAGGCGGTGCCGCTGCTGGTCGGGCTCGGGGTGGACACCCTGTCCGTTTCCGGCCGGATGTTCCTGCGAGTCAAGCAGATCGTGCGCCAGATGAGCATGGAAAAGACCCGCGAGGCGGTGCGGCTGGCGCTGGGCCAGTCCGATTCCGACGCGGTGCGCAAGATCCTGCTGTCCATCGAAGCATGAGAACGACCCCCCCGGAGACTGCCGCCCTCGAGACGGCGCTGATCCGCAACTTCTCCATCATCGCGCACATCGACCACGGCAAGAGCACCCTGGCCGACCGCCTGCTCGAGCTCACGGGGGCCGTGGACCCGCGCAAGATGAGCGCGCAGGTCATGGACTCGATGGAGCTCGAGCGCGAGCGCGGCATCACCATCAAGGCAAAAGCGGTCCGGATGCTGCACCGCGGCTCGGACGGCAGGGACTACGTCCTGAACCTCATCGACACCCCGGGGCACGTGGACTTCTCCTACGAGGTTTCGCGGGCCCTGGCCGCCTGCGAGGGGGCGCTCCTGGTCGTGGACGCGTCGCAGGGGGTGGAGGCCCAGACGCTCGCGAACGCCGAGCTGGCCCACGGCCTGGGGCTCAAGCTCATCCCGGTCGTCAACAAGATCGACCTGCCGGCCGCGGACCCCGACGGCACGGAGGAGCAGATCCTGGATGTGCTGAAGATATTCGAGGACCCCATCCGGGTCTCGGCCAAGGACGGGCTCGGGGTCCCGGAGGTGCTGGAGGCCGTGATCCGGCGCATCCCGCCGCCCTCGGGCTCGGCTTTGAGGCCCCCGGCCGCCCTCGTCTTCGATTCGGTATACGATTCGTATCGGGGCGTGATCCTGTACGTGCGGGTCGTGGACGGGCGGTTTGAAAAGGGGCGCAAGGTCCGGTTCTTCTCGAAGAGCCAGCAGTTGACCGTGGAGGAGGTCGGACATCTCAAGCCCAAGCAGTTCCCCGCCAAGATGCTGTCGGCCGGCGACGTGGGCTACCTGGTGTGCGGGATCAAGGACATCCATCAGGTCCGGGTCGGCGACACGCTCATGGAGGTCGGCCGGGAGCTCGATCGCCCCCTGCCCGGCTACAAGGAGGCGAAGTGCGTGGTCTTCGCCGGCGTCTTCCCGGTCAACCCCGCCGACTACGGCGCCCTCAAGGGGTCTTTGGAAAAGCTCAACCTGGAGGACTCCTCCTTCACCTACCAGGTGGAGACCTCCCAGGCGCTGGGCTTCGGCTTCCGCCTGGGCTTCTTGGGGCTCCTGCACATGGACATAGTCAAGGAGCGCCTGGAGCGGGAGTTCAGCCAGAACCTCATCGTGACGAGCCCCAACGTCGTCTTCCGCGTGCGCACCAAGAAGCACAAGGATTGGATGGTCCTCGACAATCCCGCCAAGTTCCCCCACTACGGCGACATCGAGGCCATAGAAGAGCCCTTCGTCGACGTCGTCATCGTGCTGCCCGTGCGCTTCCAGGAGCCGGTCATGAACCTGCTCAAGGAGCGGCGCGGGGAGCACCGGTCGGTCGAATATGTATCGGGGGACCGGATGATCATCCGCTTCGAGGTGCCGCTCTCGGAGATCGTCCTGGACTTCTACGACAAGCTGAAGTCCATCTCGAAAGGATACGCCTCCTTCGATTACCACCCGAGCGGCTACCGGGAATCGAAGCTGGTCAAGCTGGAGATCCTCATCCACGGCGAAAGCGTGGACGCGCTCAGCCAGATCGTCCACCGCGATAAGGCCTACTATATGGGCAAAGCGCTCTGCGAGAAGCTCAAAGAGCTGATCCCGCGGCAGATGTTCGAGGTGGCCATCCAGGCGTCCATGCACGGGCGCGCCATCGCCCGGGAGACCATCCCCGCGGCGCGCAAGGACGTTTTAGCCAAGTGCTACGGGGGGGACATCACCCGCAAGCGCAAGCTCCTTCAGAAGCAGAAGGAAGGCAAGAAGCGGGCCAAGCTGCTCGGCTCCGTCGAGGTGCCCCAGGAAGCTTTTTTGGCGGTCCTTAAAATCAACAAGTGAAAGGAACATAGATGGAAGAAAGACTCTTCTTGATCGGAATCGTGATGGGCGCCTACGCTTGGCTGACGCGCCGCTGGACGGAGAGCGGACGGCTCGACAAGCCGTGGTTCGCCGTCCTCTGGCACGCGGTCTTCTTCGCCATCGCGGGATTCGCGCTCGCCATGATCGCCATGCTCTCGATGGAGAGCCGCCGCTTCCCGGCCCCCGAGGAGCTGCTCTCCGCACGGCAGATTTGGCGCGGCCTGTTGGGGGCGGCGGTTCTGGGGCTCTTCGGTTGGTGGCGGGCCTGGCTGGCCTGCGGTCGGGCCAAGAAACGGCGCGGCCATACACGGGCGGGTCATTGCCGGCGACTCCATCCCAGCCATGCGCAAATGCGTGTTCGGCTAATGATGCGGTACTACTTCCTCAAAGAGGACATGGAATGGTCCGAGACCGTGTTTTCGGCCGTGCTTCTGGCGGCGGTGCTCATGTACTTCTTCGTGCAGGCCTTCAAGATCCCGTCGGGCTCCATGGAGAGGACGCTGCTGGTCGGGGACCATCTCTTCGTCAACAAGATCATCTACGGCCTGCGCATCCCCTTCGCGGACAAGCGGGTGCTGGCTTTCCGGCACGTCCAGCGCGGCGACATCGTGGTGTTCCGGTTCCCGACGGACGACAAGAAGGAGGAGCACTGCGGGAGCGCGCAGTACGGAAAGGACTTCATCAAGCGGGCCATAGGCGTGCCGGGAGACCGCGTGGAGCTGCGCGGCGGGGAGGTGTTCGTGAACGGGAAATCCCTGGGCCGCGAGCCCTACGCGCAGTACCTGGACCCCTTCCGGCATCCCAAGCTGGCGTTTCCCATCAGTCCGGAGCAATATCAGACCCTCTGGGAGACCCGCCAACTCGACCACAAGCTCGGAGACTCCATGCGCGACAACTTCGGCCCCGTGGTCGTGCCCCCGGATGCGTACCTGATGATGGGCGACAACCGCGACCGCTCGTGCGACGGACGCTACTGGGGCCCGGTGCAGAAGAAGTACATCAAGGGCAAGGCGTGGGTCATCTATTGGCCACCGTCCCGCATGGGGGGCGTGAATTAGGCGTTTCCGAGGGTTTTAATCATGAGTTACATCAGGATATTATGCATAGCGATGATGTTAATCCCGGCGCTGGCGGTTTCTGCTCCGAAAGCTCAGAAAGTGAAGCCGGCGCCACAGGCTGAACGGGCGGGACCGTTGCCCAAAGTCCTGGTCGCCGATTTCGACGGGATCATCAGCCCGGTCGCGGCGGAGTACCTCTCCGGCGCGATCGCAGAGGCCGAGCGGCGCGGCGACGACGCGGCGCTCATCGAACTCGATACGCCCGGCGGGCTGGACCTCTCCATGCGGGTCATCGTCCGGGCCATCCTCGCTTCCCGTGTGCCGGTCATCGTCTACGTTCATCCGGCCGGGGCGCGCGCGGCGTCCGCCGGGGTCTTCATTACCATGGCCGCGCACGTGGCGGCCATGACGCCGGGCACGAACATCGGCGCGGCGCACCCGGTGATGCTCGGGGGAGGGGGGCTGCCGGGCGCGGGCCAGAAGAAGGAGGATGAGGACAAGACCATGGAGGCGAAGGTCGCCTCCGACGCGGCGGCCTATCTGAAATCCATCGCCCACCGGCGGGGCCGCAACGAGGTCTGGGCCACGGAGGCAGTCAAGATCAGCACCTCCATTCCGGCCTCCGAGGCCGTCGCCATGCGCGTGGTGGACCTGGAGGCGTCGAGCTCCGAGGAGCTGCTCCAGGCGGTCGACGGGAAGAAGCTGCCGGATTTCGACAAGCCGCTGCGCACCGCGGGCGCCGCCATCGAGCGCTACGGGATGTCCCGCCGCCAGAGATGGCTCGCGGCCTTGAGCGACCCGAACGTGGCCATGATCCTCATGAGCCTCGGGGCGGCCGGCCTCTTCATCGAGCTCTACAACCCCGGGCTCATCTTCCCCGGCATCGTGGGCGCCATCTCGCTGATTCTGGCCTTCTACTCGTTCCAGACGCTTTCGGCCAGCTACGCCGGGATGCTCCTGATCCTGGACGGGATGGTCTTCTTCCTGCTGGAGATCAAGGTGACGAGCTACGGGATGCTGGCCCTCGGGGGGGTCGCGGCCACCCTGCTGGGGACACTCATGCTCTTCCAGCAGAACGCCATAGGCGGACTCAGCGTATCCTGGACCATCCTGCTGAGCAGCTTGGCCGGCCTTCTGTGCGTGGTGGCCCTGGTCTCCCGCATCGTGTACAGCGCGTATCGCCGGCCGGTGCCCACCGGCATGGAGGGCATGCTGGGGGCGGAGGGCCGCGCCGTGGGCCCGCTGGATCCCGCCGGCAAGGTGGAGGTCCGGGGCGAACTATGGGAGGCCGAGAGCGAGGGGGGCCGCATCGAGGCCCGCGCCGCGGTCTTGGTCAAGGCCGTCAAGGGCCTGACGCTCAAGGTCGCCAAGAAGCCGTGAATTTCCTAGTATCTGCCCGATGGACATAGAGCCCTACCGCAAGGGACTCCTGATCCGCGGCGTAGAGCAGAGGCTGCTGAAGCTTTTCGGCGAGAACAGGCTCTTCGGCACGGTCCACACCTGCATCGGCCAGGAGTTCTCCGCCGTCGCGCTCGCGCAGGCCCTGGGTCCGGGCGACGTCGTCTTCAGCAACCACCGCTGCCACGGCCACTTCCTGGCCAGGACCGGGGACGTCGACGGACTGATCGCCGAGATCATGGGCAAACGGACCGGGGTCTGCGGCGGGCGGGGGGGAAGCCAGCACCTCCACGCCCCGGGCTTCTACAGCAACGGCGTGCTCGGCGGGACGGTCCCCGTGGCCGCGGGCTTCGCCCTTTCCATGAAGCTGCGCAAGCAGGACGGCATCGTGGCGGCGTTCATCGGCGACGGCACCCTCGGCGAGGGGGTCCTCTACGAATCGCTCAACATCGCCTCAAAATGGGAGCTGCCCCTCCTCTTGATCCTGGAGAACAACGGGTACGCCCAGAGCACCCCCAGCTCCCAGACGTTGGCGGGCGACATCTGCGCGCGGGCCGCAGCCTTCGGAATAGAGACGGCCCGGGCCGACACCTGGGCGTTTGGCGAGCTCTTTGAGAAAGCCGCCGAGGCGGCGGAGCGTGTGCGCCGCCGCCGCCGGCCGTTCTTCCTGCAGATTGACACCTACCGCCTCATGGCCCACTCCAAGGGCGACGACAGCCGTGACCCCGCCGAGGTGCGCGTCCGCTGGGCCAAGGACCCCCTGCAGCTGTTCGTGCAGAACGAGCCGGCGCAGGCCGAGCAGATCCAGGTTGCCGTGGGCCGACAGATCGACGCCGCAGTGGCGAAAGCCGACTCGGCCCCGTACGCGGCCAGCGCGGACGGCGACGAGGATCCGCCGGGATATGCGCCGCGCACGTGGCGTCCTGCCGCGCCGGGCGGCCGGGACAAGGTGGCCGAGGCCCTGTTCGAGTCTTTCCAGAGGAACATGCGGCGCGACGAGCGCATCGTCATGATCGGAGAGGACATCGAAGCCCCCTATGGGGGGGCCTTCAAGGTCACGCGGCAGCTCAGCCGGGAGTTCCCCGCCCGCGTGCGCAACACGCCGGTGAGCGAGGCCGGCATCGTGGGAGCCGGCAACGGCCTCGCCTTGGCCGGAATGATAGCGGTCGTCGAGATCATGTTCGGGGACTTCCTGGCGCTGGCGGCGGACCAGATCGTCAACCACGCTTCCAAATTCGGCTACATGTATAATGGGAAGGTGTTCCCCCGGCTCATCGTGCGGACCCCGATGGGCGGCCGGCGGGGCTACGGGCCCACGCACAGCCAATCCTTGGAGAAGCATTTCGCGGGCCTGCCCGGGACCCGCATGCTCGCCATCAACTCGTGGTACGATCCGGGCCGGGTCTACGATGCGCTCTTTGAGGGCATCGACCGCCCGACCATCGTCATCGAGAACAAGCTGCTCTATGGGGCCGCGATCGCGCAGCGCCCGCCGGAGGGCTTCGCGCTGGAGCATTCGGATGAACCCTTCCCCACCACGCGCCTGCGAGCGCTCTCGAAGCCGGATTTGACCATCCTCTGCTACGGCGGGATGATGTCCGAGGCGGCGGCTGCCGCGGAGCGGCTCTTCGAAGAGCACGAGATCGCCTGCGAGATCGTCTGCCCGACCCAGCTCTATCCGCTCAACGCCTGGCCCATCGTCGAATCCGCGCGAGCGACCGGCCGCCTGCTTGTCGTCGAGGAAGGGATCGGCTTCGCGGCTCTCGGAGCTGAAGCGGTCGCGCAGGTCTGCGAGCTCGCGCCCGGGGCCCTGCGCCGCGTGCGGCGCCTCGCCTCTCCCCGCCACCCGATCCCCTCCTGCGGTCCGCTGGAAAAGGCCCTCCTGCCGAACGCGGAGCGGATCGTGGAGCGCTCGCTGGAGGTCATCCATGGACACTAAGGCCCAGGCCGTCCGCATCCCCCGCGAGAACGTCAACGATGAGAAGGTGAAGCTCGTTTCCTGGCTCGCGGCGGACCGCGAGCGCGTGGAGCCCGGGAAGCCGGTCGCGGAGGTCGAGACCAGCAAGGCCGTCTTGGAGATCGAGTCTCCGTTCTCCGGATATCTGCGCCATGGGGCCGCCCAGGGAGCCGAGATCGAGGTCGGCGCTGTCCTCTGCTACGTGACCGCGGGCCCGGACGACCCCGTGCCGGCTGCGGAAAGCGCTCCCCAGGCGCGGCCCGGCCAGGAGGAGGCGGGGGCCGGCCCGGCCGGGACGCGCTTCAGCCGCAGGGCCCTGCTCCTGGCGCAGGAGCACGGGATCGATCTGCGGCGCTTCGAGGGCCTGGGCCTGGTCCGCGAGCGCGACGTACTGGACGTCCTGGGCGCGGGAGCGGCCGGCGGGCCCAGACGCGGGGTCCCGACGCGGACCGAGCCGCTGTCCAACAGGAAGAAGGCGGAGGTCGCCCAGCTCTTGTCGGGGCAGGCGAACGTCCTTGCCAGCGTGCTGAGCGTCCTATGCCCCACGCGGGGACTCAGGGCGGCCATCTCCTCGCGCATGGACCTGGGTGCGAACGCCCTGGCCGTCGTCGTATACGAGACGGCCAGGCTTCTCAAGGGCTATCCCATATTCAACGCCTTCTACCGCGACGATTGCGTGAACTACTACGAGGCTGTGAACATCGGCTTCGCCGTGGACTCTGACCGGGGGCTCAAGGTCCCGGTCATCCGCGACGCGGACAAGAAGGAGGCCGGCGCCATCGCGCGAGAGATCCAGGACCTGCTTTTGAGCTACCAGACCAACGAGCTGAAGGTCAAGGACATCGCGGACGGCACCTTCACGATCACCGATCTTTCCGCCGAAGACGCCCTCTTCTTCCGCCCCCTGATCAACCAGGACCAGGGCGCGATCCTCGGCATCGGGGCGGAGCAGTTCCCTGGGAGCCGGGAAGAGGGGGCCTACCAGCTCTTCTTGGGCTTCGACCACCGCCTTTCGGAGGGCCGCATGGCGGCCCGCTTCTTGAGGAATCTGCGGGCGAGTCTCGCGAAGTATGAGCCCGCGGCCGAAATCCGCTGCGACGCCTGCCGGCGCTCCGCGCTCGAGCTGGAAAAAGCGCGCTTGCGCCTGCTGCGCAGCGCCCGCGCGGACGGCTCGCGCGCCTGGGTCTGCACGGCCTGCCTGGGGATCGGCCGATGAGCGGCTCGAGGAGCCTGCGGCAGGTCGTAGCCCAGTTGGCGCACTGCGAGCCTTCCGCGCTTTCGGACGATTTCGTCCTGGACCAGGCGCCGGCTCTGCGGGGCTCCATGGGGAAGGCCGTCCTGGTCGCGGCCATCCGCCGCCACTTGGGCAAAGACTGCCTGGAGGCCGCCTCGGCGAAGACCTACGGGGAACTGGAGTCGATCCTGGCCCTCGGCCCGGGCCCGAAAGCCCCCGCGCCCGAGGCCGCAACCATCGCGCAGCCCGCGCCCGCGCGGCGGGGAGAGATCTTCTGCGGAACGGACATCGAGTCCGTCGACAAGTTCCCGGCCGCGGGGGATTACAGGAGCGATCCGTTCTACCGGGATTCCTTCACCGCGGCGGAGATCGAGTACTGCCTGTCTCAGGCGGAGCCGCGCATCCATTTCGCCGGGCGCTGGTGCGCCAAAGAGGCGCTCAAGAAGTGCGACGGCCTTTTCCGGGGCGCGAAGATGTCGGATATCGAAGTCGTGAGGGCCGAATCCGGAGAGGTTTGCCTCGCGGACATCTCCGGCGGAAGAAGGCGAAGGCTGCCGCACGCGGTGAGCATCGCGCACACGGATTCCACGGCCGCGGCCTTCGTGGTGAAAGTGGAGAAGCGGCGCGGCGTCTGGCCGTTGGTTCTCTCCCTGCTGGCCCTGGCGCTGGCCGCCGCGGCCCTGCTGCGATAAGGGCGGGCGCGCGCGCCTACGGCAAGGCGGTGCCGGCGTCCCCCTGAAGCCCGACGAAATAGGAGTTCTTTCCGATTATCCCGGGCGAGACCCCGGCGCTCGCGCGGCAGTAGCCCTTGCGCGAGGGAAGAGGGACCTCCAGAAGCCCGATCCTCCGCAGGTCCCGCGCGAATCCGTGCGAGAAGTGCGGAAAAGTCAGCAAGTCGAGGGACCGCTCCTGGGCGCTGCGCCAGACCGACCTGATGAGCGAGGAAAGGACGCCCTCGCGGGCCGGATCCGCCCAGAAATCGACGCATTCGAGCGTTCTCAGGCCCCGCCTCTCCTTGGACCTAAGGATCATGTACCCCAGAAGCTCGTCCGCCTCGTAGCACGCGAAGAGCCTCTTCTCGATCTTCGAATCCGCGAAGCAGTGCCAGCGGAGCGCTTCGGATGTCCGGACGTTGGTGTTGGCGTAGAGGCCCTTTGTGCGCTCCCATAGCCGGTCGAAAGAGGCGTCGACGCGGTCCGTTTCCACGACTTTCCGCAGCGGCGGCTTGAGGCCGGTGAGCCGGAAGGACTGGAGCCAGCCCAGGACCGCGGCCGGCGCCTTGAGCGCGAGCGCGTCGCCCGGGAAGGGGGGGAGCTTCGCGCGCAGGCAGCGCTCGAAATCGAGCGCGATGAAGCTCTCCCTCTTCTGTCCCCAGGGGAGGGGGTCGAAACCCAGTTTTTCCAGGATCGAAGCGACCTGATCGGTGGGAGTGGTATCGAACAGGAGGGTCTCTTTGGCCGCCTCGATCTGCTTGAGGAGCAGGGCGAGGCTTTGGTCCCTGTATCGCGGCAGCACCATCCAGGTCGTGATCGAGAACACCACCGTCCGCATGCCGTTGAGCTGGAAGAGGGAGGGGAGATTCCCCAGGAATCCCCCCACGGCCTTGCCGTCGCGCAGGAGCCAGCCCCGCTCCATGCCGGAATCGAAAGCGGGGTTGTCGTCCCACCAGACCCGGAACCGGCTCTTCCAGAACTCCAAAGACCCGGCCAGGGCCGGGAAATCCGCGAGGAAAGAGGCCAGCTCCTCGTAGTCTTGCGCGGCGACCGCCGAAATCATCGTTTGCCTATCGCCCATGTCATCACCCGCTCAACCGGCTATGAACTTCTCCCGGATGCCGCAAAGAGTCGACGCGATCACGGCGGTCGTATCTCCTTCCGCCAGGGCCACGCGGTCGATGGCGTAGGGAGACACGCCGGCCGGTGGGTTGACGCGCAGGCCCACCGCGACCGCGGAGTCGTAGCCGGCCTCCTCCACCAGCCGCATCAGCTCGGCGCTGTAGGCGCCGTTGGGGTAGGAGAAGCTCTGCGCCTCCAGGCCCGATAGCCCGGATGCCCTCTTCTTCGATTCCGCGATCTCGGCGCGCGCCTCCTGCGCCGACACCGCAGTCAAGATGGGATGCCCCAGGGAGTGCGATCCGATGTCTATGAGGCCGGAGCGCACCATCTCCCGGATCTGCTCCTTCTTCAGGGGCGCGAACAGGGCCGGAGCGTCCGGGCGCTGGGCGCCCAGCAGCTCACGGCAGATCTTGTCCAGAATCTCCCGTCTGCGGGCGTCCGGCAGGGCCTTGAGCCGCTTCTTGGTCCGGAGGTAGCACGCGGTCATCTCGGCCTCGCCGCGCAGTGGCCAAGAGCCGGATTCCACCGGGCTCTCGAAGCGCTGCGCCTTCGTCGCGGCGAAAGCGCAGGCCAGCCGGTCGAACCAGAGCATCTCGCCGCTCTCCACGAACTCCGTCGCTAAGTAGAGCGTGGCGGGGACCCCGTATTTCTTGAGCAGGGGGAAGGCGGCCCGGTAGTTGTTCTCGTAGCCGTCGTCGAAAGTGACGACCACGCTGTGGGGCCGCATGGGAACGCCCGAGCGCAGGGCCGCGGCGTACTCGGAGAGCGGGACGGGGTTGTAGAACCTCTTCAAGAATGAGAGGTGCTTCTCGAAATCCCCGGCATAGACGTGCTTCTTCTCGCAGTTCATCACGCCGCCGACGCGCTCGGCGCTCACGCCGTGATAGAAGAGCACGGGGACGTGGAGCCCGCGCCTATGGCGGGCCCAGCCGGTGCAGCGCGCGGCGTGCAGGGCTCCGTAGAAAAGGTCTCTGAGCAGACGCCTCACGCGGGAAGCTCGATGCGGGCGACGACGCCCTTTCCGTCGCGGTCCGCGACCATGACCTTGCCCCGGTGCCGTTCGACCGCCTTGCGCACGAAGGCCAGGCCGAGGCCTATGCCGCGCGGTTTGGTGGTGAAGAAGGGGGTGAACAGCTTCTCCTTCGCTTCGGGCGGCAGGCCGGGGCCGGAATCCGAGACCTCCACGGCCGCGACCGAGCCCGTCCGCTCGGCCTTCACACGCACGACGCCGGCCCCCGCCGCCTCCGCGGCGTTGCGCACCAGGTGGATGATGCACTTGGCCACGAGCTCCTGGTCCGCCGGCACCTTCGGGTCCCCTGCGGCCGGCTCGAAATGCACTTTCGCCTCCTGAGCCGGGGCGGCCTGGACCGCGGCCTCGACCAATGCGTTGAGGCTCTGCGGCTTGGTGTCCGGCGCGCGCATGCGGGAGTAGGCGAGGATCTCGCCCAGGGTGTCGTTTGCGCGCCTGACCTCGGACTCTATGA
>Ga0315268_10006491_pt1 | contig 12433 bp, 8 predicted proteins | sample C1_top_MG_FD_204535 | JGI IMG/M metagenome (GOLD analysis project Ga0315268, IMG submission 204535) | Sediment microbial communities from Yellowstone Lake, YNP, Wyoming, USA - C1_top | ecosystem: Environmental > Aquatic > Freshwater > Lake > Sediment | place: USA: Wyoming | collected 2017-08-01 | reverse complement strand
CTTTAATAAGAAGGAAATGATATTTCATTTATTGAATAGTCTTGAATGTGATTTCATGAAAACCAAGAGAAAAGGAGGCAAGTCACGGAAGAAAATTTGGATTGCGCTCCTTGTCATACTTGGCTTCAGTGTCATACTTGCCGTTGGTGTATATCAGGGTCCGCCGAAACTAAAGAAGGCAGCTGCTGAATATTTTGAAATCATTAACCCCACGGTTGACATAGGTGAGTTTGTTGGTGGTAATGGAACTTATGAAAATTGTACAGGAGTGAAGATAAGCCAGATATCATTCACGATAAGGGCAGTTGGAGGAGACGCTCATAGTCTAACTGTTAAAGGGTGGGTTGCCGAACCTTTGGGCATAGAAGTTATTTTGAGAGGTGAATCCGAATATGCTACATTATATTCTGACACACCCTATTTAAGTAGGAAAGGGTCCAATGGGAAGTTTCCTATCCCAATTTCAATAGACTCCGTTGAAGCAGAGGGAACAATCACTATCGACCTCTAATCAACGAGTGCACATTATGAAAGATGTGGCTGTTTCCACGTTATTGGATAATTTCTGCTTAAAAACATATGACAGTTAAGTTTAAAAATATCATCCATCTTCTCTCGTCTACTCGGAGGCCACAATACAATGGGTCTTAGGGCATTTATTATAAGAAGACTAATACTACTTATCCCAACTCTGTTGGGCACAACTCTCCTAATATTCGCAGTAACGCAACTCTTCGATCCCGTGCAAAGAGTTTCCTTATACATTAGAAGCGAGAGAGGGTTCACCAACGAAGCTATTGAAAAGACAATTCAAGCCTATGGCTTAAGAGACCCTGCCTACCTTCAATTTTTCCGTTGGTTAAGAGAAGTTTTAAACGGGAATTTGGGCTATTCAAAAATTGGAAAGATGCCCGTTATTGATGCTATAGTGACAAGATTCCCTGCCACTCTTGAGCTTGTCATGTTTGCTGCGCCATTAATTATCCTTATTGGTATTTTCTTGGGCGTTAAATCAGCCGTAAACCGAGACAAACCAGTCGATCACGTTACAAGGACCGTTTCGATAATAGGAATGTCTCTGCCGTCCTTTTGGCTCGGAATAATATTGCTGGCAGTCTTCTACGTCGGTCTAGGCGTGTTTCCTCCCGGAAGGCTTTCTGTAGGAGACGCCAAAAATCTCGTCTTGGCAAGCGGAACAGGCTTCATAAGATATACTGGACTTATGACCGTCGATGGCATCTTAAACGGACAGCTCTGGATAACATGGGATGCACTGCAACATATCGTACTTCCAGTTACGGTGCTAACAACAATCAGCATGGGAGGACTCCTTAGAATAACGCGCTCCAGCATGTTGGAGGCGCTCAATAAAGGCTACGTCGTCACTGCAAGAGCAAAAGGGCTTTCCCAAAAAGAAGTAATCAATAAACACGCGAGAAGAAACGCCCTAATCCCAACAATTACAATTTCTGGAATGATGATTGCAGGCATGCTAAATGGATTGATTATAACTGAAACCGTCTTCGGCTATGGCGGTATTGGGAAATGGTCCGCCGATTCCGCCGTGGCGCTGGATATAGCATCGGTATTAGGCTTCACCTTATTCTCAGGTTTCCTTTTCGTAGTAGCCAACCTCATTGTAGACATACTATACGCGTACATTGACCCGAGAATAAGGCTGGATTGATCAAGATGTCCAAACAGTCTAGGATGCAAGAGTTCAGGGCTTCTATGGGCCCAACCGTGAAAGAACTTAGATTCATGCTACACAGAATAGTGAAAAGCCCCCTTTCGCTTATTGGCTCGTCCATAGTTGTATTTTTCGCCATGATTGCGTTGTTGGCTCCAGTGCTGGCGCCACCAAACCCAGCTTGGTCTCGCATCCAATTTCCAGATCCCTTTAAGATTCCACAATGGCTTCCATCATACGTCCCTAACCCAACTTCGCCGCAGCTCCCAAACGAACAGCATCCATTTGGCACAGCAGAGAATGGATATGACTTATTCTATGGAATGATTTGGGGAACAATAACGGCGTTCCGTATAGGTTTATGGACGACGTTTGCTTCTCTGGCAATTGGGCTTTCAATAGGAGTTATTGCCGCCTATTACGGAGGAATCATCGATGAAATCATGATGAGATTCACAGACATCATCATGGCGTTTCCAGGCCTGGTTCTCGCCATGGCATTCGTTACAGCCCTCGGTCACACTCTGGAAAACGTACTATTGGCCCTAGTCCTAGTCTCATGGCCAGGTTATACACGTTTGATTCGGGGCGAAATAATGAGAATCAAACAAGAAGACTATGTAGAAGCAGCGAAGGCGGTTGGATGTTCTGACACAAGAGTTATACTGAGGCACATCCTTCCTAACTCAATTTATCCAATCGTCATCTCAGCTACCCTAGACATTGGAACAATGGTTTTGTCGGCTGCCGCACTTAGTTTTCTGGGACTCGGTACGGAAGGCTACGCAGACTGGGGATTTCTGGTCAACCTATCGAGAGGCTGGATTGGAATAGGTAAAAACGCATTCCCGCATACATTTATCATACCAGGTGTATTCATATTCACCTTCTCGTTAGGATGGAATTTGTTGGGCGACGCGTTCAGAGACATCATGGATCCAACAATCCGAAGAAGATGAGACTATGGAGAAAAATCTGCTGGAAGTCGAAGACTTAGAAGTGCGATTTTACACCTATGAAGGGATAGTTGAAGCTATCGACGGAGCCAACTTGATACTGAAAGAAGGCGAAACCCTAGGGCTAGTCGGCGAAACCGGATGCGGAAAATCTGTGACAAGCCTTTCAGTTCTGGTTCTAGTTCCCCAACCCGGAAAGATAGAAGGAGGAAAGGTGATCCTTAAGACATCAAAAGGAAGCATCGACCTGCTAAAACAAGATGAAGCCCACCTGAGAAATATGAGGGGAGACGATATCTCCATGATTTTCCAAGATCCTCGTTCAGCTTTGAACCCAGTCTATTCAGTCGAAGACCAAGTTGCCGAAGTTTTTATGCACCATAGACTAAAAGAACTCGTAAGTAAGGTATTAGAAGGAATTGAAAAAGACATTCAGAAGTCAGGTTCCTTCAAGCATTTTATCCTAGGTTACGAAAAGAAACTCTACGAAAAGATGTTGAAAAACCCCAAGTCTCTATCCCTCAGAACCTTCTCTAAAATCCCAATTGCCAACAGATACCGCCGTAGACTTAAAGAAGAAGCCAGAAAAGATGTAGTTCGAATTTTGGGCGCCATGAAAATCCCTGAGCCCGAAAGAGTCGCAGACATGTACCCTCATGAGCTCAGTGGAGGCATGGCACAACGCGTCGTAATAGCTATGGCATTAGGATGCAATCCCGAGCTTTTAATCGCAGACGAACCAACAACTAACCTGGACGTAACCATTCAAGCTCAAATTCTAGAATTAATAAGAGAGATGAAAGGTAAATTCGGCTCATCCGTACTCTATATAACACATGATTTAGGAGTCATCGCCGAACTCTGTGACCGTGTCGCTGTCATGTATGCCGGCAACGTGTGCGAGCTCGGCGACGTTGTGGAAATCTTTAAGAAACCCTTGCACCCCTACACCCAAGCCCTTCTCGAATCCATTCCACAGCCTGGTAAACCATTCACTTCCATAGAAGGAGAAGTGCCCAGTCTAATAAATCCTCCAATAGGTTGCAGATTCAACCCACGATGTTCCAAAGCCTCTGACCAGTGCACAAAACAGAAACCAAGGTTCGTGGAGGTTTCTAAGGATCATTTCGTTATGTGTCACCTCTATAGGGCGGTTCATGAATGAGCGTTCACATTAAAACAATGGGATTAAAAAAATACTATCCCGTGACGGGCGGGGTATTCAAAAGGAAGGTAGGTGATGTCAAAGCAGTAGACAGCATAGATTTATCCCTAATGAAAGGCGAATGCTTTGGTCTGGTCGGGGAATCTGGCTGCGGCAAGACAACCTTTGGCAAAACTGTGCTTCGACTCCTTAAGCCTACTGGCGGCAGCATCTATTTTGATGTTTCTAACGAGCTTTTAGAAGAAATCGAGAAGCTTGAAACTTCAAGCCAAGATGCTGATCGGCTGAAAGAACTCAGAAAAAAATATAACCTTTCCACATTTAGTAAACGACAGTTGAAACCAATTAGGAGAAAGATGCAGATAGTTTACCAAGATCCCTCGTTATCTCTCAACCCGAGAATGTTGGTAAAAGATATAGTTGGCGAACCATTGGCTGTGCAAAGAATTGCAGGGGCAATGGAACGCAGGCGAAGAGTAATTGAAATGCTTAACAAAGTAGGAATGACGGAGAGACACCTATACAGATATCCGCATGAATTCAGTGGAGGACAAAGACAGAGAATCGCAATAGCTAGGGCATTGGTAACTAATCCAGAATTCGTGGTTCTTGATGAACCAACATCTTCGGTGGACGTTTCTGTCCGAGCCCAGCTCCTCAATCAGTTTAGAGAATTGCAGAAAGAACTTGGTTTAACTTATCTTTTTGTCAGCCACGATTTGAGTGTTGTGGAATGTATAAGCGACAGAGTTGCAGTTATGTATTTGGGAAAAGTAGTGGAACTAGCGCCGACAACTGAATTGTTCAAAGAACCCCTGCATCCCTACGCCCAAGCACTATTCTCTTCAATTCCTGTTCCAGATCCTTCCAGAAGAAAAAAGCGGGCTCCACTTAAAGGAGAAGTGCCCAGCCCCATAAATCCTCCGATAGGTTGCAGATTCAACCCACGATGTGACAAAGCACTTGAAATTTGCCGTAGAGAAGAACCAAAGCTTGTAGATGTGCGGAATGGGCACTTTGTAGCTTGCCACCTTCTACGGTGAACTTCTCAAATATTGTTGGCAATTTCGTAAGGAAGCCGTGCTTGAATAGTGGCTGGAAACTAGAAATGTCTTCCATAAGGATTAAATAACTCCCTCATCATAATTACTTCCGCTGAAAAAAGAAAGGAGAAAGGAAAAATTGCAAAAAAAGATTCTAGCATTGGCTTTGCTCTCGATTTTGATGGTCATGATGTATGTTCCAATTGTAGTTGCACCACAACCTCCACTTAAAACGTCTGAGATGATCGTTGACACTATTGGTGACCCTGAGACTATGGACCCTGCTTGGTCTTACGACACAGGCAGTGGAGAAGTAATATCGAACGTCTATGAGACACTGTTGTTCTACCAAGTTCAATATGACTCTCCGGACACCTCGTCTCAAGCAGGTGGACCTTATAGCGCTGGTCAAATAGGAAAGTTCTATGGTCTGCTCGCTACAACAGAACCAACTGTTGGAAACGGGCTGATCGTGAAGTATGATCCTCCATTGACCAGTCCTCAGGGCTTGCCCATTTATGCAAAATGGACATTCCCAATAAGGACACTCATACCCTTCCACTTCGGCGGCGGCAACTTGCAGCCAATAGACGTGGAATATTCAATTGAGCGCGCGATTGTTCAAGACCGAACAGGCGGCCCAACTTGGATGCTTGAGGAGGCTCTCCTCGGCGTTTATTGGGCTTCACCGCCCAGCGGCTTGGATGCGGGAGTATACGAAGTTTGGGGAGACCCAGACGATGCGTGGGGCGCGAAACTTGACTACGCTATACAAAGTGACGCCAACAACGTTTACTTCTACTTCGCCAATAACTACCCAGACTTGGCTTTCAAGCAGGTTATAAGCCAGGCTTGGGGCGCAATTGTTGACAGAGACTGGGCAGTCAGCGAAGGAGACCTTCCAGCCAATTGGGCCTCGCTGCCTTGGCGTGATATATGGGATCCAAACCACGACGGTGATCCCGTCGACGGTTGGCACGACCCAGCAACATCATTCCTTGAGGATGCAATAGGCACGGCTCACAAGGATGGTGGAACTGGCCCATATCAACTGGACTATTGGACTCCTGGCACTGGCTACTCAATGATCAAGTTCGATGCCTACTGGCAAGGTTGGCCTTCACCAATCTCAATAGGATCAGCCTCACGGCTTCCAGGCTATTTCAGTAGAGTGACATGGAACGAATATGACGATTGGACCGTTAGACGAGACAACTTCTATAGAGGAGACTCGGACTACACGGTTGTTCCGAGAACCTACCGAGACCAAGTCCTAGGCACTACTGCTCCAAACGGGGAACCAGTGGTTTGCTTCTATAGGTCGAAGGCTTCTGGTAAGGCACCTGTTGTGTTGAACATGGCTTCATTCCACATGACTCTAAACCTGTCGTCAGCCAGCCCATACGGAGGAACTCTCATGGGCTTGACAACAGTTGCTAGTCCCAAGTTCTCTGCGGCGGGAATGCCGCTCAACCTAATGGGCATCGACCCATCAACTGGTAAAGATGAAGGACTCAACGTCAGAAAAGGCATTGCTTACGCGGTTGACTACGACTGGTTCCAAGGCACCGTAAACTTAGGCGAGTCTGAACAACCAGCATCCATTGTGGTTAAAGGATTAGCTTACTACAACCCAGCGAATCCAAAATACAACTTTGACTTGACCAAGGCTGAATACTATTTGAAGCTGGCTTGGGGCGGCGTTGACAGTCGATCCGGCGTTCCAAGCACTCCGGTGCTTCCAGAAGACCCAACGAAGGTTACTCCAGGTCCACTGTGGAACACTGGAATGAGCTTCAAAGTGACATACAACACAGGCAACACAAACAGAGAAATGATGTCCAGCGAAATTGCGTCCAGGATTAACACGCTCAACCCAACCAAATTCAACCTTCAAATCCTAGGCTTGACTTGGGGCAGCGTCTATCTGCCAGCAATGGTGGCTCATCGACTACCCATATTCAACATCGGTTGGCAAGCCGACTATGCTGATCCACACGACTTCACCTTCCCATTCCAACACAGCGCGGGAACCTATTCTAACTCTCAAAACTACGAGAATCCATTCGTTGACGCTATGGTTGTGGAAGGAATCGCCACACCAGACGCACCTTACATTGCAACCAAGACCGGGCCCTTCACCTATGAAACTTGGCAGGATAGGAATAAGGACGGAGTCATGGGTGTTGGAGACTGGGTCTACAATGTCAATGGAGACAAGAAATGGTGGAAGATTACGAGCATGGGACCCCCAATGGAAATCGAAATAACTAGGGAAGACATCTACTTTGAACTTCAGAAGCTTTCGTATGAGGATGTTCCAACTGTTCCGTACTCTCAAACCTTGGTTCGCCACTTTGAACAGCCATGGATGAGTGGTTGGTACTACAACTCTCTGTATCCTGGCTACTACTACTACCACTTATGGAAGGCTAAGACGCACTACGCAGACATCAACTGGGATGGAACTGTGGACATACTCGATTGGAGCACTCTCAGCAGCAGCTGGACAGGACCACCAAGAGGAGCAGCCTACTTCCTACCACAATGTGACTTGACCGGCGGCATCGGCGGTACAACCGGCAGCAACGAAGGGCCCGTTAAAGGAATACCCAACGGAGCTGTCGAAATCGACGACCTGTCGATGGTAAGCGCCTACTGGGACTAAACATGAGGTGAATAGAGTGAGAGGAAAAACAAAGATTGGAAATAGCCTATTGATAGCAGCTTTGATATTGTCTACCTTAGCCTTCGTATCACCAGCTTTCGCGCCTATGGCAGGGCTTCGAGCTCCCACAATTGTCAACCCATATCTGACTCCAGGCCAGATTTTCACTGCTGACATCATAGTGAGCAATGTTGTACAAATGTACAAATACGAATTTACATTGAGCTACGACACCAGCATCCTAACAGCCACAAACGTCATTGTCCCTCGCGTTAAGGGAGGACCAAACTTCCCATTCTCATCTTTCACGATAGATGACACAACGGGAACATTGACGATGTGGGCAATGACGGCCAACACAACGACAAGCGTTGCTCCCTACTATGCTCCGTTGATAACTGCAACTGCGGGTACGCCGATTGCAATAATCAACTTCCAAGTTGATGCAAGAGGAGTGTCCGCTCTGGACATACACGACTCAGTACTATACAACAGATACTTGGTCCCAATTGTGCCTCGCTTGGAAATTGACGGCAGTTTCGACAACAATTTCCAAGGATTGCTTGAAGCACCCATGATCAAGGACGAAATGCTAATGGCTGGAGACACCGTGGAGGTTGTCATCACCATAGATGACGTCAAGAAACTCTGGGGCTATCAGTTTACCTTGAGCTACGACACAAATGTGTTGACAGCTTATGACTGGGAACCCATGAGCATCTTCTCGACACGAGCTCCATCCATAATCGATGACACACTAGGCTATGCAAGAGTTGCTGCCAACAGTTACTTCGGCGACAAAATTGGACTGACTACCACAAATCCTGTAGCTATCGCCAAAATCTACTTCCAGGTAGATGCAGACGGATGGTCCAAACTGGACTTGAGCGATGAAGTGATCGCCACAACAACTGGAAACACTCTAGTCGTTGATGCCCATGATGGAGCCTTCGCCAGCGTCGATGTAGCCGACCTGTATGGTAGAATGGCATGGCCAGACACGCACAACGCGAAGCCTGACACTATCGACATGCTCTACGCAAGAATAGCCACAAACACGACGGGAGCACCCGTAACGGTTTGGGCAGTCTTCAGTGTCTACGACAGGGATTTAGGCATACTCCGTGGAACAATTGAAACAAACAAAGTAGTCCTACCAGAACTATCAAACACAGTTGTAACAGCAGCGTTTGACACAAGCGTTTGGGGAACACCCAAATACAAGGTGATGCTGACAGTTCAAGCCTACTACGACATCGACGGAGACGGTGTGGCGGACTTTACTGGAAACATAATCAAGTATGTCCCCATAATCGTCAAGCCATAAGCAAGCCAATCCACGTCACATAAAAGAAGCGCGCAAAAAAGCGCCAACTTCCCCTTTTTTATTTTGGTTCAATTTGTCAGAAGATACTATTCATGAGAGGAAGGAAGAAGTTGAGTCGGAGATACAATCTGAAAGGCATGTTGCTAGTTTTCTCACTTCTTGTAATATCAGTAAACATTATTGTAACTGTTCCGCGTGTGTATGCGGTTGATTGGTCACCTGAAATGAGGATAACATGGAACCCTGCAGAAGACTTGGCTCCATCTTTGGCTCAAGGCAAAGATGGCAGAATATGGTTTGTTTGGCAATCGTACAGAACAGGCGACTACGAAATTTTCTACAAGATTTTCAACTCAACGGCGGCGCATCCGTGGTCACAGGATATTAAGTTAACAGACTCGCTCGGCTTTGATATAATGCCTTCCATAATGCATGCAAATGATAACCGAACTTGGGTTGCTTGGATGTCCCAACGCGTCCCCCCAAAGTTTTGTCTCTATTATAAAATATTTGATGGAACGTCGTGGACCGTCGACATGAATCTGACTAGCAACCTCGATGATTATACTCCCGCCTTGATGCAGACCACGAACGGAGTAATTTGGGTTTTTTGGGGATCAACAAGAACTTCACCTCGAAGAATCTTCTATAAGACGTCTTCTGACAATGGCGCATCGTGGTCCCAGGACATGCAGGTGCCATCTACATCTAATTTTGATGAGAAGGATCCTTTTGTCACTCAATCCGCCGATGGAAAAATCTGGCTTGTTTTTGAGAGAAACTGGGGCATATTCTACAAGACCTCTCTTGATGGTATATCTTGGTCGACCGAGGGCACAATAACCCCAAGTTCCAACAATGAGGTAAACTTGCATCCTGCTATTGCTCAAGCAGCGAACGGAAACATGTGGGTTGTGTGGGACTCAGACAGGATCAATGATCCATACGGCGTTCCTCAAAATGACATCTTCTATAGAGTCTATGATGGCTCGTCTTGGGGGTCAGCGACGCAATTCACTTCCAATCCTTTGGAAGACAACATGCCTTCTATAATGCGGGCCAACGATGGAGCTTTGTGGGCGACGTGGGCAGCCATGAGAGGAGGCTTGTCCGACATCTATTACAAGTCAACTTCACTTCCGTTGCCTCATGATGTGGGCATATTTTACGTTTCAACTTCAAAGAGTGTGGTGGCACTGAACAGGGTTGTGAACATAGATTATGTGGCTCAGAATGATGGGACTAACCCTGAAACTTTTACTGTTGATCTCTATGCTAATTCTACGCTTCTCAAATCTGCCCAAGTCGCCAGTTTGGCGCCTGGGGATTTGTCTCCGATGCTTTTTGCCTGGAATACTTCTGGTGCGGCGCTTGGCAACTACACTATCATGGTGAATGCCACTGTGGTTACCGGTGAAACTCACACTGTTGACAACGAGTATATTGATGGCAAGGTGTGGGTGGTTGTCCACGACGTGGCTGTGACAGGCGTCTCTGTGCCTGTGAGGCTTGCGTATCCTGGGTACACGTATTTCAGGGTCATATATGTTAATGTTACAAACAAGGGTACAATTAGCGAGAACGACGTAACTGTTACGACTATGTATAATTCTTCGATTATTGGCATTCAAACGGTCGCCTTAGATGTTGGCGAAAATGTAACTTTGATGTTTCTCTTTAACACTTACAGTGTTTCGTATAGTAATTATACCATAACGGCGGAGGCGACGCCGAATCAAGACGAAGACAATCAAAACGATAATTTATTGGGTGGCGGAACTGTTCTAGTGACGATTCCAGGCGATATAACCGGCAATAAGGTAGTGGATATTATGGATTGGAGTAGACTTAGCGCTCACTGGTCTGGTCCGCCAACTGGACCATTGGGCTACAACCTAACCGCCGACATTAATGAGGATGGAGAAGTCGACATTTTAGATATGGCAATAATGAGTGCTAATTGGGATAGGTTCTGGTAAAGGTCAAACCAGAGTAAAGGCAGGTCACTTTTCGGGCTCAAAATAGTGGTTGACTGCGTTGAGTTTTCCTTTTTGATTGTTGCCATCGCTACTGTGTAACGTAGGTGATTGTGAAGAAAACGAGGGACTTGGATTTGTTTTCCTTGGCTGCTGTTATTTGCCTCTTCGTCGGAGTGCGTAGACTATGACCACAACTACGATGAGTGCAATTATGCCGCCGATAATATACATGACGGTGGGTGATAATCCTCCGCCTCCGCTGCTTAGTGTGATGATGTCGCTGTCTTTTATGTTGTCTGCGTTGTCGTCATCTTGAGTTATTGTTGCTTCGGCTCTTATGATGTATTTTCCATCTGGCACGTTAGCGGTATTCCATGAGAAGGTTAAGGAAGTTGATGCGTCTGGTACAAGAGTGGCTGTTCGTGGTGTTCCAATTGCTTTGAAGCTTACTTTAGTGTCGTTATATTTGACGGTGACTGTGACTGGACTTTCGTCGAAGCTGCCTTGATTGGCAACGGTGACATTTATTGAGATGACGTCGCCTGCTTTTGCTGTCGTCGCGCTGAGCACAACGCTTGTGACGGCTACGTCGTGGATTTTGATTTCTTCAGTGTTTGAGAAGAATCCATCAGACATCGCGAGGTTATTAGCGGTAAGGCGTATTGAATTTCCCTTCGTGGTGCCCATTATTACTTTTGTGTCAATGAGGTCCAGCTTTGTTGTTCCTAATCCGTCTACTTCGAAGGTTACGTCGGTTAGAGGCTTTGGTTCAGTTGTGGATAATCCAGTTTTGTCTGCTGCTGGGCAGGAGTAGGCAACTGCTACGTATCCTGTGTGGTTGCCGTATGTAGGTTGCGAGCCTGTTCTCGCAAACCAATCGTCAGTGGTTGTTTCATTCCATGTTGGGTTATCGTTGATTTCCGATGGTTGCAGTGTGTTGAATTGTGAGTAGGTTTCGTTTGCTCGGTTGCGGAATGAGAGTGCTGTGAGGACAGTTGTGTTGTATGTTAGGAGGAATTGGTAGCCCCAGACGTTGCCGAAGCTAGCGGGGTACACGGCGTCAGCGACGGTGACTGTGATTGTGAAGGTTTCTCCTACAGCTTTGACTGGTGCAATTTGTGGGCTTATTGCGACTTTTGTGATTTGTTGTGCAGTTGCTGGCATAGTTGTCAATGTGGCGGCTGTTATGAGTGTTGTGAGAATTAACATTATGAGCTTGTTTTTTCTTGACATTTTTTTCTCCTCTTAGTCTTTTCGTTTGGTTTTGGGATTGCATAGTAGATTCGAGATGAATAAATAGGTTTCCATTTTGATTTTTACGTGGTTTATGGCGTGTTATTTTACGTGTTTATTTCTGTAATTGTTTTACATTACGTTTTTATCTTTGGGCGCAAATGTTATTAAATGTTGGATGGTATAGAGAGAAAATCTCACATGCGAAGTGACTGAAAGGAGCAAAGGGTAAAGATGGAAATGAATGGTAAAGGTTTGATGAGAAGGTTTCTTTCCGCTGCGATTATTTTGTTGATTTTTGCACAGTTTTTGACTATTCTTCCAATAGGTGGACAACCAGTTCCTATTGGGACGACACTCCAGTCTAACCCG
>Ga0315268_10006490_pt1 | contig 12435 bp, 8 predicted proteins | sample C1_top_MG_FD_204535 | JGI IMG/M metagenome (GOLD analysis project Ga0315268, IMG submission 204535) | Sediment microbial communities from Yellowstone Lake, YNP, Wyoming, USA - C1_top | ecosystem: Environmental > Aquatic > Freshwater > Lake > Sediment | place: USA: Wyoming | collected 2017-08-01 | reverse complement strand
CTCCGCGACAAAGACCTGGTCCTCGTTGCCCCAATAGATGATGATCTCGTACTTGTGCATGTTTACCTCTCACCCCCCGCGAGCCCATAGTGCAGGATAATCCGGCGCACTTCAGGATCGCGAGGTCTCTGTCCTTCCAGCGGTTGCTCATGGCCCTTTTGTGAGGCTTGCACAGCCCGCAGGTGCGGCGTTTCTTTTTCAGGCGTTTGCGCATGGGACAAGTATAACAGGCCGAGGCAACCAGCGGACTTAGCCGGGCGAGCGACGGCGTCTCCCTTGACAAAACAGGTCAATTGTGATAGCCTAGATATGCGAAGGACGAATGGCGCAAGGTGAAGGGAGAGTGGTGAAGAGAAGGCGCCAGGAGCGGGGAGTGCGAAGTCGAGAGAAGAACCCCGAACGGGCGCAGGGAGCGCGAAAAAATAATGGATTGTTTTTTGAGGAACGAACCCATTTTGTGCCTGCAAGTTGTTGAAAACACAGGACCGCGAATTTTGATGCGAAAAACGAACCCATTTTGCGCAACTTCCACTGCCTTCGCAGCCGCTAAAAATGCGGGGAAAACGCAGATTTGGGATGCAGCGGAAAATGCAAAAACGAACCCAATTGCGCACGCCACGCGAACAGAAACTGGAAACTGGAAACTCGAAACTGGCCTCTTTGCCTGTGGGAGGCCGCGGCAGGAAGAATGAAAAACCGAGGAACGAAGCCACGATGTTGTTGAAAACAAAGGAAGAGGGAAAAGCGGAAGTAGGAAATTGGGAGTAGGGAGCAGGCAGTGGGGAGTAGAGGGTAGGAAACTGGGGAGCCGGGGCTGCGATCGAAGGCCGGAGAATGCCAGGTGCAGGTCTACGAAATAAGCGACCGAGGGGGGCCTTGGAAATGGTGGGCTACGAGCCGGCAGGTACGAGGCAGGAATCTTCCACGAGGATGGCGTGGACTTCGCCGGGGCCATGGACACCGCGAATAAGGATTTGCTCGATGTCGGCGGTGCGGCTGGTGCCGGTGATGAAGACTGCGGAGCGGCTGGGGAGAGGCTGGAGTCTGGAGAGGACTTCGTCGAGGGAGGCAACGAGCTGGCTCGGCCGGAAAAGCGCGATGTGAAGGGGTGGGGCGAGGGAAGAGAGCTGGCTGCCCTCGGTGAGGCTGGTGAGGACCAGGCTGCCGGTTTCGGCGAGCGCGAAGTCCGCGCCGGTAATCCCGACGGTGGCGGCGAAGCAGGCCGCGGCGAAGGCGCTCCTGCCGACCACCTCATCTTCCGGGCCGGCGGAAGAGGCGGCCGGCCAGGCGGAGACGGTCAGGCCCCGCGCGCGGAGTTTTTTTGCGACGCCGAGCTGGGCGAGCAGAGGGTTGCGCGAGAGCACGACGCAGGTGGCGCGAGCGTCAGAAAGGATTTTGCCGAGAATCGCTTCCAGATCGGCGAGGCTCGAGGCGCGATGCGCAGTCCCGGAGACTTGGGCGAGCTCGGCCTCGAATTTCTCAAGAAGCTCGCCGGGAACGATCGGAGGCATGACGTCGCGAAGATCGGCGGGGGGAAGGCCCGTGGGAGGGCTGAACGGCCTGTCGGGCGGCTTGCCGAGCGCGCTGCGGACCCTTCGAAGCATTTCTTGGCGAGAAGCCAAGCGGCGGCCTCCTGTGACATTTTGTCACACTGCGGTCGAAGGGGTCATTCTATCACGGCCTACAAGTGCTCTCGTAACCTGTTGAAAATAAACGGATATATTGTAGGCAAAAAAACCTTGAAAAATCGTGCAACCCTGCTATCATCTGGAACATCCGAATCCCCGGGCAGACCAATTTAGGTTCTCCCAAACACTTTAAGGATGATGTGAAATGCGAACAGCAGTAAAAACCGTAAGAAACCCTTACCGAGTGCTCTTACTGAAGAAGCGGGATGAGCTGCTGGCTTCCGCCAAGAACCAGCCCGAGGCCTTGGCGACCAGCGTTCGTTCACCTGACGACGTGGAGTTCGCGGTAGGCACCGCCCAGCAGGACTTGGCGGCTGTCACCGCCAACCTGCGCAGCCGGATGCTGAAAGAGATCGATCAGGCCCTCAAGCGCTTCGCCGTCGGCACCTACGGCGTCTGCGAAGGATGCGGCGAGGAGATTTCCGCCAGTCGCCTCAAGGCTATCCCCTGGGCGCGCTACTGCGTGACCTGCCAGGAACTCCGGTCCAGGAACTAACGTTCCTCACACATGGTTGTGGTCGCGGGACCTTGCCGAGGTGATAAGCGTCCCCTCGGCAAGGCACTCCTGCGCCCGTGCGCCGGTCGGGTGAAGTTCAGCGCCATCGCGTCTTTTCTCCCCACGAGGGCGGTTCCCCACGACAGTCTGTCGTAGGAGCGGTATTTGGCTGGGCGCAAATACCTCCACTATCGCCATCTAACTCCGGGTTTTTCAAGGCATTGCTGGTCGGGGGGAACAAACCATGCAGGGAGGGCTTTGGGCACGGAATTGCTAAAAAGTCATGCCCATGCCGCTACGAGCCTTTCATGCGGCAAAGCGGTCGCGCCTCCCGGAATCACGGCGGAGGATTTTCTTGCGTCCTACTTTCATCTCCCAAGGAGTCGCTTCGAATGGCCTACGTCATTACGGAACAGTGCACCAAAGACGAGAAGTGCGTGGAAGTCTGCCCGGTGGACTGCATTCATCCGCGCAAAGATGAGGCGGACTTTGAGCCAGCCGCCCAGCTTTTCGTCGATCCGGTGGCGTGCATTGACTGCGGAGCCTGCGTGCCGGTGTGCGAAACGTCCGCGGTATTTGCGCTGGACGACCTGCCGGAACAGTTCAAGCCCGCCATCGAGCGCAACGCTCAGCACTACGCGTAAGGCGCGCCACGCGCGCGCGAGTTTCTCCGCGACCCCACGACAGGGTCTATGCTTCCGGGAGCGGCGCCCGGGGCGCGCCGGGTTGAATGCGGCCGCCCGCTCTCCGCAGGCGTGTTCCTTTCGGTTGTTCCCCTCGCCGATTTGAGTTAGATTTCAGCGTTCGTCCAACGCTGTGAGGTGCGTCGTGCTGCCCGCGCCGGGCGCGGGGCGGGCTGCCACCGGGAGGATACCGCATGAGAATCACCGCCGTCGAACCGCTGGTGCTCGGGACCAGCTGGCGCAACCTTATTTTCCTCAAGGTGAAGACCGATGAAGGGCTGGTGGGCATTGGCGAATGCACGCTTCAGAACCGCGAAGAAGGCGTGCTGGGATACCTCCAGGGCGCGGTGCGCCGCCACGTGATCGGCTCCGACCCTTTCAACATCGAGGACCTGTGGATGCGCATGTACCGGAATGAGTTCTGGCGCGGCGGACCGATCTCCACGACGGTGATGAGCGGCATCGAAATCGCCTGCTGGGACATCGTGGGGAAGGCCGCGGGCCAGCCGCTCTGGCGGCTGCTGGGAGGGCGCTGCCACGAGAAGATCAAGGCGTACGCGAACGCCTGGTACACGGTCGAACGCAAGCCGGAAGAGTTTGCCAAGCGCGTGAAAGTGGTCCTCGACAAGGGGTACAAAGCCCTCAAGGTTGATCCCTTCGGGCCGGGGGGCCTTGAAATCTCGCGGCAGGAGAAAGAGAAGTCGGTGGCGCTGGTGGCGGCGATCCGCGAAGCCGTGGGGCCGCACGTCGAGATCTTCGTCGAGATGCACGGGCGCTTCAGCGCCGCCACCGCCATCGAGATCGCGCGCCTGCTGGAGCCTTACGATCCCGGCTGGATCGAAGAGCCCTGCCCGCCGGAAGATGTCCCGTCGCTCAAGAAGGTCGCGGAGCACGTCAACCTCCCCGTGGCCACGGGGGAGCGCTGCTTCACGCGTTACGGCTGCCGCGAAGTCCTGGAGTCCGGCGCCGTGGACATCTTCCAGCCCGACGTCATCCACGCGGGCGGGATCCTGGAGATGAAGAAGATCGCGGCGATGGCGGATGTGCGCTCCATCCTGATGGCGCCCCACAACTCCAACGGCCCGGTCTGCACGGCCGCCAGCGTCCACTTCGGCTTCACCATCACCAACCTCAAGGTGCAGGAGTGCTTCGACGACTTCTCCGAGACCTGGGTGGTGGAGGCCGTGCCCGGCACGCCGCGCCCCCGGGGCGGTTACTTCTATCCGCCGGAGAAGCCCGGATTGGGCGTGGACTTGAACGAAGACCTCATCAAGGAGCACCCCTACAAGGAGGGCTTCTTCAACATGTGGGAGCCAGACTGGCATCTGCGCCAGTTCCGGAAGTAGCCGCCACGCCTGCATGGCGAAGACTGTGGTGCGGCGGGTTGATCCCGCCCTTGAGGCTTCCCGAGCCTTCGCGAATCTCGCCCTGGAGTCATCCTTATGAAATCTTCTCGACGCAGCTTTCTTCAATCCGCCGTTGCGGCGCCGCTGGCGGCTACGCTCGGGCGGCCCGGGACGCAGGTCCTCGCCGCACTGGTTCCGCCCGCGGGGCAGGAGCAATTCGAAAACCCGAAGATCATCCGCTACGATTCGAGGTGTTTCACCCTCAATGACCGTGACACCTTCATTCACAGCGCGGCGTTCCACTACCCGCGCTGTCCGCGCGCGCTCTGGCGCGACCGCCTCTTCAAGTTCCAGCAGGCGGGATTCAACACGATTGAGACTTACGTCTTCTGGAACTACCACGAGCCGGAAGAGGGAAAGATCAACCTGAACGAATTTGAGGACTTCATCAAGCTGGTGCAGGAGATGGGTTTCTTCCTGATCGCGCGGCCGGGCCCGTACGTCTGCGCGGAGTGGGAGCGGGGCGGTTTCCCCGCGTGGGTGGCCGCGAGGCGTTTCCCGCTGCGGACGAATCACCCCGAGAGCCTGAAGACTTCCCAGCACTGGTTCAGCCAGGTCTTGCCGGTCATCCAGCGCCATCAGATCACGGTGGGCGGGCCCATCATCATGGTGCAGATCGAGAACGAGTACGATTTCTCGCCGCCCCTGCCCGACGCCGAGAAGCGCGAGTACCTCCGCGCGCTCGCGCAGATGGCCTGGAGCAACGGCATCGACGTTCCCCTGATCACCTGCTGGACGAAGCAGGCGCGCCAGAACTCCGACCCGGACATGGCCCGCCTTATGGACACCTGCAATTTCTATCCACGCTGGGAAGTCACGAACCAGGTATTCCCCGCGCTCGATTGGCTGCGCAAGCAGGAGCCCAACTGCCCGCTGGGCATCACGGAACTGCAGGGCGGCTGGTTCAGCCAGTTCGGCGGCCAGCTTTCCGTGGACCAGGAGGGGGTGAGCGGCGCTCAGCTCAACCTGCTGACCAAAACCGTGATCGAGCAGGGCGTGACTTACTACAGCTACTACATGGGCTTCGGCGGCAGCAACTTCGACTGGGCCGCGAAGAGCCTGACCACCACCTACGACTACGCCGCGCCGATCCGCGAGCCGGGCGGGCTCTGGGAGAAGTATTACGCCGCTCGGGGGATTTGCCTTTTCCTGAAGATATTTCCCAACCTCCTGACGCGCGCGGCGAAAGTCCCGGGCGTCGTCCAGACCACGAACGCGAACGTCACCCTCAGCGAGCGGGCCAGCGGCAAGAGCGCCGCGCTCTTCGTGCGCGAGAACGCCAATGCTCCGCAACGATTCAAGATGACGTTCGTGGACGTGAACAGCCCCACGCGGCGGCTGATCACCGTCCCGCGAGAAGGCGAGCTGGAAATCGGGCCGCGCGAAATGAAGATGCTCGCCGTCCAGGTCCCCCTCGCCGGCGGCCACCTGCGCTATTGCACGGCGGAAGTGCTCGCCCAGGGGCTTAACCTCGACCGCCCCTACGTGATCGTGTACGACGAGCCGGGGCGCCTGGTGGAAATCGGGCTCCCCACGCCCGATGAGCCGCAGCCCCAGGTGCAAGGCGATGCCGTCTACCAGTACTGGGACTCGGAGTACGAATCCGTGGTCTTCGGCGTGCGCGTCGAGAAGCAGGAGAAAGTCCTCGTCATTAACAACTCCCTGCTGGTGGTCGTCGTTCCGCGCGATCGGGCGCTGCGGACGTGGTCGCGAGAGTTCCCCACCCAGGTGGTCCCCGGCTCGGAGGAGCCCAAGCCCATGTCCGTCCCCTTCATCACGGATGCGTACCTGCTGGCCTCGAGCGATGCCCGGAAGAATTACATCAGCGCCGAGATCGATTTTCTCCCCGGAGAGCACGAGGTGACCGCGCTGCTTCCGCCGTTGCCCACGAAGTGCCGGCTGGATGGCAGCCCGGCCACCTTCGAGTACGATCGCCCGACGCGCACCGTCCGCGTGCACGTGAGCACGCCGCCACTCCCGGTCAGATCCTTCCCCTTCGACGCCGTGCGCACCTGGGTCGAGAAGTTCGACCCCCAGGTGGGCGAATGGGTCGCGGCTTCCGGGAAGGCGCTCGAAGACTTGGGGCCGGTCCCCTACGGCTACGTCAAGTATCGAGGGCAATTTGCCTACCAGGGCGAGCCTCGGATGTTTATGACCACGCTCGCGGACGACTTCAAGCAGGTCTTCATCAACGGTGTGCGCGTGGCCGAAGGCTCGAACAACAAGAGGGAAACCGATTTTGATCTTTCCAGGTATGCGCGCCCCGGTTCCAATCTCCTCGAAATCGCCTACGAGGCCTTCGGCGCCTACAATGGCGGCAAAGAGCTGAACGATTTGAAAGGTTTCGCGTCGGTGCGCTATGGCAAGGACACGCAGAGCGGCGCGGGCATCGAGTCCTGGCAGGTCCAGCGATTCCCGGTGCTCATGCGGGGCCGGGAAGTGAATCCCGAACTCGCCGCGGGCGCCTGGACTCCCGCCTCGCTTCAGGATGCCGATCCCCACAAGGAGTTGCAGCCAGCCTTCACCTGGTGCCGCGCCGAGTTCGCGCTCGACGCGACACCGCGATCCTGGACGATTCCCTGGAAGCTGACGTTCGAGGCGGACCGCGACGCGCTGATGTATCTCAATGGCAAATTTGTGGGTCGCTACGTCACCATCGGGCCACAGCGAGAGTTCTACCTGCCCGAGCCTTATCTGTTTTTTGGCGGGCAGAAAAACGTTCTGGTTTTCGTGCTGGCGTATGCCGGCCACCCGGGGCACGTCCGCACGCTGCGCGTCGGGCCCTACGAAGAGTTTTCGGTCTGCCGCACTCGCCTGGAATTCGAATGGTAGAGACGGCCCGCCGGGCCGTCTCTCGCCGGGGTGGTTTCCCCAACCTCATCAAACAAGCTAGAATCGTGCTTCCCCTAGGGCGAACCCTGCATGACGTCTCTGGCGCGCAAGCTGCGCACGCTCGACTACTTCACGCTGGCCTTCGGCTCGATGGTGGGAGTCGGCTGGCTGGTGGTGATGGACGATTGGCTGCGCCGCGGCGGACCGCTCGGCGCGATGCTGGGGTTTGCGCTGGGCGGCGCGTTGCTCCTTCCCATTGGCTACGTTTACGGCCGCCTGGTGATGCTTGTGCCGGATGCCGGCAGTGAAATCGCCTACACCGAGCGGGTCTTCCCGCCGGCCGTGAGTTTCGCGACGGGATGGATGATGACGCTGGCGTATCTCATCGTGTGTCCCTGGGAGACGGTGGCCATCGGCAAGATCGCCGCCTACCTCTACCCGACACTCAATTCTCTCGAGCTCTATCGCCTGGGGGGCCGGCCCGTCTATCTTCCGCACCTGGTTCTGGGGCTGGGGCTCGCGGCGGGGATTACCGCGCTCAACTACCGTGGCATCCGCCTCAGCGCCAGCGCGCAGAACGGGCTGACCTTCGGCCTACTGGCACTCTTCGCGCTCTTCGGGATGGCCGGCCTCGCGCGGGGCAGCGTCGAGAACTTGCGCCAGCCTTTCAGCCGCGGGGGTTGGGTGTCCGTTCTGCTCATGCTCCAAATCGTTCCCTACTTCATGACCGGATTCGAATCGGTTCCGAAGTGCGCCGAGGAGGCGGTTCCGGGCTTCCGCGCTCGAGGCTTTTTTCGCGCCATGGTGCTGGCCCTGGTGGTGGGAACGGCGTTCTACACGTCGGTGATCGCCGTCGTGGCCTACGTCCATCCCTGGCCTTCCCTGACGCACGAGGACTTTGCCACGGCGGTGGCGTTTGAGCGCGCCTTTGGCGTGCATTGGATCGTGGATGTTATTCTGGGAGCGGCGATCCTTTCCTTGATCAAGATCTTCAACGGGAACTTCATCGCCGCCACTCGCCTGATCTATGCGCTGGGGCGTCGCGGGTATGTGGACCCGCGTCTGGGGCGCGTGCATCCGCGCAACCTCACGCCCTCGGTCGCGATTCTGTGCGTGGGAGCGGTGACGGCGGGTGCGGCGTTGCTGGGCGAAGCCATCCTCATCCCCATCACCGAAGTCGGTTCCATGGCCTCGGCCGCCGGCTGGCTGGCCACCTGCGCCGCCTCGTTGGGGATTGACCGCGCCCGCCGGGAACGCTGCATCGCGGCCGCCGGCGGGCTGGTGGCGGCAGTTTTTATCCTCATCAAGGTGGCGCCCTTCGTGCCCGGTCACTTCACCCTGGATGAATACGCCGCGCTGGGGCTTTGGGCACTCGCGGGCCTGGCCCTGCGGCTAGGGCATCCCCCGCGTCCGGCGGGGTCTTCTTCCCCTCATCCCACCCTGTGAAAGAGGCTGCGAAGACGCCAGTTGACTTCAGGTTGGCAATAAGACTTAATAAGAGCCGCCCATTCCTCGAGAATTTTGCGGCACGGCCATCTTGTCCTTCCGGAGGGAGTAGACTCCCATGCGACGAAACCCAATGATCTGGAGCACGACTGCAGCCATCATCTTCTGCGTGGCGGCCTCTGCGGGCACCGCCTTCGCCCAAGACGGGATTCTGGCGCTTCGAATCACGCCGAAGCAAGCGTACGTGTTTATTGACGACACGTCCTTCGGCTATGGCGAAGGGCTCTTCCGTCTTCCCGCCGGTGAGCACACCCTCACCCTGTACAACTACGGGTACAAAACCCTGAGCGAGAAGTTCACCATCCACGAGCGAAGAAAGACCGGGCTTCAGTTGACGCTCGAGGCCAGGCCCGGAACGGTCTCCGGCCCCTGGGGGCGGATTCAGATCGAAGGACCATCGGGCGCCTTGGTCCTGCTGAACGGCAAGACCATGGATTTCTTCGTGGGCCACGTGGACGAGTTCAACCACGACATCATCTGGAAGCAGGAGCTGCTGGTTCCGCCCGGCACGCACCAGATCACTTTGCTGGGGGAAGGCGACCACCAGGAAATCTGGTCGGGCTCGGTCACCGTTCAGGCGGACCAGCGCGTGATCGTGTATGTCAATAAGAACGGGGAGCAGAAGACCGAGAGTTGGCCGAGAGGGAAAGCGCTCGGCTCTGTCCCGCGCTTTCATGCGGGGCTCGCCAGCGCCACGGTGGCGGTGGCCGCACCCAAGGCGCAGTTGACCGCGTCCCAGGGGCAAGTCAATTGCGGCGAATCGGCGAAGCTGACCTGGTCCTCGGAAGACGCCGGGAAGGTCGAGATCAGCGGCCTGGGAACGGTTCCGCTCCAGGGTGAGCAGGCTGTCCAACCCAAAGGCCCGACGACGTATGAGGTGAAAGCCACGGGGCCGGGGGGAACGGCCACGGCCACGGCCGCGACGAGCGCCAACCCCGCCATCCAGGCCTCGCTCACCATGTCTCCCGCCGAGGTCCGGTACCATCGCGTCGCGGACAAGGTGCAGGAGCAGGGCACCGCCACCATTTCCTGGTCGGCCACGAACGCCGATGCGATCTCGCTCGATCCGGGCGGAAACGTGGCGGCCAGCGGCAGCACCACGATCCAGCCCACGCCCAAGAAGGGCGACATGGGGCCAGTGGACGAGACCCTGACCTATACGCTGCGCGCCACGAATGCCTGCGGCGGAGCGGAGACCCGCACCGCCACGCTCCACATCGTGGGTTCGATTGAGCCTCCGCCCCAGGCCGCGGTCACCGAGACCACGCTCGAAGTCAAGCTCTCTCTGAACAGCATCTACTTCCCGACCGCTCTTCCCACCAAGGCCGACCCCAGGGGCGGCCTCGTTCCCAGTCAGCAGGCGCGCCTGAAAGACCTGGCCGACAATTTCCAGCAGTATCTGAAATTCCGCCCCGAAGCCCACTTGATTCTCCAGGCCCACGCCGACCAGCGAGGCTCGGTGGCGGCCAACAAGGTGCTCTCGGAACGCCGCGCGGAACGCGTGAAGAGCTCTCTGTTGGAACTCGGCATTCCTGAGTCCGACATCGAGATGAAGGCCTTCGGGAGCGAGCAGAACCTTGATGCGGCCAGCGTCAGGCAATTGACGGAGCAGAATCCCAACCTGACACCCGAGGAGCGAGCGCGCGTGCTGAAAGACCTGCCGACGTTCCTTTTGGCCAATAATCGCCGGGTGGACATTGTCCTCAGCACGACCGGACAGCAGTCCGCCCGCTATTTCCCCCTCAACTCGCAAGACTTGGAGGTTCTGATCGGGAAGACACCCAAGGCCAGGCGTTCGGTAAAGAAAGCCGCCCCGCGGGCTGCCAAGCCAGCCGCGAAGACGGCGGCCAAGAAGAAGTAAACCCTAAGGCCGTGCAACCGGCGGCCTCCCCACAGCACTTCGGTGGAGAAGCGATGCAGGGATCGTGAGACGCCCCGCCGGGGGGTCTCTACGCCGGAACCGCAGGGGCATGTCCTCAGGTGCCCCTCCTATCCTCTTCTCATCCTTCAAGAATTCTCGATCCGGCCGCAGGATTCCTCTTGCCAGCAGAGACCACGGGGTGCTAATTGAATGAGTTTACCGCTTTCGCCGATTTCCGCATGACGATGAGCCGCAAACCTCGCATTCGGTTCTCTCGTCCCGACCCTGTCGGGCCGCCCGCCCGGAATGCGGTAGGCCTGGGACTGATTGGTCTGGGGACAGTGGGAACGGGGACTGTCAAGGTGCTGATGGAACACCGGCAGGAGGTCGAGCGGCGCCTGGGATGCCGGCTGGAATTGAAAGCGATCTGTGACGTCCGGCAGAGGGATTTGTCCTGGCTGGGCCGCGGCCTTCACGTCACGAAGGATTGGAGGCAGGTCGTCTCCAATCCCGAAGTGGACATCGTCGTCGAATTGATTGGAGGGGTCACCACCGCCCGCGAGGTGGCTTGGGGAGCGCTCGAGGCCGGAAAGCACCTCGTCACGGCCAACAAGCAGCTTGTGGCGGAGTATGGATTGGAGCTGGCCGAGGGGAGCCGGAAGGCCAAAGTCCACCTCGGCATCGAAGCCTGCGTGATGGGCGGAACCCCGCTTCTGCACGCGGTCCGCGAGGGCCTTTCGGGGGAGCATTTCACCGCCGTCTTCGGCATCCTGAACGGCACCACCAATTACATCCTCACCGAGATGGAGCGGCGCGGCTGCGGCTTCCGAGAGGCTCTGGCCGAGGCCCAGGAAAAAGGCTATGCGGAGCGCGACCCGACCTTCGACGTGGAAGGTTTCGATGCGCGCTACAAGATCACGATTCTGGCCATGCTGTGTTTCGGCCAGGCCGTGCGCGTGAAGGAGATCCCGGTGGAAGGGATCACGCGCATCGACCAGGTGGACTTCACCTACGCGCGCCGCCTCGACCACACTATCCGTCTGATCGCCGGCGCGCGCCGGCGCAGCGGAGGGCGGCTGGAAATCTTCGTCCGGCCGATGATGATTCCCCGGACTTCGCTTCTGGCGAACGTGCTGGGGTCGCTCAATGGCGTCCTGCTGGTGGGGAGCAAGGGCGGGAACACCACCATGACGGGGCGGGGGGCGGGCGGCGAGCCCACCGGCGTCGCCGTGCTCTCCGATGTCGTGGAGATTGCGCGCGCCCTCGTTTCCGGCGGCCGCGGCACGACGCCGCTGGGCTATACCCATTGGCACCCGGCACGCATCGTGCCCCCCGGCAGCGCGCTGATGACCACCTACCTGCGCCTGGTCGTCCGCGACCGCCCCGGCATCCTCGCCCGCGTGTGCGGCATCCTGGCGAAGCACCACATCAACATCGATTCGGTCCTCCAGGAGCCGGCCTTGGACACGAAGCGTTTGCCCTTTGTGATGACGCTGGAGCCGACGCGCGAGATTCACGTGCTCCGCGCCCTGCGGGAAATCCAGCGCCTCCCCTTCCTCGCCGAGCCGCCGCTCCTTATCCCCTTCGCCGAGTTGCCGTAAGCGCCGGGACGTTCCCCCGGAGCGTCTGCACTCAAGGCGTCAGCGGCGCCCACTTTTGCGCTTCCTGGCGCGTGACCGGCCGCGACGCTCCCAGGTCAGCCTGGCGGATCACGCCGGACTCGTCACTGGCGAATGTCCGCCGGGCAAGACGTGGCGGGGGATGCAAGGCGGCGACCCAGGACCCGCCCGGCAACACCTTCCAAACCCACCATTCTCCCGACGAGTACTTCACGGGTGTCGCATACACGAAGAACTCCTTTTCATCGCGGGCCGGATCACCGCTCAAAACCACCACGAAGCGGTAATTGGCGTGACCTTCCAATGAAAGGTAATCTCGGGCGATGAGCCCCGCCTTGACCAAC
>Ga0315268_10006489_pt1 | contig 12437 bp, 13 predicted proteins | sample C1_top_MG_FD_204535 | JGI IMG/M metagenome (GOLD analysis project Ga0315268, IMG submission 204535) | Sediment microbial communities from Yellowstone Lake, YNP, Wyoming, USA - C1_top | ecosystem: Environmental > Aquatic > Freshwater > Lake > Sediment | place: USA: Wyoming | collected 2017-08-01 | reverse complement strand
GATGCCTATGTCCTGCTGCCCATCATTCCCCGGGGATAAGTCGGAACCGGTCATCTTCTTGATCCGATGTTACTGCGCGCTTCTGAATTTCTTACGCTTGAAGCGGCCACTCTCCGCGCGCGATAAGGACCTCCCGGTAGACTTCCAGCGCCTCATTTACCGCCGGCATGCCGGCGTAGGTGCCGATCTGGAAGAAGATCTCTGCCAGCTTTTTCGGATCGCAGCCCACATTGAGGGCGGCATTGACGTGAAGCTTCAGCTCATCGTGGGCGCGGATGGACGCAAGCGCTGCGCAGGCAGCCATCTGCCGCTCCGGAAGCGACAAGACGTTTCGCGAATAGAGATTTCCCATGATGAAACGGGAAAAATCGTTGGCCAACTCCCGGTCAAACGCCTTCCATAAAAGGTAAGGAGGGTCCATCTGGATCCCTCCGGCGAACAACCTTTTGGCCGTTTCCTTGGTCTTTTGGGTGATCTCATCCGGCATCGCTTTCTCCTCTCATTTAACCAAAAAGACCCCTCGCTCCCGGTCCTGAAAATAGATATGATTGTGCTTCCCGCAGTTGGTCCGTTCGAAGAACGTCTCGCCATTTTCCCGGCACTGGGGGCAGCATCTCCCCGGAAGGATGACGGCGAAGATCCGGTTTCCCGTATCGGCGGCGGATTCGATCATCACGAGGCCGCCGCAGTCGCTGCAGATGCGGACTGTCTCCTCCTGCTGTTCGCTGATGCCGTCCGTATCGTAGTGAATGAATTTCTTCCGTTTGACGTAACGGGCGCAGCCGAAGAGTTTTTCCTTCAGGGCGCCGCGGCTCTTCCAGAGTTTCAGCACGTGGTCTGCCTCTTCTTCGATGGCCCGGGTGATTGCGGCGGACTGCCGGAGGGCTGCCGGATCATAATCCGGTTCGCGGACATGGCTGTAATCAAGACCGGCCATCGCCAGGATGATCCCGACGTTTACATAGGGGAGGGCCTTTTCGATGGAGTAGCCGCCCTCGAGTACGGCGATATCGGGGGCGAGCCTTTCGTTGAGGAGGGCATAACCTTGTGCGGAGAAGCGCATGTTTGTGATCGGATCGCTATAATGGTTATCCTGACCGGCGGAGTTGATGATGAGATCGGGCTTGAATTCATCCAGAATGGGGAGAATGACCTTCTCGAGGGCCATCAGAAATCCCTCATCGGAGGTTCGCGGAGGGAGTGGAATGTTGATGGTTGCCCCGAGGGCGTTGGGACCGCCGAGTTCGTCGCGGAAACCGGTTCCCGGATAGAGGGTCCGGCCGTCCTGGTGGAGGGAGATGCACAGGGTGTCCGGATCATTCCAGTAGATGTCCTGGGTTCCGTCGCCGTGATGACAGTCCGTGTCTACCACGGCGATCCGTTTCGGGCCGTAGTGTTTTCGGATGTATTCGATCATGATCGCTTCAATATTGACATTGCAGAAACCGCGGGCGCCGTGGACCACGAGCATCGCATGGTGGCCAGGCGGACGGACCAGTGCGAAGGCATTGTCCACTGCGCCGGAGAGGACCTTATCCGCCGCGGTGATTGCACCGCCTGCCGAGATGAGATGAGATTCGGTAACGACACTGAGCGCATCAGGGACGCAGATGTGGATACGGTTGATGTCTTCGGCGGTCGCTAACCCCGGTTTGTATTCGATGATGCCCTCGATATCGAGCAAGCCTTCCTCAAAAACTTGATCCTGCGTATAGAGGAGCCGCTCTTCCCGTTCCGGGTGGCTTGGCGAGATGGCCCAGTCGAAGGCGGGGAAGAAGATCAGTCCCATCCGTTTCTTCGGTTTCAGCATATGGCGTCCCCCCGCTTGAACCCTGCAATGGCGCCAGGTTTGATCTGGACCTTGACGCGGATATTCTTTCCGGTCGTGGAGAATTCCCGCACCATGTTGAATTCCTGAACTTCTACCACTTCGATCTCCATATCCTCTTTCTGGGCGCCCATTTTCCGTGCTTTTTCCCGAAGTTTTTCCTTGCCGATGCGGATGGCATCCTCGCTCGTGAAGTTGTGTGGTATGGCGGTCTGAAACCCCTCTTCGGCGATAGTCATGATCTTCCGCTCGGTGTCGGCGAGGATGGTCATCTCCGCCGTCGTGCGGGCCAGGGCAGCCCCGATGGCGTTGGCCACCTCCGCATGCGCGGGGATGCGGGGTTCGCAAGAGAGAAGTCGGCCAAGTTCACCAGCCATGGGTGCTGCCGGGCCTCCCACAACGTAGAGGAGTCGGGGAGACAGGTGTTTGCCCTCCAGCAGTTCATGGATCGTATAGACCGGTTGATTGTTGATCTCTTCGACGATACTCCGGACATGGGCGGCGATCTTGCCGCAGGTCTCACGGAAGATTACGCCGGCTGTTTCACCGACCGACAGACGCATGGCATCGGCAATGGGGAGAAGGGAAGCCGCCGCTTGGTCGCGATTGCCGATCGCGGTCAATCCGAGGACGATCATGGCATCCGTCGGTGTCGAAAACGGCCCTCCGAAAGCGGCGGCAGGGCCTTCCCGCTCGGGTCCGATGACCAGTCTTCCTCCCTGAAAACGCACCGTGCTGTCGCCTCCGACGCCGATCGATTTGGTCCGCAGTCCTCGAATCAGTGTTTTGTGGCCTTCAATTGTTACCCCGAAGGCCTCAAGGAGAGGGACGCCGTCTGCGAAGATGGCGATATCCGTCGTTGTGCCTCCAATATCGAGGGCGATAGCGTCTTCACTGCAGTCGGCCATGGTCAGAATCCCCATGACACTTGCCGCTGGACCGGAGAGGATCGTCTGAACGGGAAATTCAACGGATTGCTCGATGTCGAAGGTGCCGCCGTCTGCCTTCAGGATGTAGATGGGGACGTCGATCCTCCGTTCACGGACAAAACGGAGCACCTCAGCCACGAAATGATGATAGCGCTCCCAGACGGCTTCGTTGAGATACGTTGTCGCGATGCGGCGGGGGAAGTTGAGATGCCCCGACATGCGATGACCGAGGGAGATATGGCGCAGTTGATGGCTGACGATCTCTTTGAGGGTAATTTCCGGTTGCGGATTCCGTGTGGAGAATTTTCCGATGATGCCGACATGCTCTATCCCTATGGCTCGGAAATGAGCGCCGATGCGGGCTGCCTCCTGAGTATCCACAGCTGCAACCTGAATCCCCCGGTGGTCCACATAACCGGAAAGAAAATGGGCATCCTCAGGGGCGCCAAGAAGAGACGGATGAAGTCCTGGACCGCTGACGATCATGAGTCCCACCCGGTCGACTTTATTCTGGACGATTGCATTGGTAGAGATGGTTGTACTGAGGACGACTCGTTCAATCTGGGCGACCGTTTCCTCGTCGACGATCTCGTTTGTGACAGCGAGGAGGGATGCCAGGAGGTTCTGTTCGTTGGTGCGTACCTTGGCCTTTTTTTTGATGGTGAAGTGGTCTATGAGAACTGCATCCGTGTGAGTTCCCCCCACATCAATACCCAGGATCATGATCCCACCTCATCGGTTTGTGATAAGTTCTATATATTGAGAAAATTGTCTTGACAAGGTAAAAAAAGGGCGTATGGTTTGCAGCGACGTCGGTCGCGGGGTTGCGATTTGACGTTCAGGGTTAAAAATATTTGAAAGGAGGACATGTTGATGAAAAAGGTATATGCTATCATTCTTTCACTGCTTTTCTTTGTTACATTATCATTCGCAGTTGTTGGCTGCAAGAAGGCAGAAGAGCAAAAGCCGGCTGAGACGGCGGCCCCGGCTCCGGCCCCGGCCCCGGCTCCCGCACCCGAGGCTGCGCCCGCTCCGGCGCCCGCGCCGGCAGCACCGGCAGCACCGGCTGCTCCTGCAACAAAGTAACGATCAAAATGTGAAGAAGCAAGTAAGAACGGTCGGGCATGCATCATCCGATGCCCGGCCGTTTTTTTATCTCCAAAAGTCAGTCACATCGGGTGTGAAATTCCTTTTGACGCCGATGGGCGGTTGATGTATCATTTATTATAAACCATTTCGCGTTCGGGTGCTTACACTGCGGCAAGCCGCAGGGAATGCGCGCACTGACGGATTCAATGTTACGGGCTCGGGTTATTATCTCACACGATGCAAGACAGAGAAAGGGAGGTTATACCATGTGTAAGAGCGAGGATTTTATTGCGGGACTGGTAGTCGGCGGTTTGATCGGCGCAGTGATCGGCATCCTCTACGCGCCGAAAAGCGGCAAGGAAACAAGGGATGAGATCGGGAGGAAGGCCGATGAACTCCTGACCAAGGCAAAGGAGGAATACGATCTCGCCGTGGAAAAGAGCCGGAAGGCCTATGAGGCGACCGTGCAGCGGTTAAAGGCGCTGGAGGAGACGGCTCTGGAGAAGGCAGAAGAAGTGGAAGAAAAGGTCGAAGGGCTCGCCGGACGGGGCAAGGAAACGCTGCAAGAGGGTAAGAACCGCCTGAAAAAGGCGATCGATGCGGGTGTCGAGGCGTTCAAAGAGGAGCAGGGGAAGGCTGTCTGAGCGCCATCGGAACGGACGGAGGGGCCTTATGGAGAAGTTGGAAATCATCCTGATCATTTTGAGCGTCTTTTTTTTGCTGTTTGCCGGTCTTTCCATTCCTTTTTTCATGCAGATCTGGCGAACGGCGAAGAGCATGGCCACGACTCTCCAGGTGCTCAATCAAAACCTGCCTGCAATCATGAAAAACCTGGAAGAGATAACGACCAATATCAACCGGACAACCACCACGGTTGATCGGCAGGTAGAGGATCTCTCGCTGATGGTAAGCAGGATTCAGGGGGCGCTCGGCCTTGTCGCCGGTATGGAGGAGATCCTCCGAAGAAATATCCGTCTGAATTTCGTCCAGAAGATGAGAACCTCTGTGGCAGTGGCGAAGGGCGTCCGTGTTTTCCTTGACCACCTATTGAGCAAACGTCGGGTGGACCGGATTTCAGCTGATAAAGTATCGCAGTGAGAAAGATGACTTTTCCCCGGGTAGAGCAAAGAAGGTTGAGGTAAGTCGGGATGTCCGGTGTGAGCTATGGGAACCGGGGGGGGCGGATTCGTGTTATCGCGACACGGAGCAAGACGGCGCCGACGAGACCGATCGAGGAAATTGTCCGAGAGCTCAAAACGACGCAACTCGCCGGCGAAGGGGACTACCGTGACCGGTCTCTTGTCCTGCATGGCTTGATCTGTGGCCGCTGCGGCCGGGAATTCGATGCAGCGCATCGCCATCTGCTGACCGTGCACCACAAGGACGGAAATCACCAAAACAACCCGCCCGATGGGAGCAACTGGGAAAACCTCTGCGTTTACTGTCATGAAGATGTTCACAGTCGGGGACTGTTGGGGGATTACCTGGAGGGGACAGCTGCTCCCCGTGAGGAAGCGGTTGTCTATCGGGATGAGACGGCCGACGGGCCAAAGGGGTTGGGGACTCTCGGCGATCGGCTACAAAATGCCCTGAAGAAGAAACGCCAGCAGTGACTCGTAAATACGGTTAATCATCAAAATGGAGGGATCACGATGGGAAAGCTGTTGTGGAAGCCTTCGGAGGAGCGCATCAGGAACAGCAATATGTTCCGTTTCATGACGTTCGTTAACGGAAGACACCAGCGGAATTTTACCGATTATGATGGCCTCTATGCGTGGTCGGTGAGCAATCTCTCCGAATTCTGGGCGGACGTTTGGGATTTCGTCGGGATCAAGGCCTCGCGAAGATATGACGAGGTGATCGACGATGACCGGAAAATGCCCGGGGCGAAGTGGTTTTCCGGCGCCCGGCTAAATTTTGCGGAAAATCTGCTCCGTTTTCGTGATGACTCCGTGGCGCTCATCTTCAAGGGCGAGGATCACCCGACGCGAACGCTGACCTATGCCGAACTCTATGATGAAGTGGCGAGGATCGCCCGGGGCCTGAAAGATTGCGGAGTCGGAGCGGGCGACCGCGTCGCCGGCTTCATGCCGAATATGCCGGAAACCGTGGTCGCCATGCTTGCCGCTACCAGTCTTGGCGCGGTATGGTCCTCCTGTTCCCCCGATTTCGGTATCAAGGGGGTACTGGACCGTTTCGGGCAGATCAAGCCGAAGGTCATTTTCGTTGCCGATGGGTACTTCTTCAAGGGAAAGAGGCTCGACTCCCTCTCCCGTGTGGCGGAGATCATCAAGGATCTCCCTTCCATTGAGAAGGTCGTCGTCGTTGCCTACACCGAACAGGATCCGGATATCGGCTCTCTTCGTGACGCCATACATTACCAAACTTTCGCAGCCAAGGCATGCGGACTGAAGATTGACTTCGAGCAACTCCCGTTCGACCATCCGCTGTATATCATGTTCACTTCAGGGACGACCGGTCTTCCCAAGTGCATGGTGCAGAGCGCCGGTGGGATTCTGATACACCATCTAAAGGAACTCATCCTCCATACGAACCTGACGCGGGAGGACACCATTTTCTATTTCACTACCTGCGGATGGATGATGTGGAATTGGCTCGTCAGTTCGCTTGCCGTGGGGGCGAGGCTCCTCCTTTACGACGGGAATCCATTTTATCCCGATGCGGGCGTTTTGTGGCGGACAGCCCAGGACGAGAAAATAACGGTTTTCGGGACGAGTGCCGGCTACATCTCTGCGCTGATGAACGAAGGTGTTCGCCCCGGCAAGGAGTATAACCTCTCCGCGCTTAAAGCGCTCCTTTCGACCGGTTCGCCCCTCTCGGAGGAGGGCTTTGAGTTCATCTACCGGGAGGTAAAAACGGATCTTCAGCTCGCCTCCATCTCGGGCGGTTCCGACATCAACGGCTGCTTTGCCCTGGGGAACCCCCTGATGCCGGTCTTTTCCGGGGAACTGCAGAGCCGTGGCCTGGCAATGAAGGTCGAGGCCTTCGATGAGAACGGCAAACCCGTGATCAATCAGCAGGGGGAACTTGTCTGCACAGCGCCTTCGCCCTCCATGCCCATCTATTTCTGGGATGATCCCGGGCACAAGAAATACCGGGCAGCCTATTTCGATGTCTATCCGAACGTCTGGCGTCATGGTGATTACATCCTCATCAACGAGCGGGGCGGTGTCGTCATCTATGGCCGCTCCGACGCGACTCTCAACCCCGGCGGCGTTCGTATCGGGACGGCGGAGATCTACCGTCAGGTTGAAACGATCGACGGGATTGAGGACAGTATCGTGGTAGGACAGAACTGGAAAAATGACGTGCGCGTCATCCTCTTCGTCAAGATGACACAGGGACGGGAGTTGACCGAAGAACTGCGGGACCGGATCAGAAAGACCATCCGTATGAACGCCTCTCCCCGCCATGTGCCTGCCAAGATCATTGCCGTACCGGAGATCCCCTATACCTTAAATATGAAGAAAGTCGAGCTTTCCGTCAAGAAGGTGATCGAGGGGCAGGCCGTACAGAACAGAGATGCGCTGAAGAACCCGGAGGCTCTCGATTACTACGCAGGGATCAGGGAACTCCAGGAGGATTGACAGCTCCGATGTTCATTTAATGACGATCTGGAGGTTATCCCGCTCGGTGACCATCTTGTCGCCTACCGATGTCCCGCAGTAAGTGCACGTGTAGTCATACTTGTCACCGTTGGAGAGGACGAGCAGAAGCCGTTTTCTCACCGGAACGGCTCGCCGGCATATGGGGCAGAAGAGCTCCGTGGCATCAAAATCGCGATATTGTTCCTTTCTCATAGATCATCCCTTTCCGGAATTCGTTTCGCATCCTCCAGCCATACTGCGGCCTCGCCGTCGCTGGGCGCCCGGTAATCACCCCGCGGGGAGAGGGAGCCTCCCGAACCTACTTTGGGGCCATTGGGGGCGCAGGAGCGCTTGAACTGGCTGATCTGGAAAAAGCGGTAGAGATATATTTCAAGCCAGTGGCGGATTTCTCCGATCGTGTAGGCGTGCCGCTTCGCTTCGGGGAGATCCGGCCAGCTGCCCAGCTTCGCGTCGCGCCAAGCGCAATAAGCCATGAAGGCAATTTTAGTCGGGAGATAGCCGAAGCGGGTTGTGTAAAAATTGTTGAAATCCTGCAGTTCGTATGGTCCGACCGTGGATTCCGTCAACTGGCAAGGCTGGGCATCCATCTGCCCCGGGATAAGCTCGGGACTTATCTCGGTATCGAGGATATCGCAGAGGATCAAGGATGCTTCGGAGGACATCTGCTCCGAGCGCGCAACCCAGCGGATCAGATGCTGGATCAATGTTTTGGGAACGCTGGCGTTCACGTTGTAGTGAGACATGTGGTCTCCGACGCCGTAGGTGCACCAGCCGAGAGCGAGTTCGCTCAAGTCCCCCGTGCCGACGACAAGAGCCTTTCTGAGATTCGCGATGCGGAAGAGGTGCGAGGTTCTCTCTCCGGCCTGGATGTTTTCAAAGGTGATGTCATAAACTTCCTTTCCCTCCGCATAGGGGTGGCCGATGTCCTTGAGCATCTGCATGCAGCTTGGTCGGATGTCGATTTCGTTTGCCTCCACACCCAGCGCTTCCATCAGGCGCAGCGCATTCAGGCGGGTCTTTTCGCACGTCGCGAAGCCTGGCAGGGTGTAAGCAAGGACATGGGAGCGAGGGAGGGAGAGAAGATCCATGGTTCGGGCGGCAACGATCAAGGCGTGCGTGGAATCGAGACCGCCGGATACGCCGATCACTACCGTGTCGATCCCCGAAGACTTCAGCCGTTGGGAGAGGCCCTGGACCTGGATGTTGTACGCTTCATAGCAGCGTTGATCCCGGGTGGCCGGGTCCGCCGGGATATAGGGGAACCGCGGGTATTGACGTTCGAGGAGGAGCCGTCCTCCGATCGGTTCAATGTCGAGAGTGATTCGCCGAAATTTTTGGAGAGATTCCCGGTGGGTCCGTGCATTCCCGCCGAAACTGGTCTGACGCATCCGATCCTGGGCAAGACGGTCGAGGTCGAGATCGGCCTGGATGATTTGGGATCCGCCCGCGAATCTCTCCGATTCCGCGAGGAGGTTCCCGTTTTCATAGATCATTGCATGCCCGTCCCAGGCCAGGTCAGTCGTTGATTCCCCGGGGCCCGCTGCTGCGTAGAGGTAGGCGGAGATGCAGCGCGCAGACTGATTTGCGGCCAGGCTCTGCCGGTATGTTGCTTTGCCGATGGTTACGTTGGAGGCGGAGAGGTTCCCGATGACGGTTGCCCCCGCCAGGGAGGCATAGCAGGAGGGAGGGATAGGGACCCACACGTCCTCGCACATCTCCAGAAAAAAGCGGAAATGGCGGATGTTCGTAACCTCGAAGATGAGATCCGCGCCAAAGGGGATCTCGTTTTGGCCGCAGAGGCGGATGGTTTTTGCAAGGGCCTCTTCGGCGGGGCTGAACTGGCGTGCTTCGTAGAACTCACGGTAATTGGGCAGATAGGACTTGACCGCCACCCCGAGGATACGTCCCCGGTAGAGAACGATCCCGCAATTGAACAGGCGCGAGTCGACCTGCAGCGGGGCGCCGACGATGAGAATACAATTGAGTGCGGCCGTTTCGCGGCCGATCCGGTTGATGGCCTCGAGAACCCCGTTCAGAAGCGCGTCCTGGTGGAAGAGGTCTTCGTTGGAATAGGCCGAGAGGCCCAATTCAGGAAAGATGGCAAGGAGAGCATGACCCGCCGCTGCCTCCCGGGCAAGACGGATGGTCTGATCGGCATTGAACCGGACATCGGCAATCTTCACCGTGGGTATGCAGACCGCGGTCCGTATGAAGCCGTGTCGGTAGAGATTGAAAAAATCGTTTTTATCCTTGCACTCCATGGTCATTCCTTCTCAATGTAGGCATACGCGCTATGGTTGTGGATGCTCTCAAAATTTTCCGCCTCGACGCTGTACCAGATGAAATTCGTATCTTTGCTCAGGCGCTCCGCAATGTTTCTGACAACATCTTCGACAAACATGGGGTGCTCGTACCCCCTTTCCGTAACGAATTTTTCATCAACGCGTTTCAGGAGGGAATATACCTCGCCGCTGGAGGAATCCTCGATCAGTCTGATAACATCCTCGATCCAGAAGAATTTATGGAACCTGAGTCGAACGGTAACGATGCTTCGCTGGTTATGGGCGCCCGCTCGGCTGATCTCCTTGGAGCAGGGGCAGACGGTTGTTACCGGAACCACCATGCCCACAATGAAGTCCATCCCCGTACCGTTACTCGCGCCTAAGAACTGACAGCGGTATTCCATCAGACTTTTTGCGCCGGAACGAGGGGCCGTTTTTTCGATAAAATAGGGGAAATCTATTTCGATATGCGCCGATTCGGCGTGCAATTTGGCCTTGATTTTCTCCAGGATGCTCTGAAAGGTGCGGATGTTGACCTGCTCGCGGATTTCGTTGAGAACCTCCACGAACCGGCTCATGTGCGTCCCCTTGAAGTGATGGCGGAGGTTCACATACATGTTTATCGTGGCATTGACCGGCTGAGTTCCATGAGTGCGGTCCAGCACGACAATAGGGTATTTGAGCCCCTTTACGCCGACTTTCTTGATGTCGATGTTTCGTTCGTCCCGTTGATTCTGGATATCAATCATAAGCTATAGGTGGCGCATGAGTTTTCGGATTCCCAGACGGTCACCCGCGACAGGTGTGTCTTTGCCTGACGCGCCTTTTCGTCGATCCTGTCGTAGAGGAATCGGGCTATCTGTTCGGACGAAGGGTTCATGTTTTTAAAATATTCCAGTTCGTTAAGATATTTATGATCGAGTTGATCGAGGATCTCCTCGGTCCACCGCTTTACTACGCGGAAGTCGATCAGCAGGCCCTCATCGTTAAGCGATTCAGCCGCGACCGAGACCTCGACGAGGAAGTTATGGCCGTGAAGCGCTTCGCACTTGCCGCCGATCTCCCTGATGAGATGGGCGGCGGAAAAGGATTTTTTGATGGTCACTTCGTACATGAGACCTCCCTCCGCTGTTTTGGATGAACTATATCACAAAACGATCCAGATGCCTAAGCCGGAAAATGAATACCTGCTAAGGCAGATGGCAGAGGTGAATAGAATCCCTCCAGCCGGACGGCATGCAGAGGAAGGTTAATAAGACAAGCGAGCGTAAAGCGGAATCGGATAGGATATGGAAAAATTCCGCAGAAAGCCGTGAAAATGACGGAAACGGAGAGTGGAAAAGAAAAAGCAGGAAATCATTCTACCGGAGTAACTTTGCTAAACCATCTGAATGACGAGATATATGGTTTTTCGGTGAAGAAAATGATCGGTTCGGCAGATAGTGGTATGATCATTGCTCTATAACCAGTAAAGATTTGGATCATCTATCAAGATTGAGATTGGAAAAGGAGGTGGTTGCGGAAAGAGTCCAGTCATTTCATAGTCGCGGAGTCATCCAATATCACATATTAAGCCAACCCCCAATAAAGGAGAATGAAAATGATTAGTACATTTTACAAGAGGAATAAGAAGGGCTTCACGTTGATCGAACTCATGATCGTCATCGCCATCATCGGCATCCTGGCGGCCATCGCCATCCCGCAGTTCTCAGCTTATAAAAAGAGGGGCTATGCCGCCTCAGTTAATTCAGGTGCCAAGAATGCGCACACCGCTGCTACTGCATGGTGCAGTACTCCAGGCGCAGCCGTCCCATCAGTTGCCAATTTGGAAACTGCCGGATACAATCAGACCACAGGTGTTACAATCGCGGTGGGCGGTGCCGACTGCCAGTCTTATACGATCTCGTCAACCGGTGATGCGGCTTGGGGTGTAAGCGTTGCCTCCATAAACGCGGCTGGGCAGCTTACTGCTTCAGCACCAAACTAGAAGACCCATATATAGCAGAACAGAATCAACAGTTTCTGTAAGTTCAACCAAGGGGTAAGGAATCCGTTCCTTACCCCTTTTCTTTATATACTTCCGGACACCGTGTTTCGGGGACTATACCGGATTGAATCCCGCGGCAGTACAAAAAATCCTCGGACTCCTGAGAAAATTACGATCTTCCTCGTTATCTCAGCCATAATCATTATGCAGCGGTTGAGACACATGAATAAAATGCAGCGAACCAGCGTTGGATGTGAAAATCTTTATCCTCTGATTTTTCTTGACAGCCCATAAATAATGCGATAGACGTATAATCATGACCAACGGTCATATAGTGACCATAGTTCATAATCTGATCGCGGGTCATGGCTTATCATTCAGAACCGCGGGGGTTGTCCCTGTAATTCATTCAGTCCGTTTCCTCCCTCGTTGCCCTGGCGGGTATGTTGTAGCGGATTGTGGTCATTGTGGCGGTCACTGGAGTCCCGTCTATACCGTTAAGTGAACGCAGAAAATTCATTCGCACAGAAGGACTTAAATCGTGGGATTGAAAGAAAGAAGGAAAAGGGAGAGGGATAACAGGAGAAATGCCATCCTGAAAGCAGCTCGGCGTCTTTTTTTTGAGAAAGGCTTCAAGTCGGTTACCGTCGAGAGCATAGCCAGGAAGGCCGAGTTGAGCAAGGGTTCGATTTA
>Ga0315268_10006488_pt1 | contig 12437 bp, 11 predicted proteins | sample C1_top_MG_FD_204535 | JGI IMG/M metagenome (GOLD analysis project Ga0315268, IMG submission 204535) | Sediment microbial communities from Yellowstone Lake, YNP, Wyoming, USA - C1_top | ecosystem: Environmental > Aquatic > Freshwater > Lake > Sediment | place: USA: Wyoming | collected 2017-08-01 | reverse complement strand
GCCCTTCATTTCACGGGCCTTGGGACTTTCCGCCGGGGTTGCGGGCGCCTGGATAGGCACCTCCGAATTTGCGGATGCCGCCGGCTTTGCCGCGGCGAGCGCCTATGGCAAGATGGCCGGCAACGAGGATGCGGCGATCAAAGCGTTCACTTTGATGAAAGTGATCGGCCGGGATATGTGGATCGGCATTTGGTCCATCGTCTGGGCGCTGATTGCAACGGTCGTGTGGGAGAAGAAGGAAACCGGCGCCAAGCTTAACCCCATGGAAATCTGGTGGCGCTTTCCCAAGTTCGTGATCGGCTTCTTCGCCGCGTCCCTTCTGATGACGCTGATCACCAGCGGCTACTCCACCGCGGACTTCAATAATGTGGTGAAACCCGGCCTGATCCTCCCCCTGGTATCCCTGCGCACCTGGGCGTTTATCTTCTGCTTTCTCAGCATCGGCTTGACCACGCGTTTCAGGGATCTCTCGCCGGTGGGATGGAAAGCCTTTTCCGCCTTTTCGATTGGCGTGGGGGTGAATGTAATGCTCGGATACTACATGTCGGTGCACGTCTTTTCAGACTTTTGGTCGGGCATGTAAGCCGCATGGGCCGCGTGGGCGCAAGGCAGCCCGCGCGGCCCGAACAGAAGGAACATGGCATGGCTCGATACACCTGCAGAGAATGCGAATTTTTCCTCAGCGAACCCGACAAACTCGAACGCGCGGTACCCGGACTGAATATCCTGAGTTCAGCGTACGGCGCCGTGCGCGCGGATACCGCCCTTTGCGAGCGGCATGATATTTTCATTACCCCCATGAACGAATGTCCGGATTTTCTTCTGCATGGTTCCGGCGTCAAAGAGTGCGCCGGTCGGTTGGGGTAGCGCGGACGCCCGCGCCTCCGCCGCATCAAAGCGGCAGCTGGCGCGACTTGCGCCCGGCGCGCACGAACAGCCGGTCGAACAGCGGATTCGGCAGCAGGCGCAGGAGTTTGGCGACCATGGCCATCTGCCAGGGCAGCACGGCATAGCTGGCGCCGCCATCGATCAATCGCACGATGCGCTGCGCCGCCGCCGCCGCGGATAGAAGGAACGGCATCGGGTAAGTATTCACTTCCGTCATCGGCGTCGCGATGTAACCGGGAAGGATGGAAGAGACGGCCACACCGCTGCCGCGCAACTCGACGCGCAGGCTTTCCAGGTAGGCGATGGTCGCGGCCTTCGAGGCGCAATAGGCGCCGGCGCCCGGCATGCCACGGATGCCGGCCACCGAAGCGATGCCGACCAGCCGGCCACGCCGCGCCAGTTTCATCTCCGCGACGAAGGGGTGAAAGGTGTGGACCATGCCCAGAACATTTGTCTGCAGCACGCGCGCGAATGCCGGAAAATCGTCGGCCTCCTCGGTCAGCGTACCGAGGCTGATACCGGCATTGGCGATGACGATGTCGGGCAAACCGGCGCGGCGGATGAAATCCGCCCCGGCCGCCGCCAGCGCCGGAGCATCGGCGACATCCAGCGGATAGGTGAAACAGGCCGCCGGCTGTTCGGCGGCCAAGGCAGCCAGCGCTTCGCCGCGTCGCGCCGCCAGGCCGAGCACGGCGCCGCGGCCGGCGTAGTAACGGGCCAGCGCAGCACCGAGACCACTGGAAGCGCCGGTAATAAACACCCGCTGGGGTGCAAGTCCCCTATGGGGCACGCGACTACTGCTGCACGGCGCGTTCGGCCCGCAGCCTGGCGATCAGTTGGTCCATGACTTCGAGCAGTTCCTCGAAGCCGCCGGCCATGACATTCGTGGTCAAGTATCTGCCGCCGATCGCCACCGATGGCACGCCCTTTATGCCATAGTCCTTGGAAATCTGTTGTGCGCGCCGGAGATTGGCCTGCACTCCTAGGGAATTATAAGCGCCGACGAACTTCTGTCGATCCACGCCCTCCTTCTCCAGCCAGTCGGCGACCGCCGCTTGGTTGGTGTAATCCATATGCTCGACGTGGATCGCGTCGAACAATTCTCCATGCAAGCGCTGCTCTTCGCCGATCGCGTCAAGCGCGTAAAAGAGTTTCGCGCCGGGAGTCCAGCGGCCGAAATCCGCCGGCACGCGCCGGAACTCCACATCCTTGGGCAGCGACTTCAACCACTGTGAAAGCACCGGCTCGAAAGCATAGCAATGCGGGCAGCCGTACCAGAAGAACTCGGTGACTTCGATCTTGCCCTGAGCAACTGTCGGCTGCGGCGGAGAAATCGTCGCGTAATCGATGCCTTCCGTGAGTTCCGCACGGACGCCACCCGCGACAAAGGATAGCGCCAGGCCGACGATGGCGAAGTAAGTTCCGAGACGTCCGAGCTTCGGCACCGAGACCCCCGGAATGAGCGGCTCGAACCCGCTACTTCCTGCCCTGCTCGGCGCGGGACTTGGCGATCAGGTCATCGACGCGTTTCATCAATCCCGGGTAGCCACCGGGCACATTCTCCGGGTTGCGGTATTTTCCCGCGACCACAAACGAAGGCACCCCGGCAATGCCGTAGGCACCTTGCTTCTGCTTGCTTCCCTGGGTCTTGCTCAATACCGCGAAGGAATTGAAGGTATCGGAAAATTTCTTGCGATCGAGCCCATGCTCGACGGCCCACTTCGTCACGCCGGCCTCGCTCGACAGGTCGAGATTTTCGCGATGAATCGCCGTAAAGGCGGCGGAATGCAATTTATCCAGTTCGCCCATGGCCTCCAGGGTGTAATACAGCCTGGCCGGCGCCTCCCATTGCGGGCGGAACACCACGGGTACCCGATGGAAGACCACATCCTTCGCCAGGGTCTTTTGCCACTGGCTCACGACCGGGTCGATGTGGTCGCAGTGCGGACACATGTAGGAAAAAAACTCGATCACCTCGATCTTGCCTTTCTCGGTCGGCTGAGGCGGATTGACCAGTTCGTAGTCGCGGCCCGGCTGCAATTCGGCATACGCGCTGCCGGTAAGCAAAGCCAGCGCCAAAGCGGCGAAGGAAAACAAGTTTCTGAATTTCTGCATGCAAATCTCCTGGACAGGTTATTGTGCGGGACCCGCGGATTTATCCCCCAGCGGGGACTCCCTGCCTTTGACCACGGTTGCCTGGATTCCGTTCTGCGACAGCTGATTGCGCACGCGATTCATGTCTTCCGGCTTGGCGAACGGGCCGACACGGACGCGGTGCAAGAGGCCTCTGTCCGGCACATTCACTTCCTGGACACTGGTCTCCAATCCCATCAAAGCCAGCTTGGCTTTCAGGTTATCGGCATCGGTGGATTTCTGGAATGCGCCCGCCTGGAGATACAACATGTCGCCCGACGGGGCGGCTGCGGTGGCTGCGGGCTGGGGCAGCGCAGCTTGCGGTGGCTGCGCTGGCTTGGTGCTTGTGCCAGCGGGGGCACTTGCGCCTCCGGGAGTATCGCCGGGCGGCGGCGCGGCCTCCTGGCCACTTGGCAGTATCTTGTAGAACTCGAAGCGCGGCTTCTCATTGACCTTGTCACCCGGCTTGCCGGGTAACTGCTGCGGTGCTTGTGGTGTTTGCGGCGCGCCGGGCTTCAACTCGATCTTCTCCGGGCGTGACGACTTGTCCTGGAAGGGCAAGGGCATCTTGTTGAGATACCAGACAACGCCGAAAGCGATCAGCACGCCGATCACCAGGCCCAGGAACAGTCCGACCAGGGTGCTGCCGGAATTCCTGTGCCCCAGAGGGTACTTGTGCGGCGGCGCGGATTTGTTGAATGACTTGGATGATGCGTTCATCTCCAGGGGGATTCCTTTGGCCATTTACATGCTCTCCGGCGCCGAAACGCCCAGGATTCTGAAACCGTTGCGCAGCACCTGGCGTAACGCCGCGGCCAGCGCCAAACGCGCCGTGCGCTGTGCGGCATCCTCGGCCAGGATGCGTTCGGCATTGTAGTAGCTATGGAACTCGGCGGCGAGTTCCCTGAGATAAAACACGATGGCATGCGGCGCATAGTCGCGCGCCGCATCCTCGATCGCCTCGGGGAAAGCCCCCAAGCGGGCGCACAGCGCCAGTTCGCGTTCTCCGCCGAGGGGCGCCAGATCCGCGTTCGCCAGGCCGGAAACCGCGCCGCCCCACTGCGCCAGCACCGAACAGACGCGGGCATGGGCATACTGCACGTAATACACCGGATTGTCGTTGCTCTGCGATTTTGCCAGGTCCAGGTCGAAATCCAGCGACTGGTCGGCCTTCCTGAGCATATAGAAAAAACGGCAGGCATCGTTGCCGACCTCGCCGCGCAGTTCGCGCAGGGTCACATACTGGCCGCCCCGAGTCGACATCGAAACCTTCTCCGTACCGCGCCACAGCGAAACGAACTGCACCAGCACCACGTCAAGCTTGCGCGCGTCGCAGCCGAGCGCCTGCAGCGCACCGCGGACACGCGGGATGTAACCGTGATGGTCGGCGCCCCAGATGTCGACGATCCTGTCGAAGCCGCGCTCCAGCTTGTTGAGATGGTAGGCGATGTCCGAAGCGAAATAGGTATACAAGCCGTTGTCGCGCTGCACAACGCGGTCCTTCTCGTCGCCGAAGGCGGTCGAGCGGAACCATTTGGCGCCGTCCTGAACGTAGATGTGGCCGTTTTGCTCCAGCCGCTCCACCGCCATCTTCACCATGCCGGTGTCGAACAGCGAGCGCTCCGAGAACCACATGTCGAAATGCACGCCGAATTCTTCCAGATCGGCGCGCCCGTCGGCCAACTGCTCGGTCAAGGCATGCTGATGGATGTAGGCCCAGTCCTCGCCGAGCAGATCCTTGGCGGCCTTGATCAGGCCGTCCAGATGCGCTTCTGCGTCCGGCTCCGGTGGCGGCACGCAGGCCAGTACCGCGGCGGCAGGATGCAAATAACGATCGCCGTGGGCCGCGCGGATCTGCCGCGCCATGTCGGCGACATAGTCGCCCTGATAGGCGTTGGACGGGAACGGGACGTGGGCGTCGAACAACGCCAGATAGCGCAGCCAGGTCGACAACCCGAGGATATCCATCTGCCGGCCGGCATCATTGACGTAATACTCGCGCTTGACGTCGTGCCCGGCCCAGCACAACAGCGTCGCCAGGCTTGCGCCGTAGGCCGCGCCGCGGCCATGTCCGACGTGCAAGGGGCCGGTCGGATTGGCCGAAACGAACTCGACCTGCACTTTCATGCGTTCATCCTGAGGCAAAACGCATTTGCCATACTCGTCGCCCTGGCTCAGGACTTCCTGGACTATCCGGGTCTTGGCGGCGGCGGCGAGGCGAAAATTGATGAAGCCGGCGCCGGCCACCTCGGCCTTATCCACCCACGGCGACACCGCCAGTTCGCGCACCAGCCGCTGGGCAATCTCGCGCGGATTGGCTTTCAGTGTCTTGGCCAGTTGCAGTGCCAGATTGCTGGCGAAATCGCCATGGTCGGCCTGCTTGGGACGTTCCACCAGGATCGCGGTATCGCGCTGCTCGGGCGCCACGCTGGCCAGCGCGGCGCCCAGCAGTTCGCACAAGTGGGATTTGGGATTGAAGGACATGAGCCGGTTCATAGCGCGGACGGAAGTCTCGCATTATACCCACAGGGCACGCGTCCCCTCAGGGGCATAAATAACCACAGGGCTCGGAAAACCCCACCCGCTTGCTATTCCTTCCCGCTTTGTCCCGGATTTCCGGGCGCGGCAGTCGTCTCCATCACCTGTTCATCCATCAAGCCCGCGCCCTCTCCGCAAAGAAATTCGCGGAACGCCTCCGCCAAGGGCAACTGGCGCTTCTCGGCGCGCCGCACCAGATACCATTGCCGCATCACCGGAGTACCGGCAACGGGAAGCACCACCAGCCGGTCCACCGCCAGTTCGAGTTCGATGGTGCTGGCGGACAGGAATGCGATGCCCATGCCGGCCATCACCGCCTGCTTGATGGTTTCATTGCTGTTCATCTCGAAAGTGCGCGCCGGAACCACGCCCTGCTCGGCGAAGTAGCGCTCCATCGCGTTGCGCGTGCCCGAACCGGGTTCGCGGATCAGGAAGGTTTCCAGCCCCAGATCGGCCGGCGCGATGCGGCGCCGCTCCGCGAACGGGTGGCTGGGCGCTGCAATGATGACCAGGGGATTATCGGCAAAAACGTCGGCAATGGTATCCAGCTCCGCCGGCGGACGGCCCATGATGGCCAGGTCGATCTCGTTGTCGACCAGCTGGCGCACGATCTGCTCGCGGTTATGCACGCCGAGACTCAGCTCGATGCCGGGATGACGGGCGCGGAAGGCCGCCAGCAGGCGCGGGGCGAAATACTTGGTGGTGCTCACCACGCCGATGTTGAGTTGACCGCCGCGCACGCCGCGTATCGCCGCCAGCGCCTCTTCGGCCGAACGCAATTGCTGCGCGATGACGCGCGCATGGCGCGCCAATTCGGCGCCGGCGTCGGTGAGGAAAATTTTCTTGCCGACCTGCTCGGTCAGCGGCAGACCGGCATCCTCCTCAAGGCCGCGCACCTGCATCGACACCGCCGGCTGGGTCAGGTGCAATTCCTCGGCGGCACGCGAGAACGAGAGATGGCGCGCCACCGCCTCGAATACCTTGAGCTGGCGCAACGTAACGTTTTTCATGGTAGAGCCCCGAAATAGGAAACCGCCACAAGCTTATCATCAGGATAAATATTTGTGACTATTGCTTATGACTGGTCACGACTATGATTTACACATGACGTTCGCCGCAATCATTTTCGATGTCGATGGCACGCTCGCCGATACCGAGCGCGACGGCCACCGGCCGGCTTTTAACGCCGCCTTCGCCGAAGCCGGACTCGCCTGGCGATGGGATGAAGATATGTACGGAAAACTGCTGGCGGTAACCGGCGGCAAGGAGCGCATCCGCCATTTCGCCACGCTCCACGATCCGGGCTTTCTCGCCCGGCCCGACTGCGATAGCCAGATCGCCCGTCTGCATGCGGCAAAAACCCGCCACTTCGTCACCCTGCTGGAAGCCGGCGGGATTCCTCTCCGTCCCGGCGTGACACGCCTCATGGACGAGGCGCGGGCAGCCGGATTGCGTCTGGCCATCGCCACCACCACCTCGCCGGAGAATGTCGCCGCGCTGCTGCGCGTCAGCCTGGGGCCGCATTCGGCAAACTGGTTCGCGGTCATCGGCGCCGGCGACGTGGTGCCGGCGAAGAAACCCGCCTCCGACATCTACCACTGGGTACTGCAGCGCCTGGCGGTCGCCGCCGGCGATTGCCTGGCCATCGAGGACTCCGGGCATGGCCTGGCCGCCAGTCGCGGCGCCGGCATTCCTACCCTGATTACCACCAACGGCTACACCGTCGCGCAGGATTTCAGCGGTGCCCTGGCAATTCTGCCCAGTCTTGAAAACACCGGCCTCGGTGAAATTCGTCAACTCTTAAGCAAAGCAAATTCATAACTTATGATCATCATAAAAAACTGTGAATATATTTTATGGATCATGAGTTCTAAGATGCTTCCATCCACTCGAACAATTCATCATCGCCCCCAATAAAGGAGAACCGTATGGACCAGTCAAACCGCTATGCCGATCTTTCGCTCAAGGAAGCCGACCTGATCAAGGGTGAGAACCACCTGCTGGTCGCCTACAAGATGAAGCCGAAGGCGGGCCATGGCTACCTCGAAGCGGCCGCCCACTTCGCCGCCGAGTCCTCCACCGGCACCAACGTCGAAGTCTCCACCACCGACGACTTCACCAGGGGCGTTGACGCACTCGTCTATTACATCGACGAAGCCACCGAAGACATGCGGATCGCCTATCCGCTGGAACTGTTCGACCGCAACATCACCGACGGTCGCATGATGATGGTGTCGGTACTGACCCTGATCATCGGCAACAACCAGGGCATGGGCGACATCGAGCACGCCAAGATCCACGACTTCTACGTCCCCAAGCGCGCCATCCAGTTGTTTGACGGCCCGGCCAAAGACATCACCGACCTGTGGCGCATCCTGGGTCGCCCCATGAAGGATGGCGGCTACATTGCCGGAACCATCATCAAGCCTAAACTGGGTCTGCGTCCCGAGCCATTTGCCAAAGCCGCCTACCAATTCTGGCTCGGCGGTGATTTCATCAAGAACGACGAACCCCAGGGCAACCAGGTGTTCTGCCCGGCCAAGAAGGTTTATCCGCTGGTGTACGACGCCATGAAGCGCGCCCAGGACGAAACCGGCCAGGCCAAAATATTCTCCGCGAATATCACCGCAGACGACCATTACGAAATGCTTGCCCGCGCCGATTTCATCCTTGAAACATTCGGCCCCGATGCCGACAAAGTAGCTTTCCTGGTTGACGGTTTCGTCGGCGGTCCCGGCATGATTACCACTGCACGCCGTCAATATCCCGGCCAGTACCTGCATTACCACCGTGCCGGCCATGGCATGATCACGTCGCCGTCCGCCAAGCGCGGCTACACCGCCTTCGTGCTGGGCAAGATCGCCCGCCTGCAAGGCGCTTCCGGCATCCACGTCGGCACCATGGGCTACGGCAAGATGGAAGGCGATAATTCCGACAAAATCATTTGCTACATGCTTGAGCGTGACGAATGCCAGGGCCCGGTCTACTACCAGAAGTGGTACGGCATGAAGCCCACCACCTCGATCATCTCCGGTGGCATGAACGCACTGCGTCTGCCCGGCTTCTTCGAAAACCTGGGTCACGGCAACGTCATCAATACCTCCGGTGGCGGTGCTTACGGCCACATCGACAGCCCGGCGGCCGGCGCGATATCCCTGCGTCAGTCCTACGAATGCTGGAAAGCCAAGGCCGACCCGATCGAGTTCGCCAAAAGCCACAAGGAATTCGCCCGCGCCTTCGAATCCTTCCCCGGCGATGCCGACAAGCTGTATCCGGGCTGGCGCGAGAAGCTTGGAGTGCACAAGTAATTCCACCCCCCGGCCACGGCCGGCTTTGCACAGCCGGCCGGCGACAGCCCTTCGCCGGGACTTCGCCGTCCGACATCGCCCCGTCCGCAGGGCTTTTTTGGCCAGTTAAACCTGACTTATTTGATCGGATAAAGCCATGACCGACAAAGAGCAATACAAGGTTCGCAAGGAGCCCTTCTATCAGGCTCAGGGCAGGGAAGTCGCGCTCTACGCGGCCGCCTACAACGCCCGTCTGCCGGTGATGGTGAAGGGGCCGACCGGCTGTGGCAAGTCGCGCTTCATCGAATACATGGCGTGGAAGCTCGACAAACCGCTCATCACCGTGGCCTGCAATGAGGACATGACGGCCAGCGACCTGGTCGGCCGCTACCTGCTGGAGGCCAACGGCACACGCTGGCTCGACGGTCCGTTGACCACCGCCGCCCGCATCGGCGCGATCTGCTACCTCGACGAAATCGTCGAAGCGCGCCAGGACACCACCGTGGTGATCCACCCGCTCACCGACCACCGCCGCGTGCTGCCGGTCGACAAGAAAGGGGAACTGATCGAAGCGCATCCCGACTTTCAGCTCGTCATCTCCTACAACCCCGGCTACCAGAGCCTGATGAAGGATCTGAAGCAGTCGACCAAGCAGCGCTTCACCGCCTTTGACTTCGACTATCCGGAAGCCACGCTGGAGACGCAGATCGTCGCGCGGGAGACCGGGATAGACGCAGCCACCGCCGCCAAACTGGTCAAGGTTGCCCAGACCGCGCGCAACCTCAAGGGACACGGCCTCGACGAGGGCATCTCGACACGCCTCGTGGTGTACGCCGCGACGCTGATCAAGGGCGGCGTCGATCCGCAGGACGCCTGCCGCATGGCCATGGCACGGCCGATCACCGACGACGCCGATGTCCGCGCGACGCTGGATCACGCCATCGACGCGACGTTTGACGCAGCCCCGGCCTAAGCTCGCGGCGCAAGCCATGAAAAAGTCGGCGCTGACAACACGGCGATAGTGCAATGACCACCGGAGTTCGCCTCGTGACGGACGCACGCAAGCGGGCCATGCTGCACCCGCAGGTGCAGACCTATTGGTACGAGGTCGATTGCGGCTTTCAGCCGGTCGCCGATGTTTTCGAGGAATGCGTCTACGAGGCGCTGAGCACGTTCTCCCGGGAGCAGATGAAGGCCTACCTGGAGGCGGCGCGCGTGCTCGGCAAGCTGGGTCGCGGCCCCGAGCCCATGTTGGCTTTCCTGGAAGAGTGGCCAAGCGTCGCCGCCGCCGTCGGCGGTGACGCCATGGCGGCCTTGTCGGCGGTGATGGACTTCGTGCGCGCGATGCAGAAGTCGCCCAACGGCCGCGCCATCGCCCCCTTCCTGCAGACGCTGGCGGCCATGGCGCGTCGCCTGCAGTCGCCGGCGCAATTGCAGTTCTATCTCGACATCGCGCAGGACCTGATGGTCCGCACCACGGGTTCCATCCACGGCCACCACACCACCTTCCCCAGCCCGGGGCTGCCCGAGTTTTTCGCACAGGCACCGTCCCTCGCCAACTTGCTGTCCCTGGCCGGGCTGAAGAACTGGGTGGACTACGGCATCCGCAACTATGGCAATCACCCGGAACGACAGATCGACTACTTCAAGCTGCAGTCAGCCGACAGCCGCGCGGTGCTGCAACGCGAGCGCCACGGCACGCTGTTCGCCGACGTCGAGCGGCAGCTCGATCTCTACCTGCGCGCGCTGTGGCGCGACAGCGATGTGCTGGTACCCTACTCCACCGCGTTCGACGAGCTGCGCCAGCCGGTGCCCTACTACGACCAGTTGGGCATGCGCGTGCCCGACGTGTTCGACGCCGCCAGCGGCCCCAACGGCACCGTGAGCGGCCTCGACCGCTACCGCGCCGTGCTGTCCCACATGGTCGGCCACCGCCGCTGGAGCACGCCGCAGGTCGCCGACAACTGGAGTCCTTTCCAGCGCATGGCCGTCGAGTTCTTCGAGGACTGCCGCATCGAGAACCTGCTGATCCGCGAATTCCCGGGCCTGCGCCGCATCTTCCTCGCCCTGCACCCGAAGCCGGCCGAGGCTGCCTGCGATCCGGCAACCACCTCCTGCCTGCGCCACCGCCTGGCCATGCTGTCGCGCGCCCTGATCGATCCCGTGCACGGCTACACGAACAAGGACCTGCTGGAGTTCGTCGGCCGCTTCCACCAACTGCTGGCCGGTGGCGAATCGAGCACGACGGAAATCGCCAGCCTGGCGCTCGCCTACGTCACCAGGACGCGCCGCCAGAGCGACCAACTCGCCAAGGTGCATTTCGACGACACGGTGATCGACTACCGCGACGACAATCGCCAACTGTGGCGATTCATCGAGGACGGCGACGAAGAAGAATCTGTCGACAGGGAGCGCAAACTCGAACCGAGTGAAGAGGCGCAGGGCCTGCCGCCGCGCCACTACCCCGAGTGGGATTACTCGAGCCAGACCTACCGGCCGGACTGGGTGAGTCTCTATGAAGCCCTGCATCCCAGCGGCAATCCCGCCGTCATCGACCAGTTGCTCGCCAAGCACGCCGCGCTGGCGAAACGGCTCAAGCGCCTGCTCGACCTGCTCAAGCCACAGGACAAGGTGCGCATCCGCTATCAGGAGGAAGGCAGCGAACTCGATCTCGACGTGGCCGTCCGCTCGCTCATCGACTTCAAGAGCGGCGCCACCCCCGACCCGCGCATCAACATGAGCCACCGCACGGACGGCCGCGACATCACCGTCCTGGTGTTGCTCGACCTGTCGGAATCCCTCAATGAGAAGGTTGCGGGCCCGGGTAACACAACTGAGCAGACCATACTCGAGCTGAGCCAGGAGGCCGTCTCGCTGCTGGCCTGGTCCATCGAAGCCCTGGGAGATCCCTACGCCATCGCCGGTTTCCACTCCGACACCCGCCACGAGGTGCGTTACCACCACATCAAGGGTTTCAGCGAACGCTGGGACGACACGGTCAAGGCGCGGCTTGCCGCCATGCAGGCCGGCTGGTCCACGCGCATGGGTGCCGCCATGCGCCATGCCGGCCACACCCTGTCGAACCGCCAGTCGGACAAGAAAATCCTGCTGCTGCTGACCGACGGCGAACCGGCCGACATCGACGTCGCCGACCCGGCGCACCTGCGCGCCGATGCGAAGAAGGCGGTCGAGGAACTGGCGGCGAAGGGTATTACCACCTTCTGCCTGAGTCTCGACCCCAATGCCGATGACTACGTCCGCGAGATATTCGGACAGCATTGGCGGGTGCTCGACCGCATCGAGCGGCTTCCCGAACAGCTTCCGATGCTCTACATGGCCCTGACGCGCTGAGCGCGCGTGAATAAATCATCCCGGGGGCTTCCTGCGGGGCGTAGCGAGCGGCCCGTAGCGGGGTACGACCGAAGCACAGCTACCGCGGAATGTACGTTACTGTACAGGAGGATAGCGCGCGCCGCCCCATCCCCGATCCGGCACGCGCAACAGATTTATTCACAAGCCCTGCATTGACGATCTGACAGCGGGAACTCATCCGGGGCTAACGAATGTCTTATTCAAACCATAAGAAAAAGT
>Ga0315268_10006487_pt1 | contig 12437 bp, 12 predicted proteins | sample C1_top_MG_FD_204535 | JGI IMG/M metagenome (GOLD analysis project Ga0315268, IMG submission 204535) | Sediment microbial communities from Yellowstone Lake, YNP, Wyoming, USA - C1_top | ecosystem: Environmental > Aquatic > Freshwater > Lake > Sediment | place: USA: Wyoming | collected 2017-08-01 | reverse complement strand
TGGCCTACCCATAACCAACCAACTCCACGGATTGGCTTGGTACGTATGATGTTGGGTGAGGGTTGTATGGAAGTGGAGGATCTCTGCGTGATAGTGCCAGAAAGATCTCAACGACCGTGGGATGAATCTGAATGCAGTCGGGTTGGAATCCGCCCACTGTCGATCCCACCCTCTTGTCGTCACGAACCATCCGGTCCACGTTGCAAGATAGGTGGCGACGGGGACGATGAAGAATTGCACGAATCGTTTAGCTAATAGCCTGAAGAAGGGTTGGATTCTCGCTCTGTCTTGATAAACGGTGAGCAATGCGAATGCAACTAGGAAATAGAGCCCGCTCCATTTGGTTCCACATGCCAGGCCAAACAAGATTCCAGATCGCCAGTAGTGACCTTTGAGCCAAGACAGTGTTGCCAGCAGAACAAAAAGAGTAAGAAATAGATCCAGAAGAGCCGTTCGGGAATGAACGAGGTTTAGTCCATCCAGGGCCATCAGAAGCGAGGCCAGAGTGCTCATTGTCGATGAGGCGAAGAGGCGTTTAGCGATTCTTCCCACCAGGTAGATGGTTAGTGCGCCAGCAACAGCGACGCTGATTCGCCAGCCGAATTCATGATTTCCGAATAGTTTGATTCCTAGGGCGATGCACCACTTGCCGACAGGCGGATGAACTACGAACTCAGGTCCCGATCCAGTGACTTCGACTCCGTGATGGAGGAGATCTCGCGCCCCATCGACGTAGTAGACCTCATCGAAAACCAATCCCTTAGGAAGTCCTAAATGCCAAAGACGCAGTCCAAAGGAGAACAGCGCGATCAGAATTGGGCCCACGGGGTTAGCCTAGGCGAGAATAGAAAGATAACTGAGAGGATTTGGCCATGACTTTGACCCTTGCAGCGACTCCTCTTGGAAATCCTGGGGATGCAAGCGCCCGGCTCAAAGACGCGATTGAAAATGCAGCCGTTGTCGCTGCAGAGGATTCTCGGAAATTCCACCGCTTGTGCGCGGATTTGAATATCAATTTCAAAGGCCGGGTCATTTCTTTTTTTGAGGGCAATGAACAAGAGCGGACCTCCGAAATATTGGCCATGCTTAATGCGGGAACATCGATCCTGGTCGTCTCTGATGCAGGAATGCCAACGATCAGCGACCCTGGATTTCGCCTGATGCGAGATGCGATTGCTCAAGGTATTGATGTTTCAGTTATTCCGGGACCTAGCGCTGTGACTACAGCGATTGCACTTGCGGGCCTTCCCACGGATCGCTTTGTATTTGAGGGATTTTCACCGCGCACATCAGGGGCGCGTGAGAAATTCTTTGAGAGTCTGCGAAACGAAGAACGGACGATCGTCTGGTTTGAAGCGCCCCATCGTCTTCTGGATGCGCTTGAAGATGCAGTGGCAGTTTTTGGTCCGAATCGGCGCGGAGCTATCTGCCGGGAAATGACCAAGCGATACGAGGAGACAATCCGCGCAAGCCTTGGCGAACTTTTGGCGTGGGCGCAAACACATGAAGTTTTGGGCGAGATCACGATGGTCCTTGAAGGTGCCCCTAGCAATTCGGCAGAAATCACTTCAGAGGCCATGGTTTCCCGGGTAAGAGAATATGAAGCGGCCGGAATGGATCGAAAATCTGCAATTGCTACGGTGGCAGAAGAATTTTCCGTAGCCAAGCGGGTGGTTTTTGCGGCGATGGTCGAGGCAAAATCAACCTCTAAGATATCTACGTGACGATCCCATCGCAGAGCAAGACTTTCTACGTAACCACGCCTATTTACTACGTGAACGATGTGCCGCATATCGGGCATGCCTACACGACAGTTGCTGGCGATGTTTTGACCCGTTGGCATCGTCAAAAAGGAGAGTCAGTCTGGTTCCTCACTGGCACCGATGAGCACGGCCAGAAGGTTCTGCGAACCGCGGAGGCAAATGGAGTCAGCCCCCAGGAGTGGGTAGATAACTTGGTCGAGACATCATGGAAGCCGAATTGGCGTGCCCTCAATATTGCAAATGATGACTTCATTCGCACGACCGAACCTCGCCACAGCGAACGTGTTCAGAAGTTTCTTACCGGACTAAAAGATGCCGGCTTTATCTACGCGGGCAAATACGAAGGCCCATATTGTGTGGGCTGCGAAGAGTTCAAACTTCCCGGAGATTTGGTCGAGAAGGATGGCAAACAAACCTGTTCGGTTCACGGCACACAAATCGAAATTGTGAATGAGAACAACTGGTTCTTTAAATTATCTGAATTTGTCGAGCCGCTTCTCAAGCACTACCGCGAGAACCCTGAGACATTGCAACCAGAGAGCGCTCGCAACGAAGTTCTCTCTTTCCTTGAAAGCGGGGTCACCGATCTTTCGATTTCTCGTTCGACCTTTGACTGGGGAATCACAGTTCCTTGGGATGCCGAACAAGTCTTCTATGTCTGGTTTGATGCGCTCTTGAATTATGCAACAGCGATCGGGTTGGGAGACGACCCGGCAAGTGAAGGCGGCAAGAAGTTCGCCAACACTTGGCCAGCAGATGTGCATCTAGTTGGCAAGGACATCTTGCGATTCCATGCTGTCATCTGGCCTGCAATGTTGATGGCTGCAGGGCTTGCCACGCCCAAGAAAGTTTTTGCGCATGGCTGGTTGTTGGTCGGCGGCGAGAAGATGAGCAAGAGCAAGCTCACCGGTATTGCACCGCGACAGATCACCGATCACTTTGGGGTCGATGCATTCCGTTATTACTTCTTGCGTGCCATCCCATTTGGCAGCGACGGGTCTTTCTCATGGGAAGACATGCACGCCCGTTATACGAGCGAGTTGGCTAATGATTTTGGAAACCTGGCCTCTCGCCTTGCGGCGATGATCGAAAAGTATTGCGACGGCGTCGTGCCGGCAGCCAGTTACGACAAAGAATTAGCAGAGTCGCTTTCCGCAACGGTCGAGAAAGCAGACACTGCTATGTGCGCCCTTGATTTCCAGGGCGGCATTGTGTCGATCATGGATTTCTGCAAGCAGGTCAATGGTTATGTGACCGTAAAAGAGCCATGGATCCTGGCTAAAGATCCGGTAAATAAGGCAGAACTCGATGCCGTCCTCTACAACACGGCAGAGTCATTGCGGGCTTTGGCGGTTCTTTTGTATCCAGTCATGCCCGCTACGTGCGAAATCCTCTGGGAATCCCTTGGTGCCAACAAGTCGATCGGCTCGTTGAAGGATCAACACATCGGCGATGTTGCCAAGTGGGGACAGCTTCCGGCCGGTTCCGTTGTTACCAAGAGTGCGTCACTTTTCCCACGTCTAGATGTAATTGCCTGACTTCAATGGCAGATCGGCATAACCGAGATATAGATCGGCCTATGGCGCCCCTGCCGGAGGCGCTGCCTGTACCGACTGTTGACGCTCATGCCCACATAGAAATAGTTACGAACACCGCCCCTGATTCGCCAGAAGTTGGGGAAGTTCTGGCACAGGCGAAATCGGTGGGTGTCGACCGCGTTGTTCAAGTTGGCTATTCGGCAGAGCAATCGCAATGGTGCGTGGCCGCTGCAGAACATTGGAATACTTCTGTTCTTGCAGCTGTCGCATTGCATCCAAACGAGGCACCCGTTGTCGAAGATCTAGAACACGATCTGGCGATCATTGAGAAGTTGGCACAGCATCCCCGTGTTCGCGCGATCGGCGAGACCGGGCTTGATTACTTCCGCACGCCACCGCAGTTGCGGGGGCGTCAGCAGGAATCTTTCAAGTGGCATATCGATTTAGCTAAGAAGACTAATAAGGCACTTGTCATCCACGATCGCGACTCCCACGATGACATTCTCTCCATCTTGCTAGAAGTCGGCGCTCCCGAAAAAACCGTCTTCCACTGTTTCTCGGGAGACGTGGAGATGGCAAAGACCTGCATTGATCGCGGATACATTCTCTCTTTCGCCGGCACGATGACATTCAAGAACGCCCCGCAGTTGCGGGAAGCCGTGAAGTTGGTGCCGATCGAGCAACTTCTCGTGGAAACCGATTCGCCTTTCTTGACTCCGTCCCCGCACCGCGGGTTGCTGAATTCGCCGGCGCAGATCGCCACGATTGTGCGGGCGATGGCGCTCGAGCGCGGAGATGATCTGGCCGAGCTAGCTACCGCCCTTGGTGATAATGCAGAGCGTATTTTTGGAGCGTTCTCTTCATGAGCCTGCTTGGCGCAGCTGAAATACGTGCTCTGGCTGCACAACTTGATCTAAAACCGGCCAAGGCTCTGGGTCAGAATTTCGTGATCGATGCCAACATCTGCCGCAAGATCGTGAAGCTCGCGGGCATTTCGGCAACAGATGTTGCTCTGGAAATTGGCCCAGGGTTGGGTTCGCTCACCTTGGCACTGCTCGATGAAGCAGCCAGCGTCATCGCCATTGAGATCGATCAACGATTGGCCCAGCAACTTCCCCTTACCGTCGAAAGCCACTCGGAGCGGTCTGAAAACCTCACCGTTATTAATGCCGATGCCCTGCGAGTCTTGCAATTGCCGCAAGCACCGACAGTCTTAGTGGCCAACCTCCCTTACAACATTTCCGTTCCGGTACTGCTTCACTATTTGGAGAAGTTTCCGACAATTCGCACGGGCATCGTGATGGTTCAGGCAGAGGTTGCCGATCGACTTGTTGCAAAACCTGGTTCCAAAGATTACGGAATCCCCAGTGTTAAGGCCGCGTGGTGGGCAGACATGTCTCACGCTGGTTCGATTTCGCGATCCGTTTTCTGGCCAGTACCTAACGTGGATTCGAAATTGGTCGCCTTCATCAGACACGAACCACTCGGCGATGAACAACTGCGCTTGCGAGTTTTCACGGCAATTGATTCTGCCTTTTCGCAACGTCGCAAGATGCTGCGATCAGCACTGAAGAATTGGCTGGGAAGTTCAGAGGCTGCACAGCAGGTTTTGGATACTGCAGGGGTTGATTCGACTTTACGAGGAGAAGCCCTCGCTGTAGAGCAGTACTGTCAGATTGCGCGCGTAGCCGACCAATTGGGCATAGGGTTTTGATATGGCACAAAGCGTAGCAAGCTCAGTTGTTGTGCGCGTGCCCGGAAAAATCAATCTCCAACTCTCTGTCGGTCCTAAAGAAGAAGACGGCTACCACGGTGTTGTCACCGTCTTTCAATCGATCTCTCTTTTTGACGACGTGACAGTCACTAAAGAAGAAATCGGCTCTGGCTTATCGCTTAATATCAATGGCGACCACGTGCATGGAGTTCCCGCAGATGAGACCAATTTGGCATGGCGGGCCGCGGTTCTAATGTGTCAAAAGCACGACCTGCCAGCAGATTTGCGGATCGACATCAAGAAGTCCATTCCGGTAGCAGGCGGCATGGCAGGTGGCAGTGCCGACGCGGCCGCGACAATTGTGGCTATTGACGCCCTTTTTTCGTTAGGGCAGAGCCGCGAGGAGATGCACGAAGTTGCAGCACTTCTTGGCAGTGATGTGCCTTTCATGCTCAGCGGAGGAACCGCCGTCGGTCGCGGCCGCGGAGATCAAGTCACCGCCGCACTATCTCGCGGTGTTTACCACTGGGTTCTAGCGCTCTCCACCCTCGGGCTTTCAACTCCAGCGGTGTATGGCGAGTGCGATCGACTCCGCGAAGGTATGAAGGTTGCAACACCGCAAGTGAGCGATCATCTTCTGCAGGCACTTCTTGCGGCCGACCCAGTCGCACTTGGCAAGGCCCTCGTTAATGATCTGCAACCAGCGGCATGCTCTCTGCGCCCGGCACTGCGACTGATCCTTGATGTGGGAAGTGAATACGGCGCGCTCGGTTCCATTGTTTCTGGTTCGGGACCGACGGTTGCATTTTTAGTCTCCGATGAAGACCAAGCACTCGATCTTGCAGTTGCTCTAACGTCCAGTGGTGTTGTCGGCAGCGTTACTCGTGTTAGCGGCCCAGTGCCAGGCGCGCGGGTAATCGAAATTCACTAGATTATTTTTTTATTTTTCCTCTTGTTGTTTATCAAAGGGGGCAGCAATAACACTGAGCGATGAGGCAAGTTTTGTAAGTTCGCTCTGTGAAAGGGATTTGAGAAATTCCCCTTCTTGGGCGAGCAAGTCCTCCATCGCAGCATCGACGGCGCGCATTCCACTTTTTGTCAGAGTCACCAGGCTGCCGCGGCCATCGCGTGGATCAGGTTTGCGGGTGATGAGGTTCCGCTCTTCCAGGCGATCGAGCCGATTGGTCATCGTTCCACTGGTCACCATCGTCTCCTGAAGGAGTTGACCAGGGGAGAGTTGGTAGGGCTCGCCCGATCGACGCAGGGCGGCGAGAACGTCAAAGCCCCATGTATCCAGGTCGGCGAAGGCCCGCCGCCTAGCAATGTCGAGATGGCGGGCAATTCGGGTGATTCGGCTGAGGACTTCAAGGGGGGAAAGGTCTAGGTCGGGGCGCTCGCGCCTCCAGTCGGACACAAGGCGGGCTACCTCATCGGGCATTTTCAGCTGACCCCCCTTCAGATACTCCTAGGAGATTACCTCATGCATCTTTGCGCAAGGCGCATCTTCTGGGCTCAAGGTTCAAGTGGTCGAAAGCAGTGCCCTCCATACGGGAGAATACGGGTTCCGCCATTGTGTAGTGGCTAGCACATGGGCCTTTGAAGCCCAGGGTCCAGGATCGATACCTGGTGGCGGAGCAACTTCGTTGCAAAGCCTTTAGAAGGTGGCGGAGCAATTAGGCTTAACGCCTAAGGAAGTTGATCCATTGGAAAACTAGCGGTGGGAGCGATGCTTGAGCCGTCTTGATTATGTGATCGTCTTAGCGGCCGGTGAAGGCACGCGGATGAAATCAACAACGCCCAAGGTTCTTCATTCCATTGCAGGTCGTTCACTTCTCGGACATGTACTCGTTGCTGTTGAAGCAGTTGCTCCCGCCGAAATCCGCGTAGTCGTCGGTGCGGGTCGCGAATTGGTTATCGAACACCTTGCAACGATTTCGCCGACCGCCATCCCGGTTGTTCAAGAGCATCGTGGCGGGACAGGACACGCTGTGCAGTTGGCGCTGGCCGGCACCGAAGTCAAAGGCACGGTTCTCATCGTTGCCGGGGACACTCCGCTGTTGTCCAGCCAGACATTGAGCCAATTGATTGCCGCACACAATGAAGGCGGTTTCGCTGCAACGCTATTAACGGCGGAGCTTCCAGATCCAACCGGATATGGACGGATCATCCGCGCAGACAACGGTGACATTCTCAAGATTGTCGAAGAGCGCGATGCCGACGAGTACCAGCGCAGTATCGAAGAAATCAATTCAGGTGTGTATGTTTTTGATCTTTCCAAGTTGCACCGTGTCATCAACCAACTAACCGACGACAACGCCCAAGGCGAGTTATATCTCACCCAGGTAATTGAGATCATGCGCGCCGATGGAGAACGTGTCGTTCCGATCATCACCCCCGATGCAGTTGAGATTCTTGGTGTTAATGACCGCGTGCAGTTGGCTGAGTGTGCCGCGATTATGCGCGACCAAATTAATGATTCCTTTATGCGAGCCGGCGTGACGTTGGTCGATCCAACGACGACGTGGATCGACACCACCGTGAAGATCGCCGCCGACGTCACTATTTATCCCGGTAGCGCCCTTGTTGGTTTGACAACGATTTCTGAAGGCGCCGTTGTCGGACCACGCTCGACCCTTATCGACTGCACGATTGCGGCCAGGGCAACGGTCTTGGAGTCGTATTGCAATGGTGCCACAATCGGAGAAGGGGCCAGCGTTGGGCCCTTTACTTTTTTGCGAGCTGGCGCGGTCCTTGGCACCAACAGTCGCACCGGTGCTTTCGTCGAGATGAAGAATGCAACCTTGGGCGAAGGCTCCAAAGTGCCACACCTGTCTTACGTCGGTGATGCCACTATCGGGGTCGGCACCAATATCGGCGCCTCTACGATCTTCGTCAACTACGACGGCGTCGAGAAGCACCACACTGAAATTGGCGACCATGTGCGTATTGGCAGCGACACCATGTTGGTCGCGCCCATTTCCATCGGCGATGGCGCCTACACGGCCGCTGGATCGGTTATTACTGAGGACGTCCCAGCCGGTGCAATCGGGGTTGGCAGAGCCAAGCAGAGAAATGTCTTAGGGTGGGTGCTACGCAAGCGCCCAGGTTCACAGTCCGCAAAGGCAGCAGAAGCCAGTTCCGAGAAAGGGAAATGACACCAATGAGCGAACTACGACTCGCCTCCGAAAAGCGGCTACGAATTTTTTCTGGTCGTGCTTTTCCAGAGTTAGCAGAGCAGGTCGCTTCCGAATTAGGTATTCCCCTCACCCCGACATCTGCATACGACTTCGCCAACGGCGAGATCTTTGTGCGCTTTGAAGAGAGCGTCCGCGGTAGCGATGCCTTCGTGATTCAAAGCCACGCATCCCCGATAAATAAGCAGATCATGGAACAACTCATCATGGTCGACGCCCTCAAGCGCGCATCCGCTAAGCGAATCACTGTTGTCGCACCGTTCTATGGATATGCCCGCCAAGATAAGAAGCACCGCGGTCGCGAGCCGATCACCGCTCGCTTGATGGCCGACCTTTTCAAGACAGCAGGCGCAGACCGTTTGATGGTTGTAGACCTCCACACTTCACAAATTCAAGGTTTCTTCGATGGACCAGTTGATCATCTCTTCGCACTTCCACTTCTTGCCAACTACGTGGGAAGCAAAGTTGATCGTTCGCGATTGACCATCGTTTCCCCTGACTCAGGCCGAGTCCGCGTAGCAGAGCGTTGGTCGGATCTGCTCGGTGGTTGCCCAATTGCGTTCATTCACAAGACCCGCGATCCGCGAATTCCAAATGAATCCGTGGTTGGACGTGTTGTTGGTGATGTGCAGGGTCAGACCTGCGTCGTTATCGATGACATGATCGACACTGCTGGAACAATTATCAAAGCAGTCGACGCGCTTTTTGATGAAGGCGCCAAAGAAGTAATTGTCGCCGCAACTCATGCCGTTCTTTCCGGTCCAGCTATCGAGCGCCTGAAGAATTCGCGAGTCAGTGAAGTTGTTGTCACCGATACTTTGCCGATCTCCGAAGACAAGTACTTCGATCGCCTGACTGTGTTGCCCATCGCACCTCTGTTGGCCCGGGCCATTCGCGAGGTCTTTGAAGACGGTTCTGTGACCAGCCTCTTTGACGGCCTTTCCTGATCCAAAAGCAGACGCAAAAAGGCGCGGATTTGCTGTAAGTACGCTTTATTCGCTAATCTTTCGCAAGTTCCGGCGAGGGTAAGCACACCGTAATCGACGGTTTATGCAAGTCGACGATTAGAATGTGCGCTCCTGGTCGAAACCAACGTGAATTGCCCGTCGAGTTTAAATTAGGAGATTTAAAATGGCCGAGATCCTCATCAATGGCGTGAGCCGTACCGAATTCGGTAAAGGCGCAGCACGTCGGGCACGACGCGATGGCCTGGTTCCTGCGGTTATCTACGGTCACGGTGCAAAGCCCGCACACATCTCCCTTCCTGCCATCGAGCTTGGAAAAGCATTGAAGACCAGCAACGTGCTTCTCGACATCGTTGTTGATGGCAAGACCGAGCTCACCCTTCCCAAGTCAATCGTTCGCGATGCCATCAAGGGCACGCTCGAGCACATTGACCTCGTCATTGTCCGTCGCGGAGAGCGCGTTGTCGTCTCTGTCCCAATTCACACATCCGGTGAATTCGATCGCGATGGAATTCTTGAGCACATGAACACATCCATTGAAGTTGAGACCGAAGCCACCACGATTCCAGACTTCCTTTCTTTGGATCTCACGGGTCTTGTTGCAGGTCTCTCGCTCTACGCATCTGATGTCAAACTTCCAACTGGCATGACTCTGGTCTCTGAGCCGCACATGCCTGTTGTTCACCTTTCCGTTCGCTCCAGCCATGACGACATTGAGGCATCTGATACCGCAGCCGCTGCTGCCGCATCTGCTGCAAGCACTGTTGTTGCTGAGGCCGCCGCAGAGAAGAAGGACTAAAACCACTTTTCCTGCGTGGCCTTTCATAGTCTGACAAGTACCCTTGCACCATGATCTGGCTCGTTGTTGGTTTAGGTAATCCAGGCCCCGACTACGCCTCGACTCGGCATAACATCGGCCAGATGGTTGTCGAAATTCTTGCTGATCAGAATAAAGCTCGCTGGACTACGCATAAATCGCGCACTGATGTAGCCGCATACAAAATCGGCGTCGGAGCCGATGCAGCCTCGGTGATTCTGGCCAAGTCCAAGAGCTATATGAACGAATCAGGTGGGCCGATCAAGGCGCTCGCCGCTTTCTACAAAGTTGAACCAGCCCACATCATCGTCATCCACGACGAACTTGATATTGCCTTCTCTGCAATCCGCGTAAAGCATGCCGGCGGCGACAACGGCCACAATGGTTTGAAGAGCCTGACATCTTCCCTCGGCACTGCTAATTACTATCGCGTCCGGATGGGCATTGGTCGTCCGATCGGCCAAGGAGATCCAGCTGATTTCGTCCTCAAGCCTTTTGCTAGCGCCGAGAAGAAGGCACTTACCGATTTTCTGCTGAGGGGTACTGAAGCGGTGGAATCGCTGATCACACGCGGGCTTGAGGTCACGCAACAAGACTTCAACTCCTAGCTCGCCTGCATCACAAAAAAGTTACGAAATTTTCCTTCCAAATTGTGGGCTTCGCTGTTACCTTGTCGGAACGCAATCGATTGTTAGGGCGGATACATGGACGAGTACATCGCATCGGCTCGGGCTCATTGGGCTCCTCGCTTCACAGCCAACGGCATTCCGCCGACAGATTTCGACAATTTGATGAAGGGGCTTGAGTCCTGGGATGACTGGTGTGCAACCTGGTCAAAGGGTGCCCTTCTTTATGAAGCGTTGGGGACTGAGGCGCTCTCTAAGAAACGCTACAAATCTGCTGGCGCTCATTTCAGTACTGCCGCCGTCTTCTATCACTTTGCCAAATTCGTTTTCGTGCGCGACTACGAGCAAATGCGAGTTGCTCACTCAAACGCAGTTCGTTGTCGCACCATTGCTCTTCCCTTCATCGAGCACCCGGGCGAGCGAATCGAAATACCCTTCGAAGGCGCCAAGATGGTGGGAATTTTGCGCAAGCCACGAGGCAAAGGACCATACCCGGTCGTCATTCTTGTTCCAGGTTTAGATTCCACAAAGGAAGAATTCAAACCCACCGAAGATCTCTTTCTAGAACGCGGAATGGCAACCTTCAGCGTTGATGGTCCCGGTCAAGGCGAAGCTGAATACGCCCTTCCTATCCGCGCCGACTGGGAAGTTCCCGGCCCTGTCATCGTTGATGCACTGATCGCTCGCAAAGACATTGACGCCGAGCGCGTAGCAGTGTGGGGTGTGAGCCTTGGTGGCTATTACGCACCACGTTTTGCAAGTGGCGATCCAAGAATTAAGGCATGCATTTCTCTCTGCGGTCCCTACAACTTAGGAAAAATCTGGGACCACCTGCCAGATCTGACCCGTGAGACCTACACAGTTCGGGCGGGCTTTGGAGACGATCAAGAAAAGGCTCGCCAACATGCACTGCAATTAACCATGGAAGGGCGGATGGAGAAGCTCACCTGCCCGACATTGATTATCACGGGCAAGAAGGATCGTTTATTTCCTTGGGAGGACGCCGTGCGATTCCATGAAGAGACCGCCGCAGTTAGCGAGTTATTGCTATTGGAGAACGGCAATCATGGGTGCGCCAATGTTCCCAATGAACATCGCTACCGTGCTGCTGACTGGATGGCCGAGCAATTGGGACTTGCTGCAAACCTTTGAGCGACTATCCGTTTTGATTAATTCTCTGAAGTAAGTTTCTTAAGGGAATTACTCAATCGCTCGATACTGTCTTGATCAATGTGCTTGCGATATTGACTGAGCGCCCGCGCAGTTTCTCGATAGTCCTCTGAAATAGCCGAGCATCTATCGCATATCGCGATATGAGCCTGAATGCGGGCTAATTCCTCATCACTAAGAGGTGCGGATGGATCTCGATCCAAGTACTGAGTTAGGTGAGCCCTTACCCAGCGGCATTCTGGCATGGACATTACCTCTGAAATCTTCATACCTTGACCGCCTCTTCCTTTGCTTTCTGTAATGATTTTCTGACCTTGGCTACTGCGCGGCTTCTGCGCGACATAATTGTTCCAATCGGCACTCCGAGAATTTCAGCGCATTCTGCGTAACTGAACCCTTCAACATCAATCAGGATCAGGGTCGCGCGAAATTCCTCAGCCAGTGCATTGACTACATTCACCAGCATTGGATCCATTACATTGCGGAGAACTTCTTCTTCAGCTGACTGGGGAGATTCAGCGCCGAATGCAGGTCGGTTTTCGGGAATGAGATTCCAGTCATCTATGTAATCTGGTTTTTTCTTTCTCCATACATTATGTGCAGTGTTTCGCAAGATTGTCAGAAGCCATGCACGGGGGTTGGCTCCATCG
>Ga0315268_10006486_pt1 | contig 12438 bp, 10 predicted proteins | sample C1_top_MG_FD_204535 | JGI IMG/M metagenome (GOLD analysis project Ga0315268, IMG submission 204535) | Sediment microbial communities from Yellowstone Lake, YNP, Wyoming, USA - C1_top | ecosystem: Environmental > Aquatic > Freshwater > Lake > Sediment | place: USA: Wyoming | collected 2017-08-01 | reverse complement strand
TTGCAGGTTCCCAACCGTAGTGCTTACAAGCTGTCCGTAGGAAATAGATCCGGGAGATTCCTCATGAAGAACTCTCCCCTCCGCGATTTTATCCCTTACATCGATAATTTTTATCTTGCCTGTTTCTATCCGCTGAACATCTATTACTGCTCCGGTTTTGGGGTGTTTGATTATTTTACCTTCTTTGTACACAGAAAATTCCATTTCCTCTTTAACACCGGCCAACCGTCCAAGGTCGATGGTTACTTTTGAATCGGACTTATTGACAATATAGCCTTCCAGCGGGAAGTTTTTTATTATCTTTTCAGACATCTGGACAACCAGGTCCTGAAGCCTGACGGAAGTGGTGCTTTTGACGTTTTCGGCTGCTATTATTGAGGCGGTTTCCACATCGATTATTCTGGCATTTATTTCAATTACGTTCTGCAGCTTCATAACCGAGCCGCTTATTATGGTTTTAACTCCGAGAAACTTGCCTATTTTAGTTGCGGTGGATGCATCAACAATCCCTGTCATGGAAAGCTTCTGTTCTTCCAGAAGCTTTTGTATTAATCCACGTTCAATAACTTCAAAACGGCCTGCCTTAACGAGGGCCGTGATAAACCATTCTGCTACAATTATGCCCATGTCCTTTGTTTCAAATCCTTCCCCCTGAAGCTGAAAGTCGAGAACCGCAATTTTTGCTTTCCGAAAGTCTGCAGCAAAAGATGCGGTTTGAAGCAGGAGCGAAAGAATCAAAACAGTCAGTAATGGTGCGATAAATCTTTTCATGAGTATTCTCCGTTGAAATATCTGATAAAACATATTGTATTTATAAGCATTTATTATTAAAGCTCCCCGTCGCAAGCAACGGGACTATCGAGCGCAGTTTCGATTATAGAGACCTTTGCATAACGCCCTCTTTTGCCCGATTACTGCGTCAGGCTCAAATTTCAATCCTCGAAATACTCCATGTATTCCTGTGGTTGAAATTATCGCCTTCCTTGTACTTGGCCAAAATTGGACGTTCTTCAAAGGTCTCTTAAATATGACATTTGCGATTACAAATCCTTATAGAAAAAATGAGGTTGAGTGTCAAGGAAGATAGAGAATAAGTTGAAAATTCATTTTGGTTGCTAAACTACCGGGCTTCGTTTATATTTTCAGCAGTTAGTTTCCATCCGGAAACGCACTAGAGTTCATAGTTGGAAATAATAGAGGTACCGGATATGGACGATAAAATAATTACAGAAAAACAAGGAGATTCCGGCACTAATTTGCCTGAAAGCTCTGTGTCTGGAGCAGAATCGATTAAGCAAATAAGTTACAACCTGCTTCTTATCTGTATCGGAAGTGCGCTTGTTGCCATAGCTTTAAACGGAATTATTATACCTCATAAATTTGTAAGCGGCGGGTTGACGGGTCTTGCCCTTGGTCTTCACTATCTTTTTCCATCTTTACCGGTAAGCGGGCTCTATTTTATTATGAACATCCCTCTTTTTTTCATAGGCTGGAAGTTCGTGGGCCGGAGGTTCTTTTATTACAGCATAGCCGGGATGGTTATATTTTCCGCTATGGTCGGGTGGGTAAATGTTCCCCTTCCTGTTCAGGATAAGATTTTAAGCGCACTTTTTGCAGGAATCATTACCGGAGTCGGGGCCGGAATAATATTGAAATCCAAGGGGTCGGCCGGAGGAACAGATATACTTTCAGTAGCGCTTCTTAACCGATTTTCTATACGTGTAGGAAGCACAATTCTTGCTTTCAATATTATTGTGCTCACAGCAGCGGCTATTTTATTCTCCCTTGAATCGGCGCTTTATACGCTGGTTTACATGTACGTTTCATCAAGAATAATTGAGGTGGTTTTAACCGGACTCAGCCAGAGGAAAGCGGTTATCATAATATCCCCGAAATGGAAGGAAATTTGTCAGAAGATTCTCAAGGAAATTGTGCGGGGTGTCACCTTTATTAAGGGACAGGGCGCATATTCAGGACAGGAGGAAAATATCATTTATACTGTTGTTACATTCAGAGAACTTCCAAGAGTCAAGGAGATAGTCCGGGAAATAGATCCGGAAGCTTTTGTCGTGGTGCATGAGACCCTTGAAGTCATGGGGCATCGTATTGGGAATCAGCCTCACTGGTAGAGACCTTTGCGTAATGCTCCTTTTTTAGCAACCATAGTAGTTGTCAGAATATTGTTCCGATTGGAGCGATTCATTAGAATATCGTACATCGAACATCGCACTTCGAAATTCGATGTACGAACGGCGGCGGCTTAATATGGCAGGATTTTATTCTGATTTTGATTTTGCAGCAAACAGGATAGAGCATGAATTCCGGAAAGCTGAAAAGCAAAAGGACTTTATAAATCTTGCGGGAAGCAATCCAACCATTGAAGGGCTGATCTTCCCTCCCGGTATTTTGAAAAAGGCTGCTGAACCATACTGGAGTAAACGAAGGTATGATCCTGATCCAAAGGGGCTTGCTTCCGCAAGGCAGGTCATATCCGATTATTATATGGGCCGCGTTCCTGCTATCGAGCTTGCGGCTGATAATATCTTTATCACGGCAAGCACAAGCGAATCTTACGGTCTCCTGTTTGCCCTTCTTGCAGATCCGGGAGATAATCTGCTTGCTCCCAAAGTGAGCTACCCTCTCTTTGAGCACCTTGCCGCTATCCATCATGTTGAACTGCGCACTTATGATATGGATGAGAATAACGGCTGGCAAATTAAAGCAGACAGTTTGCTTTCCGGGCCTGACGACAGAACCAGGGGAGTTATCGTTGTATCACCCCATAACCCGACCGGAATGGTTGTTAAGGAAGCTATTCCCGCACTGCGCAGTCTCGGACTTCCGGTAATATGCGACGAAGTATTTACCGAATTCCCCTGTGGAGTCACAAATATTCCTCCATTTGGCGTGTTGCATCCGGAATTGCCTGTTTTTCACCTTAACGGCATTTCGAAGATGTTCGGGCTTCCTGATTTGAAACTCGGATGGATTGCCTTAAGCGGCGCCGGCGTGAAAGATTATGAAAAAAGGCTTGAGCTCTTAAACGATACATATCTTGGGGCAAATTATCTGGCGCAGTCCATGCTTCCCGTAATCTTTGCTGAAGGGATGGGTTTCGTTGAACAAATGCGAACAAGGTTCCGGTCCGGTATTGATCTTGCCCTTGCATTACTTTCCAAAAACCACGGCATTAAGGTATGCCGACCCGACGGAGGGTATTATCTTTTTCCGGAAATCAAAACCAGGGAAGATGAAGAAGAGCTTGTTCTGCGTCTCTTGAAAAGCCACGGGATCCTTGTTTATCCCGGCTATTTTTATGACTGTGAGGGGAAGACGCATATCATGATTTCCTGCCTGACAGAAAATTGGAAACTGATCGAAGGGCTTGAGCGGATTATTGCCGCGATATGATTGCTGTTACTTCTGTCACAAAATAGGAGGAACTGGTTCATGAAAGATCCGATGCGCAAGGTATTTGATTTTATCGAATTTATCAGAGAAGGCATCTGGAGAATACGCCTCAGGGATCTTACGAATGGGAGAAGGTTTCTCATCAGATACCTGCGGGTCATCATTATTGCTGCGAAAGAATTTATCTATGACAAATGCCCGCTACGAGCCTCCGCCCTGACGTTCTACTCACTGCTCTCCGTAGTTCCGATCGTGGCAATGGCCTTTGCTGTTGCCAAGGGGTTCGGCCTCCAGAAGCACCTTGAGACGCAGCTGATGGAAAAGTTTTCCGGCCAGGAAGTGGTGATAATGCAGGTAATCGAGTTCTCCCGCAACATGCTGCAAAACACCAAGGGTGGAATATTAGCCGGCGTTGGGGTAGTTGTTCTCCTCTGGGCAGTTGTGAATGTTCTGAGTCAGATCGAAGAGTCCTTCAATGATATCTGGGGAATAAAGAAAGCCCGCTCTCTCGGCAGAAAATTCAGTGATTATCTGTCAATAGTTCTCGTGGGCCCTATCCTTTTAATAATGTCCAGCAGCGCTACTGTCCTGATAGCAACAAACCTCACTCAAATAACTCAAAAAATAGCTCTGCTGGGCGTATTCAGCCCGCTCATCACACTCATTATAAAAATTATTCCGTACTGTCTCATCTGGATACTATTTGCCTTTGTCTATATCTTCATGCCCAACACAAAAGTACTCCTCTTTTCCGGCCTTATCGCAGGCATTGCTGCAGGAACAATCTTCGTTATTGTTCAGAAATTTTACATTATTTTCCAGATTGGAGTAGCCAAATACAATGCCATTTATGGCAGCTTCGCCGCGCTTCCTTTGTTTCTGATATGGCTGCAGCTAAGCTGGTTCATCATGCTCTTCGGCGCCGAGATATCCTTTGCACTCCAGAATGTCGATGCATACGAGTTCGAGCCGGACAGAAAAAAGATCAGCCCACTCTTCAGGAAACTCCTGAGCCTGCAGATCACCCACCTGCTTGTTATGAATTTCATCCAGGGTAATAAACCCATGACCGTATCTATGATATGCGCTGCCCTCGATATCCCTGTACGTCTTGTTCAGGAGATTCTCTACGATCTTGCCGGGTGCGGCCTGATATCAGACGCAACACTCGAAAACAGCGAGGAAGCCGCCTATCAGCCGGCCCGTGACATTAACGACTTCAGCCTCTCGTTCATCTTGCAGGCCCTTGAAAACAAAGGGATCGACTCCATCCCAACCGCCCGGACAGATTCCTTCAAAGCCCTGTCCGGGAGATTAAAGGACTTTGCCGATACGATTGAAAAGTCTCCGGCGAACACACTGCTGAAGGACATTTGACGAAGCCGTCTAACCGGATGAATTTTTTACGAGCCCGTCAATATTTGACAGGAGAATATATTATGGATGGAAAAACCAGATCCGTTATAAAACCCGGGATCAGAGTTTCTATAGTGCTGAAGAAAGATCAGCGTACAGGGATATTGACAGAGGGAATTGTAAAGGAGATTTTAACTAATTCTCCCATACATCCTCATGGAATCAAGGTGCGTCTGGAAAACGGAGAAGTCGGGAGAGTAAAATATATTCTGTGAAAGACAGGTTGATGAAGCATAGTAAATAAATTTTTCTGTTAGTTGTTGACATGAAAGACCAGTTTTTATAACTACTTTTGCAAAAATAAGAGATATTCTCAATTGAAGTTCCCCGTTGCAAGCAACTGGGGCAGAAAGCGTTGTATTGGTTAAAACAACTATTTATAAGGAGAAATAAATGAACAAGAAGGTTATTATTTTTTCAATGGTTGCATTATTGTTTATGTGGGCGTCTTTGGCAGCAGCAGCACCGGACATGAAAGAGGGCTTGTGGGAGATAACCGTTAATTCAAAAATGGAAATGCCCGGAATGTCAATGGCGATGCCTCCGGCAAAACACACCCAGTGTCTTACAAAAAGTGACTTTGTACCCCAAAAAAACGAACCGGGTCAGGAATGTGAGAAGATGTCGGTTAATGTCAGCGGTAATACTGTATCCTGGTCAATAAAATGTAAAAGTAAAGATGGCATAATGAAAGGCACTGGCAAAATAACCTATAAAGGAAACACATACGAAGGCGTTATGAACATGACCTTTCCCAATCAGGGTGGAGGTGAGGGCAAAATGACCAGCAATATGACTGGAAAGTGGGTAGGAAATTGCAAATAGTCGTATAAGTTATACAGATAAGGGGATAGCACCATACTATAGGGAAAATACGCGAGGTTCCCCGCTCAAAAAGAGCGGGGCATCCCGGTATGGTAGTGAAAATATCTGTTTTAAGATTGCTTGTTTGCTTCCTTTTTGTAGGCTTCCTTACCCGCTTCGACAGCGGCTGAAAGAACAGATTTCTTTTCTTCGAGTGCACTTTTTACTTTCTGCACGGATTCGGCAGCCTTTTCCTTGACACTTTCAGCATATTCTTTAATTTTATCTCTCGTTTCCCGTCCGGTTTGAGGAGCGATAAGAAGCGCGATTCCCGCTCCTACAAGACTTCCCAAAAGAAAAGAAACTAACAATGATCCTGCACAGTAATTTTTTTCTTCCATATTATGGTTCTCCTTTCTTTTCCTGCTTAAGCAACACACCTGTTGCGGCTTTAATTCCTGCCTTTAGCGCTGATATTCTGACATATAGCTGATTTTGTATTCCATCTGTTAAAAGCCCGAGAGTCTTAATTTTAAATGCCAGTTCAGAAATGGTTCCAGAGATGTTTTTAACACTGGAGGTGACAGAACCTATATCATCGCTGACAGTTCTGATACTTTTTAATGTTTCTTCGGCTTCTTTGAGCACCGGATTGATTTTCAATTCTGCTGCAGCAAGAAATGCAGTTATGGCATCTGCAGCTTTTTTTATCTGAATTGAAGAGTATATCAGAAAGAAAACCGTAGCAAGAAAGGTTATGACTACCACGCCGAGTATTGCAGTCAAAAGCTGTTCAGTCATAAAATCTCCTCTGTCAACAACATGAAAAAATAATAAATGATTTAATCTTAATATATAAAGATTTGATTTTAGTTGCAAGTTAAAACTTGAACCGAAACAGCGAGCGCATTCCCCGTCCGCTTGCGGCGGGGTTAGCGAGCAAATTAAAAACAGATTATATTCCATGCGGTCGAAGATTCCCCGCCCGCTCTGCTGCGGGGAGCTTCAAACAATACTGAAAACAATATCATGTGTTTTTCATATTTTTGTGATAATGAATATAAATGATATAACCTGTTAAGTTACTATATTGATTGAAGCATTTTAAATAAATCATGTCTCCAACTTTATATAAAAAAATCGGGATTGCTTCGGCTATTATGATGGCTTCCGTCTTTTTTAGCCGCGTGATAGGCCTTTTCAGGGAAATGGCCATTGCCTTTGCCGGGGGTGCAGGCGGAGACGTTGACGCTTACCAGATTGCGTTTGTTATTCCTGAAATACTTAACCATATTGCTGCAAGCGGTTTTCTCTCAATTACGTTTATTCCTGTCTTTTCAAATTATCTTGCAGATAACAAAGAAGAGGAAGGATGGCGAGTTTTTTCATTAATTATGACATGTTTCGGGGGAGGGCTGCTGTTTTTTATCCTGATAGCTCTGTTTTTTGCGCCTCAACTTGTTTCCTTAATTGCGCCGGGATTGAGTGATCCGCAAATTTTTTCAAAAGCTGTCCGTATGACAAGGATAATTCTTCCCGCCCAGTTTTTCTTTTTTTTAGGCGGACTGTTAATGGCCGTCCAGTTTTCAAAGGAGAGATTTGCAATACCTGCTCTGGCGCCACTATTTTACAATATCGGGATCATTTCAGGAGGTATGCTGCTTGGTTCACGCTTTGGTATGGAGGGATTCTCATGGGGTGTTCTGGGAGGAGCTTTTACCGGGAGTTTTCTCCTCCAGTTGTGGGGTGCAAAAAAGGCGGGAATGAAATTTCAAATAAGCTTTGATTTTATGCATCCTGATTTAAGAAAATATGTTTATTTGACATTGCCGCTCATGTTCGGGCTTACAATGACATTTTCAACCGAGTTTTTTTTGAAATTCTTCGGAAGCTTCTTGCCTCATGGAAGTATAGCAGCCCTTAATTATGGACTCAGGATAATGTTTATTATGGTCGGTTTATTCGGCCAGGCTGTCGGAATGGCCACTTATCCATTTATGGCCCGCCTTGTGGCTGAAAATAAAATTGAGGAAATGAACAAGCTGCTTAATGATACTTTAAGAGCTCTTTCTATTGTTATCCCGTTTTCCGTTCTTGCCATGGTGCTGAGACATGAATTAGTTTTAATTATATTCCAAAGGGGAAGATTTGATGCTGCTGCCACAGAATTTACTTCAGGCCTGCTCGTTTTTCTTCTTGCAGGCACATTTGCCTTTGCAGCACAGACGGTTGTTGTAAGGGGATTTTATGCCATGCAGAACACTCTTTTCCCGGCAGTTTTTGGAACTCTTGCAGTTATTTTCAGCATACCTCTTTATTACTATTGCATGAATGTGATGGGTGCTGGCGGGATAGCCCTTGCAATTTCACTTTCCGCGTTTTTACAGGTGTTTCTCCTTTATGCTCTCTGGAACAAACAAAGCCATAATATTAAAAGTCGGGCCGTATATCTGTTTTTTATAAAGATAAGTTTATTGAGTGCAGTAATAGGTATTCTGCTTGAGTGGATTAAAAAAAGGTTTTTGAATGGTTTTGATACGGCCACTTTTTCCGGAAGTCTTTTAATGTCGGTACTCCTTTCAGCCCTGTTTGCCGTGGTATTTGTTTCCTCCGGCCATCTTCTAAAGATAAAGGAAATATCGGAAATGATGAAAAGAATTGCAGGGAGGATTAAAAAGATTACCGATCAATAAGAATTTTATCCTCTGTAATTTTGCTTTCGCCTGTATTAACAGGCTGCATTATCTTGACAGGAAGCATGATCGTTCTTTGGAGCATATTTAAAAGTCCTGACCCAACCGCGGTAGGAGAAAGAGGCGTAACATCAGGATCTTCCAGCTTTCCTGTGACCCTGAACGGTATCGATATGATATTGCCGTCCAATATCTGATTTACAACCGGTATATATTTAATAATAAGATCAATGGTTTTAAACGGGGAGATCAGAACGACAAGGTCGACGCTCTCTTTATTAAGATCGATATTCCCGGTGCAGACTATCGCCATCGAAGCGCCGTCGATAACAAACCCGGTAATAACAAAATTACCATTTTCCAGTTTTCCGGATGCAGTTATTGAGTTATAGGCAAAGCCTTCGCCGACAAGATCGGGGATTTTGCCCCTGAAAATTTCGGTTAGATTCAGAAGGGCAAATATTTTCGACAAAAATCCGAGTTGATATATTCTTCCTTCCTTTGCTTTAAAATCAAGTGTTCCATTAAGCAGTCCTGTGATTTCAGAGCCTTTACCCTTTGTAAACATTTCGCCGTCTAAACTGAAATAGCCGGTTACCACCTGGTGCCTGCTGAAAAAGCAGTTAATGGAAGAATCGAGTTTTTCATCACGGGCAAAGGGGAATATCCTGAATCCAAATTTATTCCGGGATGTTTCAATGATTCCGGTAAGCGAAACCCCGCAAAGCGCAGCGTCAACCAACGCAAAGGAAATATTTTCTGCGCCGAGAGTTATATCAGTATGAACAGGGCTTAATGTCAGATCCCCGAATTTCAAATATTTAACTTTTGCCTTAATAATTCCGGTAATGAAGGAATCGTGTGAACTTTTTTTAGTCTCGCCATTTTTTAAATATATATGATCTGCAAACTCCTGAACCTTAGACCATTCCAGCAAATTAGCGGAAGCATTCATATCAAGAATCAATTTCTCTTTTGACAAAATAACGTTTCCGGTAAAAGCTATATCGCTCTTACCGGATGCTATTTTACACTCTTCTATTATTACTTTCCTTTCCTTTAGACCTATTCGAGGTGTTTTTTCAGGGGTTTTAAATACCAAACCTGTTATGATAACTGGTTCCCTGAAGAGAGTCTCATAATCTATTGTCAGATTCTCTATTTTTCCACCCGTGTTGAAACTCCATTTCGAGGGTGCGTAAAGAGGGCCATTTAACTCAAGATCGTTTAAGTATACAGCACCTTTGGGGAATGATACGTTTTTAAGGGCTGTTTTGGCGCTTTGAAAAGATAAAATAAACGGGTTTATATCTTTTGCATGGATTCTTGCTTTTCCAGATATGATTTTAAAAGAATTATCATGATCATGCCTGAATCCGGCCGATAGATTCGAAATTGATGTTTCTCCCCAGGCAGCATTTGTGAGTTTAAAAAAGATAAGGGAATCATCAAGGAAAAAATTTTCGCCGCTGATTACAAGAGGAGTCGGGAATCTCTCATATATGCCCTGCAAAGCAAATTCGGAAACATTCACCTGTACATGCGTTGATCCGGCGCTTTTATTTATGGTCAAAATCCCATTTGTTTGTCCCCTGCACTCTTTGATTAAGGAGAGCTCATATAAAAAAACTTTATTCTCCACAACCTGCTTGAGAACCGGAGGCAGCTGGGAAAGATCGGCATGAATTGTTGTATCCAGATAAAAGATGTCTCTTTTTTCCGATAGTCCAAGTTTTAATGTTCCATTTTTTGCTGTAGAATTTCCCAGACGCCCCTCAAGATTATTTCCTTCAAGAATACCCCCGGAAACAGTCACATTCCCTTTTACACTTTCAAGTTCAAGGAGTGGCTCCGGAACATGGATTTTCCCGTCAAGGATGTCTCCCCGGATTGATATATTTTCTATATTTCCAAGTTCTGAAACAGACTGCGCTTCAGATTTAATAGCAAAGGATGGGACTTTCCCATCCTTTATGATATCGAATATTCCTTTGGCCGTACCGGAATTTGCGACAAGGAAAAGAGCCGCTTTTCTTGTTGTGTTTATGTCAATATTTTTTCCCTCAAGATCAAATTTTGCCAGGGAAGGTGATTTGCTTGTGCTGAAATTTCCTGAAAGACTTAATCCCGGATTATCAAGGTCAAGTTTATCAATTGTGATTTTAGTTTCATTTTTATCTGCAAGGTATTTACCTGAGAAGTATTTTCCATTGATGACTAAATTATCTGCTTTTCTTTGAAATGAAATTAAAGGGATTACCCCTTCGAAGTTCGAATAAAACTTAAGAAATCCTTTCTTATCGAAATGGGCCTTTAAATTTATTTGTGAATCATTAATCTTTAAATCCGAGTCAGGGGAAAAATAATCAAAAATAATTTTCGGGTTTAAATTCAGTAAATCAATACGACCTTCACCGGTTGAAGTATAGGGGGAAATTTTTCCGTTAACAGATATCCTTTCACAGAAGTTGGATCTGCCGTTTAATACTATTGTGATCCAGCCGGGCCTGAACTTAATATTCGATGTAATATTGTCAAACTCGAAATAAAGTCGGTTCCCCTTATAAAAGCCGGCTTTTCCATTCCTGATCTGAAGCGCAAGATTTGTATCTTTGACTGCTCCGTTTGAAAAAATTATTTTTAATTTTTTCTCTATTTCTTCGAAAGTAACTTCTTCATGCAATTTGGTATCTTCTTCCGGTCTTTCATGAATGAATGCTCTTACGCTTGGAGTATCAAGATAAAGCTTGTCTATATTTACCTTGCCTTTGAATAAGGGCAGGATTTCAGGATATGCTTTTAAGGTGCCTATGGTTATTATAAATTTTCCGGGAACTGATAGTCTTGCATCGTGCATTTCAGCGTGAAGGCGCGGAAAAAACTGAATATCTACAGACTGGAGCTTAATCTGATGGCCGGTTTTTAGGGAAATCTGTTCGACTATTTTGATTTTCAGATATTCAGGGCCAATAAGGCTTGGCAGTAAAAGCGATATAATCAATGCAAGAATAATAAAAATTCCTGCCCCGAAGGAAGCCCAGAATAAAATTCTTTTTATGAATTTCATGTAATATTAATAGCATCAAATGCCAGCCGGTCAAGATAAAACCACCTGCCTTATTTATAATTGACTGGCAGCTTGCCCATCCTCTTCATTTATGTTAGGAGACCATAGAATTTTTATTTTTTTTAAGATGATACCTTAAGTGGAGAAACATGGGTTTCGGATTTAATGAAATAGCTGTAGTGGCTTTAATTGCATTTGCAATATTTTTTCTACCCAGGCTGAAGGGGAAAAGGCAGGAAATAAGATTTGTCAAATCAACTCCCAAAAGCCTTGTTGTTTCGGGCCGCATGCGCCTTGCAATATTCGTTTCCATTTTATGGGCTGTCGGGGGGGCATTTTTTTTTCAGCCGTGGAATGAAAATCTGCTTCTTTTCCTATATATCGGAATAGGGCCGGTCTTTCTTGGATGGGGATTAATCTGGGTTATTGCCGGCTATAGAAAATACAGGAGATAATAGAACCTCCCTTCATGATTTTAGTATTGAATCAATTCGCATATCTTTTTGCTGCCAGATAGAATTAATCCATTTCTGGAAATTTTCCCTGAATTCAGGATTGTTTACATAGTCTCCGATTATTTCTCTGCTGACCGGGAGGGTTTCGACCCTTACTTTGATTTCTCCGATTTTTCCGCATACAAAATCCCAGAAGCTCTTTGCTCCGTCCGGATATACAATTGTGACATTTACTATCTGGTGCAGCTGCTCGCCCATTGCCGAAAGAACAAAGGCTACTCCTCCTGCCTTGGGGTTAAGCAGGTTGTAATATGGAGATTTTTGCCTCTTATGTTTTTCAGGCGTGAATCTGGTCCCCTCAACAAAATTCATTACGGATACAGGAAGTGTTTTAAATTTTTCACACGCCTTTCGGGTAATTTCTATATCTTTTCCTTTTAAATGTGGATACTTATCAAGAAATGCCTTGGAATATCTCTTCATGAAAGGAAAGTCGAGCGCCCACCATGCAAGCCCTAAAAACGGCACCCATATCAGTTCTTTCTTGAGAAAAAATTTCAGAAAAGGTATTTTCCTGTGAAAAATTCTCTGC
>Ga0315268_10006485_pt1 | contig 12441 bp, 10 predicted proteins | sample C1_top_MG_FD_204535 | JGI IMG/M metagenome (GOLD analysis project Ga0315268, IMG submission 204535) | Sediment microbial communities from Yellowstone Lake, YNP, Wyoming, USA - C1_top | ecosystem: Environmental > Aquatic > Freshwater > Lake > Sediment | place: USA: Wyoming | collected 2017-08-01 | reverse complement strand
AGCCTTGGATTTGTTCGTGTCGGCAATTGCCCTGATCATCTCGCTGCCGGTGATGCTTGTCATTGCTTTGCTGATCCGCCTGGATTCCCCTGGGCCGGCGCTATTCGTCCAGGAGCGGGTCGGCGTTAAAAGGGTGCGGAAAAAGGGCTTGATCGCCTGGCAACGGACAACCTTCCCCTGCTATAAATTCCGCACCATGATGGATAAGGCGGATCCTGCTCTGCACCAGGCCTATATCGCTGCGTTGATCAACCATGACCAGGAAAAAATGGCGACAATCCAACATCATGAGACCACCACCTGCAAGCTGGTCAATGATCCCCGGGTAACCCGCCCGGGAAGATTCCTGCGCCGCAGCAGCCTGGACGAACTGCCCCAGTTTTGGAATGTGCTCATGGGTCAGATGAGCCTGGTCGGGCCGAGGCCGGCGATTCCCTACGAGATTGATCTCTACGAGCCTTGGTATCTGCGCCGCCTGGAGGCCAAGCCAGGCCTTACCGGACTTTGGCAGGTAACAGCGAGGTCCTCCGTCGGCATTGACGAAATGGCCCGGCTGGATATTGAGTACATCGAGCACCAGTCCTTCTGGCTGGATCTGAAGATCTTACTCAAGACCCCGCTGGTCGTCCTGGCCTGTAAGGGAGCACACTAATTGCAAAGCATTCATAAGGAGGGGTGGATGGATAGAATCAAAATTGGGATCATCGGGTGCGGCTATTGGGGGCCCAATCTGATCCGAAACTTTGTTGAGCTCCCGACCTCAGAGGTCGTTGTCGTGGCCGACCTGAAAAAAGATAGGCGGGATCATATCCAGAACAGCTACCCCCAGATTATAACCACGGCCGATTACCAGGATGTATTTCTGCATGGGGTAGATGCGGCGGTCGTCGCCACGCCGCCGCCCACCCATTTTCCGATTGCACAGGATTGCCTGAACCACGGCCTACACGTGCTGGTAGAGAAGCCCTTAACCCTGGATAGCGCCCAGGCCAGGCAGTTGACCGAGTTGGCCCGGGAGAAGAGCCTTACCCTGATGGTAGGGCATACCTTTGAGTACAATATGGCGGTCCATGCCCTCAAGAAACTGATCGGCAGCGGTGAACTGGGCCAGCTTTATTATCTGGATGCAGCCCGCTTGAGCCTGGGCCTTTTCCAGAAAGATCTGAACGTGCTGTGGGACCTGGCCCCTCATGATATTTCAATCTTAATTTATCTTCTGGGGAAACTCCCCATCTCAGTCAGCTCCCATGGCACGGCCTGTGTCTTCCCCAATATTCACGATGTGGCTTATGTGGACCTGGCGTTCCCTGAGAATATCATGGCGCATGTCCACGTGAGCTGGCTGGACCCTTGCAAGGTGCGGCGGGTCACGGTGGTCGGCAGCCAAAAGATGGCGGTTTACAACGATATCGAAAGCCTGGAGAAGATTAAGATTTATGACAAGGGAGTGAGTGTTCCTCATTATACAAATAGTTTTGCAGAATTCCAGTGCTCCTATCGTTATGGGGACGTGCTGATCCCGAATATCAAATTTACGGAACCGCTGCGGGTAGAATGCCAACATTTCCTGGATTGCATCACCAATGGCACCCCACCCTGCAGCGGGGGAGAAGATGGCTGGCAGGTGGTCAAGGTACTCGAGGCCGCCCAGCGCTCCCTGCTCAACGCCGGTCACCAGGAGGTGATCGAATGGCAGTAGCGGAGTACGCTCGCATTGCGCCGGATGTGCTCTTGGGAAAAGATGTAAAGATTTATGCCTTTGTCAACCTGTACGGCTGTGAGATCGGCGATGAGTGTAAGATTGGCACTTTTGTCGAAATCCAGAAAGGGGCCAGGATAGGCAAGCGGGTGAAGATCTCCAGCCACACCTTCATCTGCGAAGGGGTGACCATTGAAGATGGTGTATTCATCGGGCACGGGGTGATGTTCATCAATGATAAATACCCCAGGTCCACCAGTGCCTCCGGTGGACTTCAGACTGAAGACGATTGGGAATGTATCTCCACACTGGTGAAAGAAGGGGCATCGATTGGCAGCAATGCGACCATTCTTTGCGGGGTAACCATTGGCGAAGGCGCCATCGTCGGCGCGGGCAGCACCGTCACTCACGACGTCCCCCCATGGACGATTGTGGCGGGCAACCCGGCCAGGGTTCTTCGAAAAATCCAGGATAAAATATTGGAAGGAAAATAGACATCATGGCCATACCCTTGGTTGATTTGCGCAAGCAATATGACCCCCTCAAGGAGGAAATCCTCTCCGGGATCGAGAAGGTGTTCGATAGCATGCACCTTTTCCTGGGAGAAAATGTCCAGGCGCTGGAAAAAGAGTTCGTCCAGTTCTGCGGGGTGAGCTATGGAATTGGGGTTAGCGATGGCACCACGGCGCTACACATCATCTTGCGTGCCATGGGGATTGGCCCCGGCGATGAAGTGATCACGGTCTCTCACACCTTCATCGCCACGGCTGAGGCCATCCTGCTGGCTGGCGCTACGCCGGTCTTTGTGGATATCGCAGCGGATACCTACCTGATGGACGTGGCCCAGGTGGAAGCCAGGATCACCCCGCGCACCAGGGCCATTCTGCCAGTCCACCTGTATGGCCAGACGGTGGATATGGATCCGCTGCTGGAGATTGCCTCCCGGCATGGTCTGCGCGTCATCGAAGATGCCTGCCAGGCACACGGTGCAACGTATAAAGGGCGCCTGGCTGGCAGCCTGGGCGATGCGGCTGCCTTCAGCTTCTATTACTCCAAGAACCTGGGTGCCTATGGCGAGGGCGGGTTCATCACCACCAACGATCGCGAGCTGGCCCGGAAAGTGCGCATGATCCGCGATCACGGCTCAGAACGGCGCTACTACCATGATTTAATCGGCATGAATGGCCGCCTGGATGAGATCCAGGCGGTCGTGCTGAGGGCCAAGCTGCCCCATTTGGAGGAATGGAATGAGCTGCGCAGGTCACATGCGACCCTTTACAACCAACTCTTGAAAGACACGCCCGCCATGCTACCGGTTGAGTTGCCGGGCAACTGTGCTGTTTACCACCTGTATGTGATCCGAGTGCCCAGGCGCGATGAATTGCAGGCCTGGCTGAAAGAAAAGGGAATTGGTACGGGGATTCACTACCCGGTGCCGGTGCACCTGCAGAAATCGATGAGCCATCTGGGCTACCAGATGGGTGATTTTCCGGTGACGGAGGAAGCGGTCGAGCAGGTTTTGTCGCTGCCGATGTATGCCGAGCTGACGGATGAGCAGATCGGGCAGGTGGCGCAGGCAGTGCGAGAGTTCGTCGGAGAAGTTACAGTAGGTCGGTGAGCTACTCCAATTTGCAGCGGTTTTAAAGAGGTTTTTTATCGGTAGTTCAATTAACCGGTCCTGGCTTCTGGGATAAGGGGAGAAGCAGATCATACCAGGTTTATCCCTTTCCGTATGTGACGGAAAGGCGGAGCGCGGGCAAACAATGAAAGCCAAAGGTATTGGCGGTAGGATCTTATTACTTCTGGGGATGGCCGGGCTGGCGATATTGGTTATTCTTGCCTCCGCTGCCTATCGCCGTTCATTGGGTCCCAAGCTGGACACAAACATTCCTACATCATACCCAACTTCGCAAAAGATGGCTAATCCTACTTCTGCTCCTGCAGCCGATCTGGCCACTAACACGCCATCCTCTCCTACATCCAATCCGGTGACTATCTCGACGCCTACTTCGATCACCAATCAGGCTGCGGTATGTGGTGAGAGGGGAGCGTGGAAAGTGCTGATCTTGGGGTCGGATGCAGCGGATATGCGCGGCCCAAAGGGGAGCGACTTGGCCCGCGTTGCGAGGGTGGATTTTACCAACCAGAAGGTGACGATTTATGCTTTTCCGCGCGATCTGTGGGTGACAACCACTACTGTAGGTTTCACCAACCCGGTGATTGACGCCGCAAGATTGGGTCAGGTCTTTTATGAAGCTCGAATACGTTCCACCCAGACAGAGGACCGAAATAAGATGGTGGATGCAACCAACGCCACTGCCAGGGCAATGATGGAGAACTTTTCCATGCACTTTGATTATTACCTGACCATCGATTTGTTGAAACTCCCGGCGATGATTGATACGATCGGTGGGGTGCCGATAGACGTCCCAGAACGTACGACAGACGAATGGATTGGGATGGTGATCGAAGCTGGGCCACAGACCTTGAACGGGAACCAGGTCGAGGCTTACGCGCGTGCCATCCCGGACTCAGATTTTGCACGAATCCAACGTAATAGCTTGCTTCTAGAAGCGCTGCGCCAGAAGCTTCTCGACCCTTCGGTGTGGGTCAAAATTCCTCAGCTTTACGAACAGGTCAAAGAAGCGATGGTGACCGACCTGAGCCCCGAGCAGATCATCCAGCTTTCTTGTTTGATGAAGAACCTACCTAAGGAGTCAATCATACAGGATGTGGTTAAGCCAGAATGGACTACGCCTGGACCACAGGGTTCATTGCTGTGGGACAGCACGAAGGTACTCGCCCGCCTGAAGGAGTTGCAGCTGATCGAATAGGATTTCTCTTTTTGTACCTAACCTGGGAAAGGAAGATAGAATATGGTGGACGGCGTGTTACTGGTAGTTGGGTATGTCCGGACAGGGGAAGAGACTGTATGGTCGGCTTGCCAAGAGCAGTCAAACTGCCGCATTGGGGCAATGAGGAGGAAAGCCTTGCTGTGAAACCCAACGCAGGAGTCCTGCATTCGCAGGTGGGAACAAAGTGGCTGCGGAGCATAAAGCTCGCTTCTGCTGTCCTTCCTATACTTATTGGTTTATTACTGGCTCTGCTCATTCTTGCGCTTGGACGGATCACGCTCCCCGCTGTCTTCTTTGTATTCCTCGTCTTGCCCTGGCTAATACAAGACGCTTTCAGGTTCATCCCTTGGTTGATTGTAACCTGGCCCATATTCGACATCTATTTGCGAATCCCACTGCCTGCAGGAGTACCTGATCTTTCTTATAGCCGGGCATTGGTCCTGCTGCTCTTAAGTATCGTCTTCATCGAGGCTCTTCTGTCGAAGAGGCAACTAATGAAGCTTACGCAACTGGACATCCTGATCCTCATATATCTAGTAGCACAGTTGAGTTCCCGCTTGTTCGTGATCTGGTTTGGTGGGATGGGGAAGCCCGATCTAAATGGCTTGTTAGATATCATCCTTATTCCATTGATGCTGTATTGGATCGTAAAAAATCTACTGGTGACCAGAGCACATCTCAAGTGGTTCCTATACGCGCTTGTGATTGCTTGCCTGCTGATTTGCTTGTCGGGCTTGTATGAGCAGGCTTTGGGCGTGAGAGTGTTTAAAATCAGCACTAACCTTGGTGGCACCGAACTGCGGTATGAATGGCAGGATGTTCAGGGGGGCAGGGCAGCAGGAGCATTGGGGAATCCCGCCATTTATGGAGCCACACTGGGAATAGGTATCTTGGCCGGTATCGCTTGTCTTTCTCATGTCAAACGGAAGCTGACCCAGGTTACCCTCGTGGCAACCATCGGGGTTCTGTTATACGGTGTATTTGCCTCATACACCCGCTCAGCGTGGCTGTCGGTTTTCGGTGTCCTGTTTGTTGCTCAGTTTTTCATAGGGAGTTTGCGGAAGCGGACCCTGCCCCTCCTCATCCTTGGTCTGCTGCTTCTTGTTATTATGTGGAATGGACTTTCAACCAGTTCTTTTATCGCGCGACGGGTATTAACAATGGGCACTATCACCACGCGGCTTAGTCTGAATCAATTAGCGTGGGAGCGATTCCTGGAAAAGCCATTCCTGGGATGGGGATCTGGCGCACTCAACACCTTTGGCCTGAGGCAAGTGGGCGTCATATCCCACAACATCTATCTCACCTTCTTGGTGGACGGGGGATTGGCTCTATTTCTTAGCTTCTCAGCAGTTGTTGGTTATCTCCTGTTAAGGGCGATTCGACTCTATAGGATGGCAGAAAAGAGTAGTCTTGAGAGAAATGTCCTGGTGGCCATGACGGGTAGCGTGCTGATCTTCCTTCTATCTGGACTGGCACTCGAACTACGGTATTTCGGTTATTTCAATGCCCTGTTCTGGATTTGTGCGGGTGTCATTGACTATCTTGGAGCAGGTATTGGAGTAAAATCGAATGAATATTCCAATTAAGACAGAAGATAACCAGCTGATCAAACAGCATTACCTGTTAGAGAAGAGGCTGGCACGTCAGATTCTCAACAGTTCACGGCACAATCGCACGCAGGTCACTATAGAAGCGTATGCTGAGTTATTCGCAAATGTTCCGTGGCATCCTGCGCTGTCCCGCTCTGCAGAGGTAGAACAGGAATATCTAGAAGAGAAATGGATTCTTTTCGGGCATTTGTTTGGTCCGCATTCAAATGTCTTGGAGATAGGCGCTGGCAACGGAAATTGGACGCGCTTTCTGGCTCAAAAGACCACCGGTCGATGCGTGGGCATTGACATATCTGAGGAAATCCTCACTCGAAAACCAGATGATCCGTCGAATCTGGAGCTCTATATCATGGATGCCGTTGAACTAGATTTTCCTACTAACACGTTTGACCTTGCTATTAGTGACCAGTTGATAGAGCATCTTCACCCCGATGACATTGCACAACACCTTGCTAGAGTTTATCGCGTCCTTAAAGAAAACGGCGTGTACGGCTTCCGAACGCCCAGCAGACTCACCGGACCGCATGATATATCCATGTATTTTGACGATGTGCCCACTGGCTTCCATCTCAAAGAATGGATCTATGGAGAACTTGTGGATAGTTTGAGAACGGCTGGCTTCAGAAAGATACGGACGATGATCTTGCCTTACAGCTTGGCAAAACGTTCATCTCTCGCACGTTCTTTGGGTACGATTGCCAGTAGCTTGTTGAATCCAAGTGAAAAGTTAGTAGCAAAGGTGAAGAACAGGCGAGTACGCAAGACGCTCTGTAAATTGTTCAGGATATCCGGGATTAATATCATTGCAGTGAAGTAAGTTGGCAAACTCTAGATCGCGGCGGGAGGGATTGACCGTTTTAGAGCATGTGCAGCAATGAGGGAAGCAGCTTATTGTGAGTAAGCAAGATCCTGATAGGCATCCCATTTTGGCGTTGGAATACTGATGGATAAATCATCTGGACTAGACAAATCTGGTGTTTCCCAGCCCGACAAATCCGATCGCAGTATCCTTCTGGTCGTCAAGGGTGGAAGCATTGTCTTCGCGGGTACTCTGTTTGGTTATGGATGCCAACTATTGACAGGCATCCTGTTGACACGTCTTTTGGGGGCTGAGCAGTTTGGTCTATATAAGGTCGCCGTGACCGCTGGTGAGATTGCGGCTGGTTTTGCGTTGTTGGGGATGGAATATGCAATGGTACGCTTCGTCTCGCTATTTGCCAGCCGGGGCGATATGGAAAGACTAAGGGGCACACTCCAGGTAGGGATGGGGCTCGTCGCGCTTTCGAGCCTGCTGATTGGAGCTGGACTGTTTGCGCTGGCGACTCCCCTGGCTTTATATATGTTCCACGAGCCACGCTTGATTCCCCTTCTGCGTCTGGCTAGTTTGATCGTTCCATTTCTGACCCTATCCCGCGTCCTTGCTTCTGCAACAAGGGGTTTTAACAAGATGCAATATGCCACGGGTGCCCAGCAAATCGCTCAACCGCTGATCCGGCTGATCCTGATTGCGCCGCTAGTACTAATCGGATTGACTGCGGGAAAGGCCATGATACCATACATCGTGGGAGTATTTGCCACCTGTGCTTTGCTCTTGTATTTTTTAGACCATCTATTCCCTTTGAGACGTCCCCTGCAAACGGCTCGACGCGATGCCAGGGGGCTTATGCTTTTTTCGCTTCCCGCTTATTTCTCAACTTTACTTGACACTTTCGGCCCTAATCTGCAGACAGTCCTGCTGGGAAGCTTGAACACGATCGCGACCGTAGGTATTTTTGCGGCAGCCGCTCAGGTAAGTATGGCAAGTAGTATGTTCAATCAGTCTATAGGTACGACCTCATCGCCCATCGTCTCCGAACTTCATGGCCAGGGGGATAGAGAGCAGATGGCTCACTTCTATCAGACCACCACAAAGTGGATGTTCACCGCCAACCTCCCGGTCTTTCTGATCGTGTTGCTCTTATCTGAGCCAATCCTGGCGATATTCGGCAAGGAGTTTGTGGAAGGTTCTACAGCCTTGACCATCTTGGCCCTAGCCAACCTGGTAATAGCTGCTGCGGGTATCTCTGATGGTGTTCTTGCAATGACCGGGAACACACCCGTAAAACTGGCAAACTCGGCCGCTCAGGCCGTTTTCACGATAGGTTTGGGCTTTATGCTTATCCCGCGCTGGGGCGCACTTGGCGCGGCTGTATCGGTATTGGTTACTGCTATGGTTGTCAACCTGCTCCGAGTGTCAGAAGTGTTTGTCCTGTTTCGAATGCTCCCTTACCACCTGAGCATTATAAAACCCGCTACGGCTGGACTGGCAGCTCTGGCCATTGGCTGGCTTTCACGCCAGTTATTTCACACAGGAACTCATCTTGTGATTGCAGTTATGAATGCGTTTGCTATCCTGGCGATATATGTGAGCATGATCTTGTTGTTGGGGCTCTCCCCAGAAGATCGAGCCGTGTTTGCCCACTTTCGTAGACGCGTAGCAACTGCATTTTCAAGAAGATAACCATGTGCCAAGAAGTTCTTGTTATTGAACTTCATTACGCTGATTGGCGCGAGTTGCAATCTCAGCTTGAGAAAAGCACAATGCTCAATGGCTTATCTGCTAGAACCAAGCATATTGGGCATATGTGAGTCTACAATATGAAGATACCTGCGACCACCAAGGATAGTCGGTCTTTTTCGTCCATTAGTCACCATCAACTTACAATCAATGTGCTGCATGTCATTGATACCCTGCAACTAGGAGGAGCAGAGAATCAGGTGGTCACGCTGGCCCCTGCCCTTTGCAATGATCGGTACACCGTTCATGTTTGCTGCCTCAGGCGTGAAGGGGTTCAAGCTGATGCCCTGCGGGCCAGAGGAATACATGTTGTATCGCTTAACATGCGGCTGCGGTACTGGCCTGTAGCTGTATACAGACTGTATCGTCTCATTGAGCGACTGAAACCACAAATCATTCACACGCATCTATGTGATGCTGGTATTTGGGGGAGGTTGGTGGGCAAACTGGCTGGCGTGCCGGTCATTATGACCACAGAGCATGGCATGACCCTCTGGAAGAAGCGCCATCACTTACTTCTAGAGCGCTTTATCAACCGCTTCACGGACAAGATGATCGCCGTTTCAGAGGATATTCGCCAACGCCGCATCCATAGCGAAGGCGTTTCCCCAGAAAAGATCATCACAATCCCTAATGCTGTGAACATTGAACGGTTTAGCCGGATAAACTCCCGAGAGCAAGTGAGAACAGAACTTGAAATAGAAACTTCGTCCTTTGTAATTGGCACGGTAGCCCGGCTCGTGCCAGCCAAACGGCTGGACTGCCTGCTGGAAGCAGCGCGCGAGGTCTGTGAAGCTGTTCCACAGGCCCGCTTTCTGATCATCGGGGATGGCCCTTTGCGGGAGAAACTGGAACGCCAGGCTCTGCAGCTCGACCTAACACCCCATTACGTAAGGTTCCTGGGCAGCCGCCCGGATATTCCTGAGTTGCTCTCGGCAGTGGATATCTTTGTCCTCTCCTCTGAGCGAGAAGGGCTCCCTGTCTCTCTACTGGAGGCGATGGCAACATCCAGGCCCATTGTCGCCACTCAGGTGGGTGGCATTCCACAAGTCATTCAAGATGGGTATAATGGAGTGCTGGTTTCCCCTCACGACCCCGCTGGTCTGGCTAAAGCGATTCTTACACTCATGGAAGACAGCACTCTGCGCGAGGCCGTGGCAAGGGAAGGATACCGAACTGTCGAAACACGCTTTTCAGTTGACGTAATTAGCAAACAAATTATTGAGCTGTACGACAGATTGTTGGAGAAGAAGATCGACGTTCGTGTCCCATAACCTGGTTACTGAACTAGAATGAGTAAATCAACAATTGTACCTATGGTCATGTATCACTCCATCATGGACGCCAACGCTGAATGGCTTTTCGGTCATTTGTCATGTCCAGTTTCCACCTTTGAGAGCCATCTGAAAGCTCTGCGATGTGCCAACTTTCATACAATTTCGTTGCAGATGCTGTACGCAAACATGACTGAGGGAAAGGAGATTCCGTCACGGTCCGTGGTGTTAACTTTCGACGATGGATATCTCGATAATTGGGTCTTCGCTTATCCACTACTTAAGAAGTATGGTTTCCATGCTACTATTTTCGTCAATCCCGACTTTGTTAACCCGGCCGGGTCTCTCCACCCCAACCTTGAAGATGTCTGGAGTGGGCGAATCTCTTCGCACGATCTGCCGAAAAGCGGATACCTGTCATGGCATGAGATGAGAGCAATGGAAAGTTCTGGTAACATCGATATCCAGTCGCATGGCTTGACTCATACGTGGTATTTTTCCTCCGCGAAGATCATCGATTTTCATCACCCTGGCGATTCCTACCCGTGGCTGGCCTGGAATGCTCATCCCGAGCGTAAACACTTGTGGATAGCAGAGGATCAGCAGACCCTCGTTCCGTGGGGCATGCCCGTCTACCAACATGAAAAGTCGCTGGCGACGCGGCGTTACTTTCCCGATGAGAACCTGGACAAGGTGCTAGCGGATTATGTGAGGGGCCATGGTAATGAGACCTTCTTCCAGAGGGTTGATTGGCGCCAACGGCTTGAACAGGCGGCGACGGACTATCGCCAGACAAATGGGGATCGCGGCCGCTTCGAGTCTGATGCTGATTATCAGGCACGCCTGCACCACGAACTGGCTGGATCCAAACAGATGATCGAAAGGCAACTGGACAAGAGGGTGGATTTCCTGTGCTGGCCCGGTGGCGGGTACAATGACACTTCGATAGTGATCTCCAAAGAAGTGGGATACCTTGCCTCCACCCTTTCCTCACGCCATCAAGGTATAAAAAAGAACAGGTTTGGAGAGGATCCATCGCGTTGGAGCAGGATATCTACCCCTATGCTTCAATTGAGTGAAACTAAGGTTGAGTACAAGGGAGGGTTTTTCCTTATATGCCTGCTGAATTCAACCCGGGGCAGCTATTTACATACTGCTATATGCAAAGCGTTCAAGATACCTTTCAAGCTGTCTCAGTGGTCCAGCCGTCGTTGTTGAAGCAGCCGGGTAGCTCAGGCATCAGGAAGAGACGATGACATGACATTTGCATCCAAAATTGCCAAAGACATTCTTCTGCCGATATACAAACGCATTCAAAGGGAACCCGTTTATGCAGCGTTCGAGCATCTTCAAAAGGTGCAGTGGCTGTCCCCCGCTGAACTCAAGGCACGCCAATGGGAGAAGCTGCAGGCTTTGCTTCGATATGCCTACAGGAATGTCCCCTATTACCGGCAATTGTTTCAGGACATGAGATTAGAGCCGCAAGACATCCAGACGCCAGAAGACTTTCGCAGATTGCCCTACCTGACCAAGGACATCATCCGCAAACGTAAAGATGACTTGATCGCGCCCGGCGAGAGACTCTATAACGACTCTACTAGCGGATCCACCGGCGAACCGCTCTGGTTTTCCACTTCTCATGATGACAGAGTCATGCGTCAGGCATTGTTCTTCTTAGGTATGGGTTGGGCAGGCTTAGGTATCGGCGAACGATACGCCAAGTTGTGGGGCACATCGATTGGGCAGAAAACTTCAAGGTACCAGGAATGGTTTGAGGAGATCAAGGGACTTGTGCAGGGACGCCTTTTCCTTTCGGTCTATAACCTCTCTGAATACACCTTGCCTGACTACATAAGGCGACTGAAGGCGTACCGACCAAAGGTGTTGGAAAGCTACCCGTCACCCTTGCGTATTATGGGGCAGTATCTACTCGCCCACCGCGAGATTCACTTGCAGCTAGAAGCCATCGTGACCGGTTCCGAAACCTTGTATGACCCCGATCGTGAATTCATTGAGAAGGTGTTCGATTGCCCGGTTTTCAATCGCTATGGTTCAAGGGAGTTCGGCAACGTAGGCCAGGAGTGCACACATCATCAAGGGCTACATATGTATACTGAGCATGTTTATATTGAGTGTTTACAGAATAACCGGCCTGCGCTGCCAGGTGAAAAGGGCGAACTGGTTATCACCAGCCTCGACAATTACGGGATGCCGTTCATCCGGTACCGAATTGGGGATTATGGGGAAATGTCGGACAGAGTATGTGAATGCGGTCGAGGATTCCCCTTGTTAGAGTCGGTTGATGGCCGGGTTTTCGACGTTGTCGTTACGCCCAATGGCCATTTCATTTCCGGCACCTATTGGACCATTCTTTTTAGATCGGTTGACGGTATTCGACAATTTCAACTTGTCCAGGAGCGTGTTGATACTCTGGATATCAAGT
>Ga0315268_10006484_pt1 | contig 12441 bp, 14 predicted proteins | sample C1_top_MG_FD_204535 | JGI IMG/M metagenome (GOLD analysis project Ga0315268, IMG submission 204535) | Sediment microbial communities from Yellowstone Lake, YNP, Wyoming, USA - C1_top | ecosystem: Environmental > Aquatic > Freshwater > Lake > Sediment | place: USA: Wyoming | collected 2017-08-01 | reverse complement strand
GTTATTTAGGTTATTATAACCATTATTTAGGTTATATTTAAATCTTTTGTACTTCTGTGGTTTCTGCCAGTCCATACTTCGTAATCCTTTCACTTTCTTCCATTACAGCCTATAAACCCCATCCATGCAACCTGGTGTGTATCTTCTCACCACACTATTTCATTAAGATAAAAATATCACGAATATTGTTTTATATAGCGATATATCCGATGGTGGCTGTGCAGGTGCAGGTGTGCCTGTGATGCACCGCCGCCACTCATTTTTTAATACGGTGAAAATGACAAATAGGACTGATCAAAATGGGAATCATTCAAGAGTTAGCAGATATCTTTGGCAAGCTGAAGTTCTGCGAGATGGTGCACGAGTATCAGCAGGGTCTATACTTTCGGAATGGCTCTGCAATAGAGAGACCGATACGTGGAAATATAGAGGGTCTTGAAGATATTGTAAAAGAAGAGCAGGAAGTCGTGACGTTGAACGGTGGTTATCATTCTTTCATAATTCCTTTTGCCAAGCCTCAGATACTGCCGCAGGGATATAAGAGGAGTTTCTGGACTGGCATGCCCAAAAGTCCGAGGCGTTACAGCAAGGTATTGAGGCCGGGAATATATTTCCATCTGCCATTCGTCGATTCGGTTGTATTAGAGTACAATCAAGAAAAAGTGATCAACCTTGATAATATCACAGTTCCGACCATGGATGCAGATTCCAAAGTAGTCATACTGAGCTGCAATATAAGATACAGGATGGCAGACTTTTACAAAGCTTACACTGTGGTGCATGATTTCGAGAAGTCATTGAAGGATTACACGCTAGCCATTCTAGCGCAGAATAGCCGGGGGAAGACATATGATGATTGGAAGAATCCGCGCGTCATAGAGAGGTTGCAGGACAAGGTTATATTAGAACTGAGGGAAGTAGTCACAGAGAAATGGGGTTTGGAGATTTACAAAGTGTATGTGACAGACAATGTGAATTGCATTGTCCAGCGTGTGCTTCACGAGGGCCCACCTTTAGTTGTCAATAATAATCCGACACCTAACAGCCAGGAAAGGGAAGCTGCTTAATTCGCAGCGCCGCCAATTATAGAGGCAGCGCCGCCGCTCTAGCGTCCGTAGATTTATTGTAGTGGTCGCCGGCCAAAGAGAATCTTTGTTCTAGAATGTATTTCATTTCATCCGCCGGCAAATCAATGTAGCAGCGCGGCGCTGCAAAGACTATTATTGCTATATCGCCGGCACTATTTCCATCTTGTCGTCTGTTATCTCAAAGCTTCTTGTCATCTTCTTTAGCATGTTGACGTCAGATGGCATTTCTTTGCCATTCGCTGTTATGCTTATGATGTATTCCAGTATGTACATCTTGTTGTCTTTTGAGGTTATCATCTGGACGCGTTTATAGACTAGTTCAGTGTTGCCGCTCATCACTTTTCCTGTGAATACTAGTTGGTATGCTGTTCTTCCTGAAAGTAGGGTCTTAGAGAGTTCCAGTATCTTGAAGTCTTCTATTGTCTTGTTCTTGTAGTCGACGTTGAATGCTGTGTAGTTCTCCAGTGTCACAGTCTCATTTCCCATATCCTTGTATCCGAATGATAGTATGCCGCTGCCTGACTGGAACACGACAAGTGTGCCTGGGACATCCTCCCGTACTTTCCATCCGGAAGGGTATTGTATCTTTATTCCGTAGTTGGAATAGGTCAGCATGCTGGTCTGGTTTGTCGAGGGCGCTTTCACAGTGGATGGAACAGATGTAGGCTGGACTGCAGTATTTTGGATAGGTGATTTGGTAGAGCACCCTGCAAGAACTAAGGAAATCATGAAAAACAGAATGATGTATGTGGCTTTATGCATATAGATACAAAGTCACACAGGCATATTTAATTCTTATGGATTTAATCATACCTAAGGCATACTCACTATCGTTCGTAGCTTTTAGATACTCCTTTCAGTCGTATCTCAAAGCATCCACTGGCTTGAGCTTTGACGCCCTGTACGCAGGTATCGCTCCCGCTATCATTCCTATGCTTACTGAAAGCACAATGGCTTCTATAAGGAGATTTATTGGTATGATTGTCTTGATTGCTCCGATTCCACCGCCTAGTCCAGAGAGAACATTTGGCGCAAGATATGTTATGCCTACTCCAAGCGCTATTCCGATGAGTCCTCCTGCGAGGCCGACAAGGCCTGAGTTGAGGAGGAATATGATGAGGATGTCCTTGTTCTTTGCGCCTATGGCTTTCATTATTCCTATCTCTCTGGTCTTCTCTAAGACTGCTGTGAACATGGTGTTTGCTATTCCTACTGCTCCTACTAGAAGGGATACTGCGGCTATAGCTGCTAAAAAGAGTGTGAATGTCCCTGTTATGCTTGCGATCCTTGCTTGCGTAGCTTGTGCTGTGTTGATTGTGAAATCCTGATTCCTTGCAGTCACGTGCCTGGACATCATGAGTCTCAGTGTTGTTGCATTTACGATATCTGCTATCCTGTTTGCGTCAGCTACCTTGAATTGTATGGAATCTACATCTGTTGTGCCTGTCCTGTCAAGAACTATCCTTGCTTCTTCGATTGGCATGGTTATTCCATTGTCCGAACCGCCGAATCCTCCACTGGCTGCTAATATGCCGACTACTTTGAATGGCTTTCCGCCTATGCTTATTATCCTGTTGATGCCTATGGGCTGTTTGAATGTTGATGTTGCAACCCTGTTTCCTATGACGACAGAGAACTTGTCAGAGGGTGTTAGGAATCTTCCTTCAGCCAGCTCACTAGTTTGCATGTTGATCCATGCAAAAGAATCGACTCCTGTGATGGATAGTGATGCTGTCTGTGCCATGAAGATTGTGCTGGCTCTGCCGGATATCATGCCGTCGACAAAAAGCACGTCTTGCATTCCTTTGATTATTTGTACGTCCTTGTCTGTGAGGTTCTTGCTGGTTGCTAGGCCTCCACTGCCTCCTCCACCTTCGCCACCCCCGCCGAATCCTCCACGGGCGCGCTGGAATCCGCCTGATACAGTGCCTATATCTGCGCCCAGGCCTCCTAGTCGATCATTCACGCTTGCTTGTGCTCCTTGTCCAATAGACATTATTGCAACTATTGCTGCGACTCCTATTACTATGCCTATTATGGTGAGCCAGCTTCTTATCTTTGCATGGACTAATATGTTCAGCGCAAGCTTGAATGATTTGCTAAATTTCATTTTTTGGGTGCTTCTGTTTTTGTGATCTTCTTCACTTTCTTGTATACTATCCATCCGACTATTATTACTACGATGATCAGTATCGCATAGAATGGTGTGCTGGTAAAGAAGCTACTGCTAGTAGTTGTTGTGGTCCTACTGAATCCAGTTCCTCCTCTTGTCAGCTGCATCTGCACTGTCTTTTCTACAGTGTGTCGGACACCTGTTGTATCTGTGTAGTCTATGTCTACTAGTAGCATCCCATTTGCTGCAGCAGAAGTGAAGTTGCCTGGTCGTTGTCCTGTGAAATTTCTTTGTCCTGAGAAATTTCCGGTTCGGGCTGTGGCATTTCTAGCAGCTGTCATGTTACTCTGCGCTATCTGGAATGATACTATGGTATAGTCTCCTTTGTCGAGGTTTCCGATTATCGCTGAGTTGCTTCCTGTTATTGTATATCCTGGCTGGTTAGGTATGACTACTGATACTGATTGTGCTGGATTAGAGCCTGTGTTTGCTACAGACAGCGATGTGAGTCCTGCAGAGCTTTCTGAGAATGAGACGTCGAAGTCTGTTCCTCCTCCCACCAGTACTCCTGATGTTGTCTGTATTGTTGATAGTGTTGAATTTGACAGGCTTTCGAACTGTAGTGTCAGGTCGAGAGGGTATAGTCCTGCTACCGCATTCACGTCAGCGACTACAGTGTATGACAGTGTCGCGGATTTGCCGATATCAAGGTATTTGAGGTATTTGCTGTCATCTGAATATACTGGCAGTATGACTCCGCTTGGCTGTTTCCACGAGAATACAAGGTTCTTCAGTGGTGCGTTTCCGAGGTTGTTCACTGTGAATGTGAGGTTTGTCTCGACGCCTGGTTCCAGCTTTGCCTTGTCTACATGAATTATCTGGGCGAAGTCCTTGTTGACGACATTTATTGCTAGGGTCTTTACGACCCAGACCTCATCTTCATAGCTGTACTTGAGCTGCAGTAGTCTTTCTCCGCTCGGCGCGTCCTTGTCAACGAGCAGGGTGTATGTGAAGAAGATGTAGTTCTTGTCTGTCTGGTAGGGGTACAGAGGTCCGACTTCCTGTGTGGCGTCGCCATCGATGACAGTGAATGGGTAATTATTGACTATCTGCAGTGTGACTTTGTCTGCGGTGAGTCCGCCGGTGTTCTCGATGCGGAACCGCAGTTCTACTGTGTCCCCTGCGCTAGCAGGGTTTGGTTCCTGGTTGAGCAGTAGTACAGAGACCATTTTGTGGTTCTGCAATCCCAGTGGAGAGTTGCTCTTTATTTGAGACTGCACTGTGACGCCGAGTGCAGTTGTCGCTAACAGCAGTATTCCTGTCAAAACGAGTATCGCAAATATTGTTTTTTTCATTTTCTAATTCCTCCGATCATGATTTTTGAGTATCTGGCCGTCCATAAGCAGGACTTGCCTTTTTGCATGTGTTGCTATCTTCGGGTCGTGTGTGACCATGATTATTGTCTTTCCTTGTTTCCAAAGTCTTTCAAGCATCTGTATGACGTCTGTCCCTGCTTTGCTGTCCAGGTTTCCTGTTGGCTCGTCTGCTAGTATGACTTCAGGATCATTTGATAACGCCCTGGCGATGGCTACTCTCTGTTGCTGGCCTCCTGATAGCTGGCTTGGCAGGTGGTCTACTCTGTCTCCCAGACCTACGAGAGTCAGCAGTTCAAACGCCTTTGTTTTTGCCTTCCTGTCCTGGAATTCCAGGGGAAGCATGACATTCTCAAGTGCAGTCAGGGTTGGTATGAGGTTGAACTGTTGGAATATGAAACCTATTCGTTGGCCTCTGATCTGTGCGAGTTCGCTCTCATGCATCAGCGCTATGTCCCTGCCATCAAGGAATATTTTCCCTTTTGAGGGTGTGTCAAGGCATCCGACAAGGTTCATCATGGTGCTCTTTCCTGAGCCGCTTGCTCCGGTAATAGCGATGAAATCGCCTTCCAATATCTCAAGGCTGACTCCTCGGAGTGCCTGGACCTCTACTTCTCCTACCTGGTATATTTTCCAGACATTGCTGAGCTGGATAACTTTAGATTTCGCCATCTCTTTTTTTATCCTCCTTTTGATGCCTATCTGTGCCGCTTGCAGTCCATCATTCCCATCATATGGAATCCTTCTTTTTGGTATTCTCTTCCGTCTTCCTTGAATTTCTTGTCGCAAGTGCTGATGTAGTCTGTTGTTACTGTGTGTGACATTATCTCTCCTGAGTTGGCGTCCATCACGTATAGATGCCTTGTTGCGTTATTTTGCAGGAACACAGGAACTACAGCTCTTTTCTTGTCGTCATTATCCATCATGCGTATCTTGTTTGGCATGTTTTCTGCATAGTTGTCTATTGAATCGTTCTTGCTCATAAGGTCCTGGTTGATTGCCTTGTTGATTAGCGATTGCTGCTCTGGTGTTATGGGATCAAATGAACTTTTGAAGTAGTACAGCTTGACTAGTCCGCATACTAGTATCACTGCAAATACTGCTATTATCGCTATTGCGATTATCTTCCAGCCATTCCAGCGGCAGCATTCTTTTCCTTTTGTCTCTGGATTGTGTTTTGTTTCAGTTTTCATGTGTTTTTTCATTTTCTCAACCTTCGTTTCTTGTAAGCGTCGAATTCATAATAGAATGATCCTGGGTATAGTGGCCCTTTTATCATCTGGTACATCACGCCGTAGAGGCCTTTTGCTACAAACTTCACTCGCCCTTCCTTCTTGAGCCGTCTTACAGATACCTTGATATGTGGTCCGTTGAGTATGCCAAAAGCCCCTCCTTTCTTGCTGACTCTTATGACAAAGTCGTAGTCTTCGCAGAATACGGCCTTTTCATCGAATCCTTTGACCTTGTCGAACCATTTTTTCTTGACAAATATGTGGAATCCTTGAGCGCCGGGTTTTATCTTGGCGATTATCCTGTATCCTATGTTTATCTCGTGGAAGATGAGCTTGTCCATCACATTCTTGCTGAGCGGCTTTGCGTATGTTGTTGCAATGTCAAGCTTCCTTTTGACAAACTCGCCGTAGTTCTCTTTTAAGAATCCTTTTGGTAGTATGACATCCGAGTCCAGGAATAGTATGTCTTGGCCTTTTGCTATCTCTGCGCCTCTGTTTCTTCCTGGTCCTGGCAGTCCGCCTTTGACTACTTTTGCGCCATAGCTTTTTGCTATCTGTACGGTCTTGTCTGTGCTTGCAGCATCCGCGACTATTATTTCATAGTCTTTGAAGCTCTGGTCCTTTATGCTTTTTAGAAGTTTTCCTATGTATGCTTCTTCATTCTTTGCAGGTATTACGATTGATAGCATTCTTACCACCTTTTTTTAATGATGTTCTTATTATTGCTGAAACCTCATATAAGGTTTTGCTGTAACTGGTTTCATTTATGTGAAACAAGTGGATTTATGAATCATAATATTTATAAATTATGCGACGAATATGCAGGGTATGGACCGTTTCAAGCTTATTTTAGCCATTGTTGTCATGATAGCATCTATAGTTGTTCTTATCACTAAGCTGTTCAGTCCTGTCCCTATCCAGATAACCCTTGATTCTGGCCAGGAGATAACGACAGAGAGCCCGCTGTATTTTTCCTTGTCTGAGGTGCTGCTGCTTGTCTGCTGCTCATTTCTCATAGGTGCTAGTTCAATTTACCTTTTCTATAAGGCAGATATCCGGAGTGGGATCAACTCAATCAGGAAGAAGAGTGCCAGTTACGCTGCAGTATTGCCGCTCTTGAAAGGCGATGAGCGCAAGGTATTGCAGTTGTTGATCCATGGGGATGGGACTATGCTTCAGAATAAGATGGTGCTCAAGCTCGGCTTATCGAAGGTGAAGATTACGCGTATCCTGTCAAGCCTTCAGAAGAAGAAGCTTATAGTCAAGGAAAGATACGGAATCACGAACAAGATAATCTTGAAGAAGATAGATGAATGATTTGCATCATTCTTAGAAGCGCGGCGCTGCGTTAGAATCGATAATTAATGTCTCTTTTTCTTCTTCTTTCGCATGCTAAGAAATACAACAATTCCTATCACTATCACAGCCCCAATCACAATAATCCACACATAGCTGTTTTGTCCAGGAGCTTTGCTCTCCTCACCTGTGCAGTCCTGCGGGCATGTCTCTTTATCTTCAGGGAATCCGCATATCCCGTCCCCGCATTGTGATTCTGCGAAAGTTAGTTTCATGAGCTTGGTCACTTCAATATTTGTTCCGTTGACATTGCATGCAGCGCATTCGCCGCTCAGTAGCTTGCCGCAATCAGTAATCATCTTAGTGGCATAATTGTTTTTTGTGCAGTAATTGTATTTTATTCCTGTCTTGCCTTCAAGGAATCTCCAGGCATCAACGTTGCTTCCGTCAGGCAGTGTGCATGTGCCCTGGTCCCCGGAGGAGGTCTTTTCAACTGAATAGTTGTATCCCATCTCGATGCAATAGACAGCTGCAGGATTCCTCAACGCAAAAGCTGTGGATGAAAGTAATACTAGGATTGTTATGATTAATATTGCTTGCTTCATGTCTTCTTCACTCCGCTTACATACCAGGCGTCGTTGATTATCTCGCTGTAGTCATGTCCTGTGAATGGTACTGTGCCATATCCGCCATTGCTCCATCCTATTCCCCAGCTGTTCTTGATTATCCAGTCGTTGTTGTTCCAGCCGACGAGGACTATGCAGTGCCACCAGTTCGGTGAGCATACAGACATCGGGCCATTGCATATCAGCGCTTTCTTGATTGCGTTTATGTTGTTCGCTGCTTGTGTATAGCTTGTTATTTTCCATATCTGTGTGTTTGCCCAGACGCTCTGCTGGTTGCACGTTGTTGGAAATGAGCATGAGTTTCCTGACTTGCACTGGTCCTGGCATGCCATCACGGTATGGTCGGGGTCACCTGGTTGTGGGTCTGCCTTGTCGTATACGCATTGCTTTGATAAGTAAGGATATTTTGTCTCTGTCACGACGCCTTCCTGTTTGATGTGTTTCATGACTTCTGTGTGCCAGCCGCCAAAGCAGGATCCGACGCCAGAAAAGCATCCGGACACGAATGCCTGTTCAGAAAGGTCTGTCTCGCCAGATGTGTTCTTCTCTATATTATATTTAGCTTCAATTGCGCCTAGTGGTGCGTGTGCATAGCAGGAGCCGCAAGCAGCCTGGTCTTTGACTTTAGTCATGTAGTTCTTTCCGCCCATGTATCTCCAGTCGAAGTATGCAGGATAGCTGTTTACTGGCATTGCGCAAAGGTTGCATTTGTTAGTAGGATCATTTGGGCACAGGTCGCACATGTTCTCTATCCCGTCTTTGTCAGTGTCATTGCTGTCCATCGGGCACGTGTCGCATGCGTCTCCTTTTCCGTCTTTGTCAGAATCTAGTTGATTGTAATTTGGGACAGTCGGACAGTTGTCGCACTGGTCCCATTTGCCGTCCTTGTCAGTGTCAGTGCCTGCTGACTGGTCAGGGTTATACACTGTAGGGCAGCTGTCGCATGCATCTCCTTTCCCGTCGCTCATTGTCTTGCATGAGCTTAGTTGAGATGGCTTTGTGCATACATATTTTGTATCCCCATCCTTCTGGTCTGTATTAGCATCATCCGGGCAGTTGTCGCATTCGTTTCCTATTCCATCACTGTCCCAGTCATCCCCTGTACTCTTAAGTTGGTTTGCGTTGGCGACTTTTGGGCAGTTGTCGCATGTATCTCCTACTCCGTCTTTGTCAGTGTCTTTCTGGTCAGGGTTATATATCTCAGGGCAGTTGTCGCATGGGTCGCCGTATTTGTCATTGTCTGCGTCATCGAACTGGTTGTAGTTCTTGACATTCTTGCACGTGTCGCAGGCGTCTCCGTATCCGTCGCCGTCAGTATCGATCTGGTCTTTGTTTGCGACATACTTGCAGTTGTCCATGAAGTCGAATACTCCGTCCTTGTCCTTGTCAGATGGAGCGCTTGCGTTTGTTACCTGTACTGGTTTTACTTTTTCAACGGCTGGCTCTTCTGGTTCCTCTTCTTCTGCGATTGTGATTTCAGGCATTTCAGTTATTGTATATTCTGTTGACACCTCACACGCATCGCCTATTCCATCCTTGTCGCTGTCCTTCTGGTCAGGGTTGTATTTGTCCGGGCAGTTGTCGCATGCGCTTCCGTAGGTGTCATCGTCTGTGTTTGCCTGGTCTCTGTTTGCTTTTGCAGGGCAGTTGTCGCACGCATCCCCTACTCCGTCCCCATCTGTGTCTTTCTGGTCAGGGTTGTATTTTGTAGGGCAGTTGTCGCATGCGTCTCCATAACCATCAGATAGTCCTGCAGGGTCCTTGTCAGAGTCTGCCTGGTCTCGGTTGGCGACATTTGGGCAGTTGTCCTGGTTGTTAGCTATGCCATCTGAATCAGAGTCTAATACTGTGATTGTCCTTGTAGGCAGTCCTATTGCTGCCAATGTAATAGATGCACATATTATTATAAAGAAGACAATGGTTGCTGTTAGCCATTTTTTGTTCATGTTGTAGGTTATTTATGGCTTTAGAATAAAAACTTTTGTATTAAAGCTTTTTAAGCTGCGCATTTATCTCTTCAGCTTCATCAGTGAACTTATCTATCTTGTTTTCTATTATCCTTATGTCATTCTTTAGCGATTCATAGAGCTTGCAGTTGACTGCGATGAACTCTTCTGCATTCATGCGTTTGGAGTCTTCCACTAGGTTGTCAAATATGGCATTTGTAGCGTCGCTTGCTACGTCAGCAAGTTTCTTTGCAGGCGATGCCAGCGATAGGCCGGTATCGATGATGAGTTTGTTTGTGACTTCAGCAAGCCCGTTTATGCAGTTCTTGTTTGCGTCCATCATCACTTGCTGCGCTGTCTGCTTCTTTGCAGTAAGTGCCTTGACCTGGTCTGATTTCTCTTGCATCAGCGCTGCGAGCTGCTCTTTGATGTTGGAGCTTGTGCATGCTCCGTCTGCGCAGGTCTTACTATATGTTTTGCTTCCGACAGTGATTTTGAGTGTGCTGCAGTCTGTATCAAATGTATTCTCGCATTTGTTTGTGCGTGGGTTGCATCCGCGTTTCCACATGGTGTCTCCTTCGCATATAGGCTCGCAGTCAGAATCGTATTCGCATGACTTTGTCTCTTTTGTTTCTTTAGTCTCTTCATCGTCAGGTATATTTCCGCTAGAAAGGTATTGGTTGAATTCTGATTTGGATACGCATCTGCCTCCGAAACCGAGGAATCCGGACACATAGTAAGGTGTCTCTTTTGGGCATTCCTTGTCAGTTCCTTTCTGCAGCGCCTTTGTGCCCTTGACAAATGTTTTCTCTTCGTCTTCAGTTCCGTGCAGTTTTATCCCAGTATAGTCCGATAGACCGTCTTCATCGACGCACGCTCCTGTCATGCCGCCTACTCTATATGGTCGCTCATCAGGGCAGAATGTCATTGATCCCATGCTCTCGGCTTCTTTCTTGACCTTTGCTGATGCCATTATCTCAGCCAATAGGTCTGCGCAGCCGGATATGATTAAGAGAAGACAGATTATTATTGTGAGTGATGCGCGTATTCTCATGGAAAAGAAGTATTTATGGCAATATATAAATTTAGCGTTACTCATCAATCGATTCATCGCCGTCAGAGAACTTGGCTGCTATGTGGAGTGTGTCGCAGAATGGTTTGTTTTCACTTCTTCCGCACCTGCAGAGCGTCACCCTGTTCCTCTTCTCAAGTTTTGTTCCGTCAGATGATTCTATCTCTATTCCGCCTTTTACCCATATCGGTCCGCTTACATGATTGTCAGGATCTTCCAAGAGTGAGATGGCTGGTTTCAGGTTTGGCTCGATTGGCTTACCCGTCTTTTTGTCGCACGCCACAAGCCTTCCTGCTGCGCAGTTGCATGCCTGTTCGATGGCTTTCTTCTTGGATGATGGATTGTCAGAATTTCTTGTGTTGTCCCAAACGCTGCCTTCAATGCTATGGCAGAATCTCATGCTGGAGCATAATGACTCTTGGTCGTAAAGGATCAGGTTCGGCCCTTCTATCTTCTTTGCCTCTTTGATGTATTTTTCTCTGCTTGCAATCTCTGTGCCGTTGAATGTCTTCTTGATGTGTGTTCCGTCGCAGAATGGCTTTCCTTTGGAATATCCGCATCTGCATAGTGCGTATGTCTCTTGCACAGGATATTTATCTCCCAGCACGTACTTGACAGGATGTCTGTCATCATCGCAGGATATTATCTCTTTTGAAAGCAGCACACTGCCAGAAACAATGTACGATCCGTCTTTTTTGATTGTTATCTTTTGTGGCATGTGTATGTATGATGTGTTTGCATATTTAAACATTATTGTACATTCCTACCGTAACCTTATTATACCTCCAATACGGAATTCAGAATAATGCATATTTTGAGGTGATTAGTACGGCAATTGAAGCACTTTTAGATGATGACCAGGTTATACAGAATAAAGATGGCAGGTTGATTTATCTGGGTCTTTGGTTCAAAGAGGATTCCAAACCAAATAAGAATTATCAGTCATATCAGGAACCAATCACGAAACAGGAGCTTAAGGAGATCCTGAATCCATTCCATTATTATCTGCGTGTTCTGACAAACTAAAGATGATAAAGGTAAATTCAGGCAAATGTCCTGAGGATCATGTATGCCCTATGATAAAACCTTGTCCTGTTGGAGCGATATCTCAGGATGGTTTCAAGGCGCCGTCAGTGGATACTAAGAAATGTATCGAGTGCCTATACTGTGTAGAACATTGTCCTCACAAGGTATTTGAGAAAAAATAAGAAAATATTTCTATTTAGATTGTTTCCCTTTTGTTGTCTTGATGCCCAGTAACTGGTACAGTCCGCAGTAGCTTGTTGCTGCTGTTATCAGCAATATTGCTGTCAGGATGTACAGCCAGGGAGAATACAAATAGCCGAGTACTGCAATAATCAATGCAACTACCACTCTGATTATCTTATCTGTTGTTCCGACATTCTTTTTCATTCTGCTCACCTCAATTCTTCACATTCCCAGGAATTTCATCGCATGGAACACTAAAAATGCTGGCCACACCATGGCTTTTAGGAATCCCAGCACTCCGTTCCAGAATCCTGTCGCTGTAGATATGTAGTATACTGCTGAGCCGATGAATCCTAGTCCGTAGATTGCGCTGCCTGAATGGTGATGGCAGTGGTGGGGTTTCATGCAGTTATCCTTGAAGCTCTTGATATTTACTTGTTTTTTTGTTTTTTTCTTTTCCATTCATATGCACCTCAGAGGTCATTA
>Ga0315268_10006483_pt1 | contig 12442 bp, 5 predicted proteins | sample C1_top_MG_FD_204535 | JGI IMG/M metagenome (GOLD analysis project Ga0315268, IMG submission 204535) | Sediment microbial communities from Yellowstone Lake, YNP, Wyoming, USA - C1_top | ecosystem: Environmental > Aquatic > Freshwater > Lake > Sediment | place: USA: Wyoming | collected 2017-08-01 | reverse complement strand
GCGTGAACGAGGTCCCGCCGATGCCGCCGAGATTGGTGATGGTGAAGGTGCCGCCTTCCATCTCTTCCACGGTCAGCTTGCGTTCCTTCGCTTTTTTGCTAATGGCCGTCAGCTCGGTCGCGATCTCGATGATGTTCTTCTGGTCGACGTTGCGCAGCACCGGCACCAGCAATCCACGGTCGGTATCGACGGCGATGCCGATGTTGATGTAGCGCTTGTAGATCACGCACTCGTTGGCCATATCGATCGAGGCGTTGAATTGTGGGAAGGTCTTGAGCGCGCTCGCCACGACTTTCAAGGCGATCGCCGTCATCGTCATCTTGCCGCCGGCCATCTCGGCTTTCGCGGCAAAACGCTTGCGCAGTTCTTCGAGCTCGGTGACGTCCGCCTTGTCATGCTGGGTGACGTGCGGAATCGTATTCCACGCTTCCGAAAGGTGGTCGGCGGTCTTGCGGCGGACCGCGCGCATGGCCACCGATTCGATCGCTCCCCACTTGCTGAAGTCCGGCAACTTCGGAGCCACGCGGCTCACGCCCGGAGACACCCGCACGGTATGTGAGCCGTCCATCGGTGCCGAGCCGGTCACGATGGCTTTCGCATACTGCTTCACGTCGGACTCACCGATGCGCCCACCTGGGGCAGTTCCCTGCACGTTAAAGATGTCCACGCCGAGTTCGCGTGCCAATCGACGCACACCCGGCGACGCCGGAGCCGGCGGACGATGTTCATGCCCGGCATCCTTCAACATCTGTGGAGGAACATAATCCTGGGTAACCGCACTCGGTGCGTCGGGCGGAAAAGCTTCGTGCTCTTCTTTGCCCTCGGACTTGCGTGCGATCTGGTAGGTCTCGCGCGCGATGGATGACGAGGTGTGATCGTCCTGCTCGATAGAAGGCCTCGACGCCGCTGCCTTCGGAGCGGCTTCGGCCTTCGCCGTTCCACCGGCTCCGGCTTCGAGGGTGATGATGACGTCGTTGACTTTGAGTTTCTGACCCTGCTTGGCGCGGACTTCCTTCACCACTCCGCTGACCGTCGATGGCACTTCGATCACGGCCTTGTCAGTCTCAAGTTCGAGCACCGTCTGGCCTTCACTCAGCGAATCGCCAGGCTTGACCGAGATTCGCACCACGTCTCCGGAATCGATGTTCTCGCCCAATGAGGGTAGGCGGAATTCCAGCGTGCCCTTGGCACCGTCGGCTTGCGGCTTGGCGGACGAGGACGCCTTCGGCGCTGCAGCCGCCGGCTTCGGCGTCTCGGCAGCAGGCCTGGTCTCGGCTTTCGCCGCGCGCGCTGCTTCTGGCTTGGGTGCAGGCTTGGCACCCGTCCCATTGCCTTCAACGGTGAAGAGGACCTCTCCGACCTTGACCTTCTGTCCCTGCTTCACCCGGATCTCTTCGACCACTCCGCTCACGCTCGAGGGAACCTCGATGACCGCCTTATCCGTCTCGAGTTCGATGACCGCTTGCCCTTCGGCGACTGTGTCGCCCTTGGCGACAACCACCCGCACTACATCGCCGGATTCAATGTTCTCGCCCAACTCCGGCAGCTTGAATTCTCTTGCCACAGCGTGTCCTTTCCCTGATTGCGGCACTTGCCGCTGCTAGACCAAGCACCCGCCGTGCGTTTCCGCCGTGCGAGCCTTGCTGACACGTACGTTTATGCGGTGAACGGATCCTTCTTGTTCGGATCGATACCCAGGTCTTTGATCGCTTTCTGAACGTCCACGGCCTTCAATTGGCCTTCGCGCATCAAGCCGCTCAACGCCGCCAGCACGATATGCTTGGCATCCACTTCAAAGTGGTTGCGCAATTCAGCGCGGCTTTCGCTGCGCCCAAAGCCGTCGGTACCCAGAGCCATGAACGGACGCGGCATCCATTTTGCGATCGATTCCGGCAGCGCCTTCACGTAGTCCGACGACGCCACGAACACGCCGTGTGCGCCTTTCAGAGCCTCAGTCACGTAGGGCACCTTCGCCTTCTCCGCCGGATGCAGCATGTTCCAGCGCTCGCAGGCGATGCCGTCCTTATAGAGTTCCTTGTAGCTGGTGATGCTCCAGACGTCGGCCGCCACCTTGTACTTCGACTCGAGGATGGTGGCTGCTTCCAGCGCATGAACCATCATCGCGCCCGAGCCGAACAGGTTCGCCTTCAGCTTGGCATCCTTCATGCCGCTGCTCTTGAACTTGTACATGCCCTTGATGATGCCTTCCTTGGCGCCCTTTGGCATCTCCGGCTGGTCCCACACTTCGTTCATCACGGTGATGTAGTAGAAGATGTCTTCCCCGTTGACGTACATCCGGTGGATGCCGTCCTGGATGATCGTGGCCAGCTCAAAGGCGAACGCCGGATCGTAGGCCACCAGGTTCGGCACCGGATAGGCCAGCAACTGGCTGTGCCCGTCCTGGTGTTGAAGGCCTTCGCCGTTCAGCGTCGTGCGTCCCGCCGTGCCTCCGCAGAGGAAGCCGCGGGTCCGTTGGTCGCCCGCCGCCCAGACAAGATCTCCAACACGTTGCAAGCCAAACATCGAGTAATACACGAAGAATGGGATGGTGTTGATGCCGTGATTGGCGTAGGACGTTCCGGCCGCGATGAACGAGCACATCGAGCCCGCCTCGGTGATGCCCTCTTCGAGGATCTGCCCGTCCTTGGCTTCCTTGTAGTAGAGCAGCGTATCCATATCGACCGGCTCGTAGAGCTGTCCGACGCTGCTGTAAATACCGATCTGGCGGAACAATGCTTCCATGCCGAAGGTGCGGGCTTCGTCGGGAATGATCGGCACGATCAGCTTGCCGATCTCCTTGTCGCGAACCATCTTCGCGATCATCCGCACCAGCACCATCGTCGTTGAAACCTTGCGGCCCTCGGTCCCCTTGAAGAACTCGTCGAAGAGCTCGTCGCCGACCTTCTTCAGTTTCTCGGCGCGAACTTTCCTGGCCGGCATGTAGCCGCCCAAGGCCTTGCGGCGCTCCTGCAGGTAGGTGATCTCCACCGAATCGTCGGCCGGACGATAGAAAGGCGCGTCATGAAGTTGGTCGTCAGGGATGGGAATGCCGAAGCGCGAGCGGAAGATCCGCAGCTCCTCGTCGTTGATCTTCTTCTGCTGGTGGGTGATGTTCTTGCCTTCGCCGCTCTCACCCAGCCCGTAGCCCTTGATGGTCTTGGCGAGGATGACGGTCGGCGAGCCTTTGTGGTCGTAGGCCGCCTTGTACGCGGCGTAGACCTTGAGCGGATCGTGACCGCCCAGCCGTAACCGGCCCAGTTGGTCATCGCTCAGATGTTCCACCATCTTCAGCAGCCGCGGATCGGTGCCGAAGAAGTTCTGCCGGAAGTAAGCGCCGCTCTCGACGAAATACTTCTGGTACTGGCCGTCGGTGATCTCGCCCATACGCTTGACCAGCAGGCCGTCTTTATCCTTGGCGAGGATGGGATCCCAGTCGCTGCCCCAGATGACCTTGATGACGTTCCAGCCGGCGCCACGGAAAGCCGCTTCCAGTTCCTGGATGATCTTGCCGTTACCGCGCACCGGGCCGTCGAGGCGCTGCAGGTTGCAATTGATGACGAAGCAGAGATTGTCGAGCCGTTCGCGCGAAGCCAGCGTGATCGCGCCCAGAGATTCAGGCTCATCCGTCTCGCCGTCACCGAGGAACGCCCAGATCTTGCCTTGCGTCGGCTTCTTCAGCCCGCGGTTCTCAAGGTAGCGGTTAAAGCGAGCCTGGTAGATCGCCTGGATCGGTCCCAGACCCATGGATACGGTCGGAAACTCCCAGAAATCCGGCATCAGCCATGGGTGCGGATAGGACGACAATCCTCCACCCTCGGCCAGCTCGCGGCGGAAGCATTCCAGCTGCCGCTCGGAGATGCGGCCTTCCAGGTAGGCGCGGGCGTAGATGCCCGGCGCGGCGTGTCCCTGGAAATAGACCATGTCGCGGTCGCCGTCTTCGGTCTTGGCGTGGAAGAAGTGATTGAATCCGATCTCGTATAAAGTCGCCGACGAAGCGAAAGTCGAGATGTGTCCGCCGATGCCTTCGCTTTTCTTGTTGGCGCGCATCACCATCGCCAGGGCGTTCCAACGCACCAGGCTCTTGATGCGGCGCTCCGTCTCCTGGCTTCCCGGGAACGGCGCCTGTTTGGTGTCAGGGATGGAGTTGATGTACGGGGTGGTCGCCGTGAAGGGCATGCGGTAACCGGCGCGCGAAGTGTGCAGTTCGAGCTGTTGCAACAACCGCCCAGCGCGCTCTGGCCCACTGGTTTCAAGCACATAATCCAGCGAGTCCAACCACTCTCGTGTTTCTAGAAGTTCCAATCCATCCGTCTTCTGGTCAGAATTATTCACTCTTGTTCCATCCTCTTGAGGTCACCCAGTCAATCCATCATAAATCCTTGAAAGGCTTGCCGGAAACCCGCGAACCGGTTCTTGGATTTATCACAGCCACCCTTGTAACAAGTTGAAAGGGCTTGAGTTGCAGGAGTCCCTCCATTGTAGATGAGGAGAGAGCCGTGGCGGACTCTTTTCCCTGAACGACGGAGTTACACAGCAGTAACCCCTTCGCTTTCGTGCCAGTTTTGGCATACGTCCGCACCAATTACGTCATGCTGCGTGATGTGCGTCACAGCCTGCTTTCCGCCGCGGACATACGATTTGCCCGGCTTGCGGTTTAGTTGCCGCCGAATACAACCTTTGAGGTTTGACCGCGCACTGTCGCGGTGTTCTGCGAGGGAGTGACAAATGTTCGAACAAGAATTGGAAATGGAACAGAAAGAGGGCCGCGGGTTCGGTCCCATCATCATCATCGTCCTCATGATCGTCGCCTTGGTCGGCGGGGTCGGATATATGGTCGTGCAATCGACACGGACCTTGAAGCCCGCTGAAGCATCGTCGGTGATCGAAGCCGGGATCAAGGCGCAATCCCCGGCGGTCGTGAAGTTCCATACAGGCCACATCACGCCCAGCATGAGTGATTCTCCGGACCATCCGCAATACACCTTGCTCACCAACCTCGGCCTGATGACGTTCAAGAAAGACAAGAAGACCACCGCCGCTGACGTCGCCCTCACTCCCGAAGGCGAGAGCAAGATAGGTGCTGTCCCAGGGTTAGAGAAGAAGTCTGAAGCCGATGGCCAGGTCGCCTACGTCGTGCCACTCGCGACCCGCAAGTTCGTTCGCATCGAAAACATCACCAAACTGGGAACCGGCCGCTTCCAGGTGGAATACAGCTGGCAATGGCAGCCCAACCAGCTCGGCGATCTCTTTGATGCCACCGGGCCTGCGGTCCAGAAGTTCAACGCGTGGGACCGCTCCCAATTGATTGACAAGTTTGGCTCTGATTTTTATCACGGAGAGCCCACCAAGACGACCGTGGTCGTCACGAGAGGCGATGGCGGTTGGACCCTTTCGAAACCGTAATTCGAGAGCTGTCTTTCGTTAGTCTTAGGGGAGCGTTCGCGCTCCCCGTTTTTGTCATCCGCCATGGACGCGCAAGCAGCCGCCGCTAAGTCAGCAGAAGCCACGCCACTCCCACGGCCATCGTCGCCAGGGTCACCGGGATCCCAACCCTCATGTACTGCCAGAAGCTTACGGGAGCCTCTTCGCGAGCCTTCTCGACGACGATGATGTTGGCGACGGAACCGGTGATGGTGAGGTTGCCGGCCAGCGTACTGGTCAATGCGAGGAGAAGCCACGCCTGTCCCGGATCGGCAAATTGCGCAGGAAGTCCTTTCAGCAGCATCACGGCCGGAACGTTGCTCACGACATTGGATAAACCCGTCACCGCCACCGTCAGCGCCAGGGGATTCCGCAGGTTCAAGCGCTCAGCCACTCCCAGCAACTCGCGCGTGATCCCGGCTTGCTCGGCGCCACCGAGGAGCAGGAATAATCCTACGAAAAGCACGAGCAGCGACCAGTCCACTTCCTCGAACATCCGCTGGCGGTTGAGTTTCGTGCTCAACAGCATCAAGGCCGCGCCCATCGCGGCGACCAGCGGTGGAGCGATCCCCGCAAAGAACCCCGCCAGAACCAGCGCCGTGACCGTCAGCGGCCATTCCAGCCCCTTGGATTCGCGCGCATGGAACTGCACGTCCGCTTGTTCCGGCAGCGCAATTTCCTGTGGTTTCCGTTGGAAGAACCAGTGCAGGATCGCCCAATCTACAAACAATCCGATCAGCGCCGGCGGTCCCAGCCTCCACAGGAAATGCGTGTAGCGTATTCCCGAGAGCGACCCGATCAGGATGTTCTGCGGATTCCCCGTGATCGTCGCCACGCTCCCGATGTTCGACGCCGTAGCCAGTGCCAGCAACAACGGCAACGCCGGTCGGCGGAACTCACGACTCACCCGCAGCAACAGCGGCGCCATGAACAGGCACACGACATCGTTCACCAGGAACGCCGACAAGACGCCACTGGTGAAGATCACTCCCGGCAACAAGTGCGACGGTTGCATGCGCGCGGCGATCAAAGTCGCCACCCGGTCGAAGAATCCGGAGAGGTGCAAGCCCGCGACGATCACCATCATGGCGAAGAGCAGGACAATGGTGGCAAAGTCGATGGCCGCCAAACCTCGTGCCGGCGAAAGGATTCGGAAGGCGAACATCAGCACGCCGCCGATCACCGCCGCCGCCGTGCGGTCGAGCTTGGTTCCCGGCAAACGCCCAAATGCGAATACCGCATAGCTGGTGGAAAACACCATCCATGCGGCTAGAAATGTCAGATTCGAACCGTTCCAGGTCATCGTTCGCTAGCCCACGCCAGAAAGAATGTCAGCACGCAGGATCCCCATAACAAGCCTACGCAGCCCGGCCATCCATGGTGCGACCAGAACCACGCCGGTACCGCCGCTCCTGCACTCCCGCCGATGTAATAGACAGTCACATACAGACCGGCGGCCACCGAGCGGCTTTTCGCCGCTACTCGGCCAGTCTGTGAAGTAGCGCCGGCCTGCTGCACAAACATGCCGGAAGAAAATAGCGCCAGCCCCAGGATCGCCGTCCATAGATGCAGCGGCAGCGTCAGGATCAATCCGCAGGAGCTGATCACCGTGGCCAGCAGCATCGTCCGCAGGAAGCCCGCGCGATCCATGAAGCGGCCCGCCATCGGGGTCACGATCAGCCCCAGCAGGTAGACACAGAAGATCGAGCCCAGCTGCGCCGGGTTCAGGTGGAAGGGCGGGCCCGCCAGGTAGAAATTAACATACGTAAATACACCGACCAGGCCGAACAGCACGCTGAAGCCCATGGCAAACACGGCCAGCAGCTTCGGGTTGTGCAGGTGGGCCCACGCATCCCTGCGCGAGTCGCGCACGGTCGAAGCGGCCACGAAATTCTCCGCCGGCGGCAGCCAGTTCCTGACACCCCAGCCGCCAAGCAGGTTCAGTGCGGCCAACACTAGAAACGAATAGCGCCATTGCCAATGAGTCGCCAGCACTCCCGGGATCAACCTCCCCAGGAACCCGCCAAAAACCGTTCCCGAGACATACGCCGACATCGCGCGACCCACGCCGCGGCCGACGAATTCCTCGTTGATGTAGGCGATCATCACCACGATGATCCCGGGGATGCACAAGCCCTGAAGGAATCGCCAGAAGATCAGCCAATGTAGATTTGGGGAACTCGCCGCCAGCGCCGTCGGCAGCGAAAGCGAGAAGATCGCCGGCACGATCACTTTCTTCCGGCCCAGGCTTTCTGCAAACAAGCCGGCGAAGGGAGCGGCCAGCGCGACGCCGGCGGTGGTCGCCGAGATCGTCAGGCTTACTTCCAGTTCGGAGGCCTGATAAAGGTGCCGCAGGAAAGGCAGCAGCGCCTGCGTGGTGTAGACGTTGATAAAGGTGGAGGTTCCGGCCAGCACGAGCGCGAGGATGCTGAGGTCGAATCTCGGTGCCCTGGGCAGGGTCGCTCCGCCAGCCGCGCTCATTGACATTCGGGTCGCTTCCCTCCTCCACTACTATCCATGGCCGGAGGCCGGTCGCGCAATCCCTGTTCGCGCCACGAACTCAGACAGCCACCACGCGCAGCTCTTTTTGCAGTGGAAAATACAGGGCGCACTTGATCTCGCGTGCATCGATCCCGCGCACGGCCCTGGCGTACTGTTCGAGGTCCTTGCGATATTTCTCCACCTGGCCGAGGAAGTATCTTTCCGCGTCGCCGCCTTCGATCTGCGTGGTCTTGAAGTCCACGATCCAGCGAACATTGCCCTCGACGAAGGTCCGATCGATCTTCAAGCGCCTGGGCACGCCATCGACAACGGCCGTCACCGCCATCTCCGCCGCCGCTTCCGTCTTCGCGCCGAGGATCCAGCGGCCGCGTTCGTCGGAAACGCAGTTGGTCAGCGCCGCGATCACTTCTTTCACCGCATCCTCGATCCGGTCCGGACCGACGCCTTCGGTCACCAGCGCCGTGCGTATCGAAGTCCGCGCCGCATCGATCCGCGCACCGCTCCAATGCTCGAGGCCTTCCCGCGCGATCGCTTGCAGGAACGAATGGGTCACTGTGCCCACGCGCCGGCGAGTCTCTCCTGCCCAATTGAAAGTATGCAAAGCCTCGGCCTCATCGGTGGACGTCGAGGTCTCGTCCGTTCTCCGCAACGGTGGAGGCTCGGGAAGTGCAAAGTTCCCTTTCAGCCGCCGCAGCACTTGCCTGGCGGCCGCGCCCGGCCCTTCCACCTCAGTCGCAGTCGCATCCGCTTCGGCCGACGTTGTCAGCGCCGAGGCAATCTCAGCCACTGGCCACATCAAGGCCAGCATCGAAGCCGTTTCCGGCTTCCCGTTCTTCGCCAGCGTCGCCGTCAGGAAAAGCTGTTTCTTTGCGCGCGTCGTTGCAACATAGAGCAGACGCTTCTTTTCCTCCGTAGCGCGCTCGCGACGAATGCCATCCAGATACGCTTCGAGGGTTCCCGCTCGATCCGCAATGCTGGACGGCCGTGTCGGGCCCAGCAATAGCTCGTCAACCCCGTGCCTTCGTTGCTCACGCCAATAGAGCAGCTGCTTGTCTTCCTGTCTTGGCTTGCGCCCCAGGGCCGGCAGGAAGACGACATCCCACTCCAGGCCTTTCGCTCCGTGGATCGTCATCAGCTCTACGCGGATCTCGGGATCGCTCGCCGCAGGCGCATACAGTTCTTCCAATCTGGCCTGGAACCGGCTCGACCCCGGACGGAGCCCGGCTTGATCACAGTCTTCGATGAATTCCAGGTATGCCTTCGCGTCGCGCCAACTGGCCTCGGCTTCCTCGAGTTTAAAACAGGCCGGGCCGCCCAACTCGATCCACGCCCTTTCGACCGCGAGCCGGAACGGAAGATTCGTGTGCTCGCGGATCGCTTTTTCCATCACCTTGAGAACCTTGGCGGCGCGCCGTTGACCATCGGCAGTCAGGCGCTCCGACCGTTCCTGGAGCAACGACAAGATCGTCGACCTTCGATCTCCGCGGCACAACTCCCAGAGGTCGGCGAGCGTCAACCCGCACCAGGGAGCACGCAGCACCGCAAGCCAGGCCGTGCGATCAGCCAGGTCGAGAATGGCTCGTGCCACGGCATCCAGGTCCAGCACCGTTTGACGCTTCGCCAGTTCGTCGATCTTCACCGCGCGGAAGCGGATCCCGCCGGCCTCGAGTTCCCGGACGATGTGCACAAGATGAGAGCGGGCCCGGACCAGGATCGCAATCTTGCTCTGGCTGTTCTCATCCAGCTGATGTTGAACCTGCTGAGCGATGTACCTGGCCTCTGCAGGGTAGTCCTGCGGGCTGAAGCCTCGTAATGTAACCGCATTCCCCCGGGCGGCGAGTATGGCTTCGGCCTCGGAATAACGCACCGCGGCCGTCGCATCATCGTCACGAGTCAATATTTTGGCATGCACACGGTTGAACCACTCGACCAGCCCGCGCTGCGAACGGAAGTTCGCAGTCAGCTTCTGGGGCTTTACCTTCCAGCGCAGGTCGCGCCCATCCGCAGTCTCGGCCTGGAACGCACGGGTAAAGATGGTGACCTCGGCTTCGCGAAACGAATAGATCGATTGCATGGGGTCGCCGACCAGGAACAAGGTGTTCCCGCTTCCCTCTTCCCAGGTCTGGGTCAGTGCGTTCACCAGCCCCAACTGCGATTGCGAGGTATCCTGGAACTCATCGACCAGCAGGTGCTTGACCTGCGAACCCACCGCCAGTCCCAGCTCCGTCGGACCTTCCGGGGTTTCGAGTGCCGACTTCGCCGCCATCGCCATCTCGATGAAATCCACTTTTGAGACCTCGGCAAAGACGACCTTCAACTGGGCGGCCGAGCGCGGAAGGGTCATCATCAGGGCGCGCACGAAGCGCCACTCCTCGTCGGAATACCGTGCCGGTGGCAGCTTTCGGACAGCTCGCAAGGCAGCGCACAACGGCTCCGCATCCACGCCTTCGCTGAGCCGCGCTAAGATCTCCTTGCACGACCGTTTGTCTTCCGCGTTCTCGAACCCATCGTTGACGGTGACGGTCTTGCGAAGTTCGCCTTTTCCCGTCAGCATCAGATCGGCGATCGCCCGCCAATGTTCAAGTGCGACGGCTGAAGCGGCAGGCAGCTCCATGCCCTCCCAGTCCGAGTGTCCCGCAGCGATTCGTGCCAATTCGACAAACTTCATTTCATCCGCACCGAGCGCGGCCTTCAATGTTCTGCGTGCGGTTAATAGATCGTTTTCAATAGCGCGACGCAGGGCTCCCTCAAGTTCTGCACGGAGCTCTTGCAATTGGGCTTCCGTGCGGGCACCGCTCCCAATGATCCTCAGCCACTGATCGCGCTTGGCCAGCATCGAGATCAGCAGCTTGCGGAGGTTGCCGATGTTGTTGTCGAGGTAGCGCAGCAGCGTCGCGATCGCGTCCGCTTCCCGCGCTCCACCGCCGAGCTCGGCGATCGTCCTCGCGCTGGCCTCGCCGTAAAGATCCCTGGAATCCTCGGTCACCTGCAGGTCACCCGCGAGGCCCGCCAGCATCGGCAGCTGTCGCGCGATGGAATCCGAGAGCGAATCCACCGTGCGTATCTGCAGCCGCATCGGATTTTCCAGCAACTTCCAGCCATGGCGCTGGTCGGCCGCCAGCACGGCTCGCGCAAGTTCGAATGCGGCCAACTCGTGCGGCGCCATCTCTCTCCGTTCTGTGTCTTCGCGCGGGCGGCTCGCGGAGTCCAGCGCCTTGAGGATGCGTATCCGCATTTCGCTTGCCGCCTTGCGCGTGAACGTGATCGCCACCACCGATTCGGGTTGCTCGACAATGGCCAACAGAGCAAGGAAGCGCTGCGTGAGCAGCTCCGTCTTGCCTGAACCCGCCGGCGCCTGCACGATAAAGGACTCGTGCACCCCGGCCACGACGCGCTTCCGGACATCTGCGTCCGGAATCTGCAGGGAGTTCGCCGGGCGGTTACTCATCGTCCGACTCCTCGTCATCGCCGTCGATCACGACCGACTCCGCCACCCGGCACATCGCGTGCAGATGACAGTATTTACAGGTCGAGCCCGAGCGCGATGGCGGGATTTTCGGATCCACCGCAGCCTCGCCTGCCATGTGTGCGGCCACCAGTCTCTCGATCTCCCGTGACCACTCCTCGATCTGTTCGCGCAGCGTCAGTTTGGTCCACCTCGGCGCCATCCTCTTTCCAAAGACTTCATCGCCGATGGCCATGCCGCTCACGCCGCACTCTCCCGTACTGACTGCGCCGAAAGCGACTCCCGCCACCGTCTTGCCCTGGCTTTGCAGGTACGCGGCATAGAGCGGAAGCTGCGGCAGCAAAGGCCGAGGCGTCTCCCATGACTTGCTCTTATTCTTCGGATTCGCGCTCGCTTTGTAATCAATGACGACCTCTCCGGGCTGCGTAACGGAGCGATCGATGCGGTCGATGCGACCATGCAGGCGAACGCCTGAGACCGTGTAATCAAACTCTTGCTGATGCCTTACGTGATCGAATTGTTTGCGGTCGTATTCAACTTCCAACCACTCCCGCGTCAACGCCACGAGCCGCTCGCGCTCGATCTCCCGCAGCCGTTTCTCTGCCGGCGTTTGCGCCGCGCAGGGCATCTCCTGGATCGCCTTATCGACAGCGCTGGTGATCAGTCGCTCCCGCTCGTCGGCCGGCAAGCCGCGCAGGTTGTCCAGATCCCGTGCACCTTCCCAAAAGATCTGCAGGACGCTTTCAACAAGATTTCCGCGGGTGGTTGGTTTGATCCCCGCCGCCGGCTCTTCGGCTTTTGTCGCACTCAAACGCTGGTCGGCAAATGCCCGGAACGGACACTCCGACTGTAGCTTCAGCAAGGTCGTCCCGCGGTGCAGCAACTCTGCATCGGTCAACGGCGGTGCCTTCTCGTCTTCGAATTCCTCGAGTTCTGCGTCGCGCAGACGATCGAGCCAGGTCGGCTCTGCGGCAATCCCCAGTTCCTCCCACGCGACTTGCTTCGCTGTTTCGATTCCGGGACTCACCCGTAGCTCACGCTCGCCATCGCGCA
>Ga0315268_10006482_pt1 | contig 12442 bp, 13 predicted proteins | sample C1_top_MG_FD_204535 | JGI IMG/M metagenome (GOLD analysis project Ga0315268, IMG submission 204535) | Sediment microbial communities from Yellowstone Lake, YNP, Wyoming, USA - C1_top | ecosystem: Environmental > Aquatic > Freshwater > Lake > Sediment | place: USA: Wyoming | collected 2017-08-01 | reverse complement strand
GAACGGGGGAGAAATTGGCTGAAAAGGTTGATTCACAATTGAACACAATCAGAAATAATCCGAGCTTGGTACGGTCATTCTTTGGACATCCAAGTGTCGCCTATATTTCTGACTTATGAGTAATCTGCGCTTCCTTAAGCCTCGATCTGAACAGCCTGATGCCGGATAGCCGGACGAATGAGGCCGCAAGCGAAGATGGCCGCTACTATTATAATGCGGAACGAAACCGGGTTTGCATGAAGGGCGGAGGACACTTGAAAGCGATAGCCGGATTGTTTGTCGCGTGTTTGATCCTGTTGCTGGCAACAGGACCAGGCCGGGGCGGAGCCGTGTTCGCTGCTGAACAGATTCATTCGCAGTCTTCCGCCCGGGAAGCCGTTGCTCGGCCGGTTGATATTGAAGTTTTTGTCCGCGAGGGCTGTCCGCATTGCGCCAGGGCGAAGGAATATCTGGTGGCGCTTCAGCACGAGCAACCGGAACTGAAGGTTGTGGTTCGTGATGTGGGCAAAGAGCCTGCGGCTCTGCAACGATTAAAACACATTGCCGAAAAGCACGGTGTGGCTGCAAGAGTTCCGGCATTCGCGGTGGGCGGACAACTGATCGTCGGCTACTACGATGAGGCATCCACAGGTCAACTCATTCGCGACAGCCTGGCCAGCGTACACCCGCAAAGCCGGACGGCAAGCGATGCTTCAGGGAGCTGCGGCGCCGCAGAAAGCCCGGCCTGTGGAGCGCGCCCGCCCATTCCTGCGCCCATTCCCGCACTTGGGCCGGAGACTTTCGCTGTCGATTTCCTCGGCTACACGGTTTCGCCCGACCAGGCCGGGCTGCCGCTGTTCACGCTGGCGATGGGCCTGCTGGACGGTTTCAATCCCTGTTCGATGTGGGTGTTGATCCTGATGGTCTCTCTGCTGGCCCCGATGAATAACCGGCTGCGGATGTTCGCCATCGCCGGCACTTTTGTCGCCGTGGAGGGAATTGTCTATTTCGTTTTCATGGCGGCCTGGCTCAATCTATTCTTGCTGATCGGCCTGTCGCGCGCCTCGGAAGTCATCATCGCCGCCATTGCATTGCTGGCGGGCGCGATCAATCTCAAGGACTTCTGGCGTTACGGATGGGGAGTTTCGCTGTCGATACCCGCTGCCGCCAAGCCCGGCATATACACCCGCATGCGGCGTATATTGCAAGCCGAAAATCCTGCTGCGGCGATACTCGGCGCAGCGGTGCTGGCGATCCTGGTGCAGATAGTCGAGTTCATGTGCACCTCGGGTTTCCCGGCGCTGTTCACGCGAATCCTGACACTGCGGCAACTGGACAGCTCCAGCTATTATGGATACTTGCTGCTCTATGATCTGGCCTACATGCTGGATGACGTGATCGTGCTGGCCATCGGCATCATCACGCTCAGCCAGCGCCGCCTGCAGGAAAATGAGGGGCGCTGGCTCAAGTTGATCAGCGGCCTGGTCATGCTGGGGCTGGGCGTGTACCTGCTGCTGCAATGACGCAATGAATCAATGCCAATGTATCGCCGGGAAAAATATTTCTGACTGGATATCGTGAACCCGCATAGTCATTCCATTGAGAAACTCTACGAGCATCTGCACAGCAGTGCGCAAGGGCTGACGCAGGCCGAGGCGATGCAGAGACTGGAAAAGTTCGGCGCCAACCAGCTCGAAAAAATCTCCGGCGAATCCTTCATTGGCAGGCTGCTCAAGGAATTCACCCATTTCTTCGCGCTGATCCTGTGGCTGGCGGCCGGACTGGCTTTCGTCGCCGAGTGGAAGGGTCCCGGGCAGGGCATGGCGACGCTGGGCTATGCCGTGCTCGTCGTGATTCTGATCAACGGGCTGTTCTCGTTCTGGCAGGAATACCGCGCGGAGAAGGCGCTGGCCGCATTGCGCAATCTGTTGCCGCACCACACCACTGCGCAGCGCGACGGCAAGGCGGTGCAGATTCTGGTGGCCGATCTGGTGCCGGGCGATGTGCTGCTGCTCGCGGCGGGCGACGATGTGCCTGCCGATTGCCGTTTGATCGAAGCGTTCGGCGTGCGCGTCAACACCGCCAATCTCACGGGCGAATCGAAACCGATGGCGCGCGATGCGGCTGCGGAGCAGGAGGAACGGGCGGCGTTGCGGCGCGACATCCTGCACGCAGGCACCTCGCTGATCTCGGGCGAGGCGAAGGCCATCGTGTACGCCACCGGCATGCATACCGAGTTCGGCAACATCGCGCGCCTGACGCAAACCGCGCGCGAGCCGCTGTCGCCGCTGCAAAAAGAAATCGCGCGCCTGTCGCGGCTGGTGGCGCTGTTTGCCACGCTGCTCGGTGCGGTGTTCTTTTTCATCGGCCAGATGATCGGTTTGTCGTTCCGGGAAAACCTGGTGTTCGCGATCGGCATCATCGTCGCCAATGTGCCGGAAGGACTGCTGCCCACCGTCACGCTGTCGCTGGCAATGGCGACCCAGCGCATGGCGAAGAAGAATGCGCTGGTGCGCCATCTGCCCGCCGTGGAAACGCTGGGCGCGGCCACCGTGATCTGCAGCGACAAGACTGGCACGCTGACGCAAAACCGCATGAGCATCCGGCAGGTGTTTTATTCCGGCGCGCTGCTGACGCCTGACGAGTTGGCCGCAGCCGAAGCCGAGCCGCTTTACGCCATCATGCGCCATTGCCATGATCTGCGCCGCGTCGAACAGGACGGGCAGGCGGCATGGCTGGGCGACCCGATGGAGGCAGCGCTGCTGCAAAGTGTTCCGCAGGGCGGCGCAATATTTCCGCGCCTGGACGAGATCCCGTTCGACACCGAGCGCAAGCGCATGTCGGTGATCTGCAACACGCCCCAAGGCCACATGCTGTACTGCAAGGGCGCGCCGGAAAGCGTGTTGCCGCTGTGCGGCGCAATGCTGCTGCAAGGCAAACATGTGGCGCTGGATGAAGCCGGCCGCGCCAATCTGCTAACAGTTCAGGAACTGATGGCCGAACAGGGATTGCGCGTGCTCGCCCTTGCCTATCGAAGCTTGGCACTGCATGCCAAGCACCCTCTCCTCAATCCTCTCCCGCATGCGGGGAGAGCGGAGCGAGGGGGGCGGAGCCAGGCAAACGAATCGCAACGCAAACTTTATTCAAACGAGACCGAGCTGATCTTTGCCGGACTGATCGGGCTGGTCGACCCGCCGCGCGCGGGGGTGGCCGAAGCGATCGCCACCTGCCATGTGGCCGCCATCCGCGTCATCATGGTCACCGGCGACCACCCGCACACCGCCAGCGCACTGGCGCGCGAGATCGGGCTGGCAAAAAATCCGCTGGCGGTCACCGGCGGCAGGCTGCGCGGCATGACGGAAGCCGATCTGCAACTGTTGTTCGAAGAACCCGAACTGATTTTCGCGCGCACCGGCGCAGACCAGAAGATGCGCATCGTGCAGGCCTTGCAGCGCAAGGGCGAGATCGTCGCGGTGACCGGCGACGGCGTGAACGACGCCCCGGCGCTGAAGTGCGCCGACATCGGCATCGCGATGGGCATCTCCGGCACCGATGTCGCGAAGGAATCCGCCGACATCATCCTGCTCGACGACAACTTCGCGACCATTGTCTCCGCGATCGAGGAAGGCCGCGCGGTGTTCGACAACCTGCGCAAATTCCTTACCTACATCCTCACCTCGAACATCCCCGAGATGGTGCCGTATCTGGCCTTCGTGCTGTTCAAGATCCCGCTGCCGTTGACCATAATACAGATTCTCGCGGTCGATCTCGGCACCGACATGCTGCCCGCGCTCGCGCTCGGCGCGGAAAAACCCGATCCCGGCACAATGCGGCGACCGCCGCGACTGCGCAGCGAACGGCTGCTCAACTGGGGACTGGTGCTGCGCGCCTACCTGTTCCTCGGGCCGCTGGAGGCGATCGCGGGAATGGCGGTATTTTTCTTCGTGCTGCACGGCGGCGCCTGGCAGTTCGGCAGCAAGCTGGGGCAACACGATATCCTGTACCTGCAGGCGACCACGGCTTGCCTGTCGGCGATCATCGCGATGCAGGTTGTCAATGTGTTCCTGTGCCGCCATCCAACCCTGTCCATGTTTAGCCGCGGCTATGGCCGCAATCGCCTGATCTGGTATGGCATCTTTTTCGAGCTGACGCTGCTGGTGCTGATAGCCTATACCCCTTGGGGAAACGCGCTGTTCGGCACAGCACCGTTGGGCGCGGCAGCCTGGCTGTTCATCATTCCATTCGGGATCGGCATGTTGCTGCTGGAGGAATTTCGCAAAGCAGTGGTGCGCGCCGCAGCCAAAAAATGATCCGGGCATTGTTTGGCAAGCGCCGGGCGCTGCTGCAATACAGGCCGCCGTTGCGGAAAATAATTCCAGCACGCCGTGTCGCCCACGCAACTTCAAAACAGGCATAGAATTGGAACCGGCCTGCGCATCGGGCAGGAATAAAGGGGGTAATCATGTATCAGCGTATTCTGGTTCCAATCGACGGTAGTGCGTCTTCCGGGCGTGCATTGCAGGAAGCGATCGAGGTGGCGGATGGCAAGGCTCAATTGTGTTTGGTTTATGTGGTCGAGGAAGCCTACCCGCTGGATGCCGAGGGCTATGCCTTTATCGATTATGCCGCGCTGCAGGAGGCGGTGCGCAGCACCGGCGAGCGAGCGCTCGCGCAGGCTGCAGAGCAGGTGCGACGCTCGGGCATCACGGCGGAAACTGCGCTGCTGGACGTGCCCGGTGAGCGCGTCGCCGGTGTGATCGACGGCGAGGCCCTGAATTGGAAGGCCGACCTGATCGTGATCGGCACGCGCGGGCGTTCCGGTTTAAGCCGTTTGCTGTTGGGCAGTGTCGCGGAAGATGTGGTGCGCGGAGCGTCGGTTCCCGTGTTGCTGGTTCGCGCTGACTGAACCCGGACGTCCGGCAAGGACAGGCGCAGAGGCTGGGACAAGGCTGGCATTCGGCAATGCCCGCGCTTTGCGGTAAGCTACGCCCTTTCCCAAACCGCAAAGCAAATTCAAATGGCCCAATACGTAATGTCTATGCTCCGCGTGAGCAAGATCGTCCCCCCCAAGCGTCAGATCATCAAGGACATCTCCCTCAGTTTCTTCCCCGGCGCGAAGATCGGTCTGCTCGGCCTGAACGGCTCGGGCAAATCCACCGTGCTGCGCATCATGGCGGGTGAGGACAAGGAATACGATGGCGAGGTACAGCATCTGCCCAACATCTCCATCGGTTACCTGGAGCAGGAACCGCAGCTCAACCCGGAGAACACCGTGCGCCAGGAAGTGGAATCCGCGCTGGGCGAAGTTTTCTCCGCGCAGAAAAAACTCGATGAGGTGTATGCCGCCTATGCCGAGGAGAACGCCGACTTCGACGCGCTGGCCGCCGAACAGGCGCGGCTCGAAGCCGTCATCGCCGCATCGGGCTCGGACGCAGAACACCAGCTCGAGATCGCCGCCGATGCATTAAGGTTGCCGCCGTGGGATGCGCCGATCAAGAATCTTTCCGGCGGCGAGAAGCGCCGCGTCGCGCTGTGCAAACTGCTGCTGGAAAAGCCCGACATGCTGCTGCTCGACGAGCCGACCAACCACCTCGACGCCGAGTCGGTGGAATGGCTGGAACAATTCCTGGTGCGCTTCCCCGGCACCGTGGTCGCGGTCACGCACGACCGCTACTTCCTCGACAACGCCGCCGAGTGGATACTGGAACTGGACCGCGGCCACGGCATCCCGTGGAAGGGCAACTACTCGAGCTGGCTGGAGCAGAAGGAAGCGCGGCTGGAGACAGAGAACAAGCAGATCGACGCGCACATGAAGTCGATGAAGCAGGAGCTGGAATGGGTGCGGCAGAATCCGAAAGGACGCCAGGCAAAATCCAAGGCGCGTATCGCCCGCTTCGAAGAACTCAATTCGCAGGAACACCAGACACGCAACGAGACGCAGGAAATCTTCATCCCGGTCGGCGAGCGGCTCGGCAACGAGGTCATCGAGTTCAACAACGTTTCCAAAGCGTATGGCGACCGCCTGCTGATCGACAACCTCAGCTTCAAGGTGCCGCCCGGCGCGATCGTCGGCATCATCGGCCCGAACGGCGCGGGTAAATCCACGCTGTTCAAATTGATCACCGGAAAGGAAAAACCGGATTCCGGCGAAGTGAAAATCGGCTCCACCGTCAAGATCGCGCACGTAGATCAGGCGCGCGACTCGCTGCAGAACGACAAGACCGTGTTCGACGCGATCTCCGGCGGCAACGACATCCTCACCGTGGGCAAATACGAAACCCCGGCGCGCGCCTACATCGGCCGCTTCAACTTCAAGGGTTCCGATCAGGGCAAAATGGTTGGTCAACTCTCCGGCGGCGAGCGCGGTCGCCTGCATCTGGCGCAGATGCTGATCTCCGGCGGCAATGTTTTGCTGCTCGACGAACCCTCGAACGATCTGGACGTGGAAACCCTGCGCGCGCTCGAAGATGCGCTGCTCGAATTCGCCGGCTGCGTGCTGGTGATCTCGCACGACCGCTGGTTCCTCGACCGCATCGCCACCCACATCCTCGCGGCGGAAGGCGATTCGCACTGGACGTTCTTCGACGGCAACTATCAGGAATACGAGGCGGACAAGCGCAAGCGCCTGGGTGAGGAAGGCGCGAAGCCTAAGCGGATCCGGTATAAGCCGATTAGCCGGTAAGGCAACACAGAGACCGTTCGCCCTGAGCAGGCCGTAGGTCGTATCGAAGGGTTGTTTGCTCACAAGCCCTCTTGTCTCTAGAATGCCCACATTCAAACGGAGGGTAGCCATGCAAACAGTCAAACCTGTAAAGCAGAAGCATATGTTCAAGGCTGCGACCATTGCCACGCGCGGCTATCGCTTTAATCGTGACGCAGCAAACGCACGGTAAGTGACATGCCAACCATCAGCCAGTTCTTCGGAATCATCATTCAGATGTTCTGGAACGAACACGCGCCGCCGCACTTTCACTGCAAATACGGCGACCACGAGGCGATCATCAACATCCGAACGCTGGAAGTGATGGAAGGCAAGTTGCCAAGGCGAGCAATGAATCTCGTCCTGGATTGGGCAGAGCTGCATCAAGCAGAATTGCTCGTAGACTGGGAACTCTGCGAAGCCAAGCAGCAACCCAAACCAATTGCGCCATTGGAGTAAACATGTCTGCTTACTGGAGAGTAACTGAAGTTCGTGTGGTCGGCGACTACGCCGTTTTTGTCCGCTTCAAGGATGGTCTTGAAGGCGTCGTCCGTTTCTTGCCGGGATTTTTTCGCGGAGTGTTTTCACATTTGAGCGACCCTGCAAAATTTCGGCAAGTTACCGTGGTCGGTGGTGCGGTAACATGGCCGGGCGAGCTCGACCTCGCGCCGGATGCGATGCACGAAGAAATAAAAAATCGCGGTGGCGAGTGGGTGGTGGATAAGTGAGTGCGAAAACCGTGGTCTGAGAATCATCTAGCCGACCTCCCACCGCCGGTGGCGATGGGATTAAAGTGAGTTTGCGAACTTGCGATAACCACAGGAGACCGATCGGGGACACCCATTAGCCGACCAGTGTCGAGCGAGTAAGCACTCCCAACGGCAGCGCAAGCTGCCGGTTTCATTTCTACATTCCTTCGCAACGTTACGTACCGCACCCGTTTCTTCAAATTGTGGCTGCGACGAATCGCGCCAGACACCCATGTGGATCAAGCAGCCGGCCCGACTACAGCCTTCGCCCTGGCGGCCTTTGCCGCCCCAGAAGAACGTTGGTGCCGCTCCGTGTCCAAGGGGTTCATCACAGACCCGTGGCTACCGGTGTTCCGGTTCCAATCCCCGGCTGGCTCACGCATAGTTAAGCGCATAGTTAAGGGGTCAGCTTCATATATTTTCCCTTCGCCTTCATCGACCTCCCCAGCCGCAACCTAAGCCAGCAACACCGCCACCAGCCCGCTGATGAATATCCCGTCGAAGCTGCCCGCGCCGCCGATCGAGGCGAACGGCGTACCCATCTTGCGGATGTCCTTGAGGTGCAGCAGGTCGGCGCCGATCAGCACGCCCAGCGTGCCGCTGATGAAGGCCATGGGTGCGGCATTGGCGGGGTCGAGCGCGACGGAAACCAGCGCTGTCAGGATGGGGGCGAGGAGTATCGGCATGCCCATACCGATGCCGGGGACCCTGCGGCTGATCTTGAAGCTCAGCAGGGCGACGGCGGCAACCGCGAGCACCACGTACAGGATATTCAACGGATGGTGCGCCAGCAGGTAAAAGCAGAATGCAGCCGGCACCACGCAGCCGCCGACGTTGACCATGATGACGGTCTTGCCGGTGTACGGCATCTCGCGGTACAGCTCGCGCAATGGCGGCGGTATTTCCTCCAGATTCGGCGGTTCGCTTTTCATGCTGAACAGCGGCAGGTTGATCAGGCTGCCGCCCAATATGGTGATGAACAGGAGAAAGGCAGAGTCGGAGGAAAGGTCGAGCTTTTCAAATGCCACAGTCAGCAGGCCGTACTGGATGGCCGTGACGAGCAGCGCAAGGGCGGCGATCAGCAGGATGAACCGGAGTGGAATTTTCGGCATGCGATATTGTGACCTAACAGTTTGTTGAATTTATCGGTATTTGAAAATGTAGAAATTCTTTGACCTCTCAGGAAGCTCTACAATCGATTTTTAGATCACTGGGAGGGGTAAAGTGACCCCAGAAATTCACTGTTTTTCAGCAGCTATTGAGAATTTCAACAGACTGCTAAATGGGGATCGAAGTGGCACGCCTCGAATCCGACTCAAATCTGCCAATAACAATCAGACCACGGTTTCTGATTCAAACTTCAACACTTGCCTTTTTGCGGCCCTGCTGTAAACTAACTCCCATTAGTTCACTCCGAGGTTGCCATGCTTACCGTCAATATTCACGATGCAAAGACCCAGCTTTCCAAGCTGGTCGAACTGGCCGCGCAAGGCGAGGCGTTCATCATCGCCAAGGCGGGCAAGCCGATGGTGAAGGTGATTCCTTTGGGCAAGGCTGAAACGGGTACGGCCTGCCGCCTCGGCTTCATGACAGGAGAGTTCTCCGTGCCGGACGATTTCGACCAGATGGGCGGCGGCGAGATCGAGAGCCTGTTTGCGGGGCGCAAGGCTTGAACCTGTTGCTCGACACGCATTTGTTGCTGTGGGCGGCGGGCGAGCCGCAGCGCCTCTCGGCCAAGGCGCGAGCCTTGCTGCTGGATTCTGCAAACCAACTTGTTTTCAGTTCTGCCAGCCTGTGGGAGATCAGCATCAAGAACGGGCTGGAACGTTCGGATTTCAATGTTGACCCACGCCGCCTGTGGCGCATGCTGCTGGTCAACGGCTACCGCGAGTTGCCCGTCACCAGCGAACATGCCGTGGCCGTGAATGATCTGCCGCCTTTGCACAAAGACCCGTTCGACCGCATCCTCGTGGCGCAAGCTCGCGTGGAGGGATTGACGTTACTTACGGCGGACAAGGCGGTAGCGAAGTATGGCGATGGGGTGAAGAAAATATAGGCTCGAGTTCTGTGGAGCAAAGGCAATGAGCAAGCGAGCCAAACAAAAATTGCGCAACATCCATCCCGGCGAAGTGCTGCGCGAGGAATTTCTGATTCCGCCCGGCATCTCGCAATATCGGCTTGCAAAAGAGATCGGTGTGACGGAAGCGCGCATCTCGGCGATCTGTTCCGGCAAGTGGGCGGTCACGGCGGATACGGCTTTGCGCCTGGCTGCGTTCTTTGGCACGAGCAGCGGTTTCTGGATGGGTTTGCAGGCGGACTACGATACCGAAGAAGCTGCGCAGGAGTTATCCGGAGAATTGGCGCAGATACATCGCTTTGAGCCGATCGCAGCTTGAGTGCGTGAAAGGCGACTCGATATAAAAAAACGATCTACAAGCAAGGATGGCCAGGACATTCCGGAATATACGCGGGAGCAGCCTGGGGCAGGTGTGCGCGGGAAGCACTACAAGCAATTTATGCAGGGCGGTAAAACGGTTGTTCTGCAGCCTGATACGATAAAAGCGCCTGTCTCGCACTTGAAAGACCCTGGCCTGCAAAAAGCCCCGCAGGCGTTGATGCGCGCTTCCGAGAAGGCGCGCTTGCTTGCCGAACAAACCGGCACAACTTTCGCTGTGCGCAAATCTGCAAAATCACTGCTACCAAGACCGACAAACAGAAGGCCGCGTAGCCTGTTAGGGTGGACACATCGTGCCCACGCGGAACGAACGGCATGGCGTTACATAATGAATTGGTGGGCAACGCTACGCCTGTGCGGCTTTGAGGTGTGCTGTTGTGAATAAATTCTCAGATGCGCTGCTGGGGTTCGAATGCGACGTTCCGGATGGCTGGGCTGTGTTGCCCAGCACGTGGGCCAGCAAAGCCAAGCTAAGGGCTGCTTCAACTTCTGAAAAAGTGGAGGAACTGCTCAAGGCCAATACCGGCTCTCCTTTTTTGAGCTTGCAGCAGACCGGTAACGATCCGCATGAATTTGAGTGCCATCAGAGTCAGACTCCATTGGTCGAGTGGAATTTTACGGATGAATGTGCCAGCTCAAGTTTGAGCGAATACTATTCCGGCAGTTTGCCGCGCAATGCGTCACGATCAAACCACCATTTGTCACCGACGATGGCATCGACAACCAGCGCCATGCGCGGCAGGAACACCTGCGGATCACGCAGCTCCAGTCTGTCCAGCCATAGGTTCATCGCACTCTGGTTTTGCACCTGGCTATGGCGCTTGGTCACCATCGCGATGAGATTGTCGACCAGAAAGCTTTGGCTCTCATGCTGGTCGTCCCCGGCGCGCAGATCGACCACATAGCGCCCGGTGATCGCCGCCACCGCGGCGCCGTCCGAATCATCCGGCATTTCGTCGATCGCATGAACCAGCATGGCCACCGTCAGTTCCGGATCGACCGGAAAGGTAACGGCAAGCCAGATGCCCATGCCCAGCACCGCGATGGAATCTTCCTGACCGGCCTGATAAAGCACGTTGCACGCTTCGACTGCATCCTGCCAGGATTCTTGTTGCATGGATATTGCAAATGCCTCGCGGGCAATTTCCCATGCTTCTTTCCTGCGTTCCAGGGCATTCAGGATCTCGGCGATGTCCATTTGCAGCCGGGCGCGCTGCAAGTGGGCAGAGTCCGACAGCGTGTCGAGCTGCTGAATTTTTTCGGTCAACTGCATTTTCAGCCTGAGTTGTTCCTCCGCTGTCAGGCCATCTTTCGCGTCTTTGACAAGTGAGCCAACGTTGATAATTTGTTCGGTCATGCGATTATTTGAATTGGATTTCTGGATGGCGTCAGTAGAATTGTGCGGGTCAGTAGCATTGCGTGGTCGGGCTTCACGGAATAATTATATCGGCATCAAAGGGGCCAGCGCATTATTTTTGAATCTCTCTGGGTCGAATTCCCCGCCGCTTGCGGCGCTTGTTGTCATCCCGAACGACTTGTTGTCATCCCGAACGAAGTGAGGGATCTTAAGATTCCTCGCCATGCTCGGAATGACAGGGAATACCCCGCCCCTTGGGGCGGGGATGTTTATTGGCGGAAGAGAGTTTTACAGCAGGAGCAGAGTGATTTATTTTCCGAATTAAAATTAAATGGTCGGCCTCGAAAGATGCCTGCCTGCAAGACACAAGCTCAAACTCTGGTTGATTTCGATTCTGCCGCAAGATGGCGAATCATGTAGACAATATAGAGCGAGAGTACCGCAGCGAAGAAGCACCAGACAGAGACGTAGGCGTAACCATAGGCCGCCGATGCCAACAACATGGACAAGGCAACCAGCCCCCCGAAGATCCTGATCAGCCTGTGGCTGGAGAAGAACAGCGGCACAAGGATAGTCAGCACATAGAGCGCGGCCGGCGTGATCGGCAAGTGGATGGAACTGCGCCAGGGAACGGAAAAATCGTAGGTGATGGAGTGTTCTCTCACCCCAACCGACATCCATTCGGAATGGAAGAGCATCACAGAATAGACCAGCGTCCCAGCGAAAGCGCCGAAAATGGCACACCCGGCAATGATTCTCTTGCGAAGCTTTCCGGTTTTGCCGGTCTGGCCTGGCTCGACCAGGTAGCTGCACAGCGGCAGCCACCACAGCCACAGAAAATGCGAGAAGAAGTGAAACCCAAGCGCAAAGGGCACCGCTGCACTGGCATTCCCCGCATCGAGCTCCTGCCATACCCGCCCTTCGAACGCCTGCTGGAAACCAAACAAGACAGGTACCAGCGCCCACATCCAGTATGGGAGTTGCAGCCGCCCGGCCTGCCGGACGGCATACAGACCCGCGGTCACCAGCACGACAGCGGCGCTATAGCTAACAGTTGCGGAAAAGCACATTAAATAAAAGGCTCTTCGCGTAATCGAGTGGGTAAATTTCATGTTTTTTAGAACCTCGGGAGCATAGACGTGAGTATTTTTAGTCGCAGATATTCTTCATCGCGCAGGCCATATGCCCGGCGCTGGATGACT
>Ga0315268_10006481_pt1 | contig 12442 bp, 7 predicted proteins | sample C1_top_MG_FD_204535 | JGI IMG/M metagenome (GOLD analysis project Ga0315268, IMG submission 204535) | Sediment microbial communities from Yellowstone Lake, YNP, Wyoming, USA - C1_top | ecosystem: Environmental > Aquatic > Freshwater > Lake > Sediment | place: USA: Wyoming | collected 2017-08-01 | reverse complement strand
CGATGCCGTCAAGGATTGGAGCCGCATCGCCCATCAGCTTGCCGAGCCGCCACGTCGGCGAGTTCGACAGACAGAGCGGTTGTATGAGCTATTAAGTTAGCGCTTATGCGCGCAGGCGGGAATCCAGTTATTTGAAAAATCCCCGCGTAGCGGGTCGACATGGAGGTTTTGTCCGCTGTGCGGAGTGCATAATCCGCTGGATGCCCGCCTGCGCGGGAATGACGGAGCTAATGGATAATCTGGATTCTCTGGGTTGAATCGTGCAGAAATTGGAGAGGCAGAAAAAAAGCCCTAGTCCTGATATAGGCAAGGGCATTTTTATGTGGCACGGGCAATTTCGTCAAAAGCAATTGCCAATATCCCAACAGGACTTCCTCGACATGTGTTTGTGTCACTGGGTGGGCATCGGCACGATTCGCGGCAGAATCTGGTGAACTTTTCGTCAGTATGCAAGGTCTATGCGTCGGGTATATGGGGGATGATGGAGCGGCAGGGGCAGCGGCGTTAGCAACGTTTGTGCGACGCCCTGTTTTTTTGTGCCCGATATTGATGCATACTTGAAACTATTTTCCACGCGACATTGCGCATTTTGCGCTACCAGAATCAATAACAAGAGGTTTTCAATGCAAATAAAATGTAATGTTGCCGGCCTGAGTGCCGGGCTGGTTGTGGCGCTCAGTCTGATGCTGAGCGGATGTAACAAGCCGCCTGCCTCGGCTCCACAGCAAACTGCCGTGGCGGTAGCCATCGATGTAGTAAAGACACAAAAGGTAGCCATTACTACAGAGCTGCCTGGCCGCACCTCTCCGTTCCAGATCGCCGAAGTACGCCCGCAGATCAATGGCATAGTGCAGCAGCGGCTTTTCCGCGAAGGCGCGGACGTCAAGGCAGGCGAGACGCTTTACCAGATTGATCCGGCGCTCTACAAGGCCGCCTATGACAGCGCCCAGGCTAATCTGGACAAGGCGGAAGCCAGTTTGCAGGCAGTTAAGCTTAAGACCGACCGTTATCGCGAGCTGATCAAGATTAACGCAGTGAGCAAGCAGGACTTCGATGACGCGGAAGCGGCGCTCAAGCAGGCAGAAGCAGATGTAGCCTCCAGCAAGGCAGCAGCGGAGACAGCACGCATCAATCTTGATTACACCAGAATCACTGCACCTATATCTGGGCGGATCGGTATCTCGACGGTGACGCCAGGTGCTTTGCTGACGGCCAACCAATCCGTGGCGCTGACTACCGTGCAACGGCTGGATCCGATTTATGTCGATGTCATCCAGCCCAGCGCAGAGCTTATGCGGATGAAGAATGCGCTGCGAAGCGGCATGCTCAAGCAGGCCGGTCCGAATGCCGTCAAGGTCAGACTGGTGCTGGACGACAACATGCCATACGCGCTGGAAGGAAAGCTCGAATTTTCAGATGTAACGGTCGAGCAGGGTACCGGCACCGTCACTTTGCGCGCAGTATTTCCCAACCCCAGGCACGACCTGTTGCCCGGCATGTTCGTGCGCGCCATTCTCGAAGAAGGGGTGAACGAACAGGGCATACTCGTGCCGCAGCAAGGTGTGACGCATGATGCCAGAGGCCAGGCTACGGCCTTGATCCTGGGGACGGACGGCAAGGTGGAGCAGCGTGTTCTCAAGTTGGGCGATGCGATAGGCGACAAGTGGGTGGTGAAGAGCGGGTTGAATGCAGGGGACCAGCTGATCGTGGATGGTCTGCAGAAGGTCAGGCCCGGCGCAACAGCCAAGGCCGTGCAGATGGTTGACGCAGCTTCCGCCGCCGTCACAGCAAACCCAAATCAATAAGGAGCCGCGCCCATGTCCAGCTTCTTTATAGATCGCCCTATTTTTGCGTGGGTGATCGCCATTGTCATCATGATGGCCGGTCTGTTGTCAATCATGGGCTTGCCCATCGCGCAATATCCGGCTATTGCGCCGCCAGCCGTTGCGATTACCGGTACTTACCCCGGAGCTTCCGCCAAAACGGTTGAAGATTCGGTCACCCAGGTGATCGAACAAAAAATGAAGGGTATTGACGGCCTGCGCTATATGGCGTCGAGCAGCGATTCGTCCGGCGCTGTAACCATCACGCTGACCTTTGAAAACGGCAGCAATCCGGATATCGCCCAGGTTCAGGTGCAAAACAAGCTGCAACTTGCGATGCCACTGCTGCCGCAGGTGGTACAACAGCAGGGATTGGCCGTGGCCAAGTCAACCAAAAACTTTCTGATGGTGATGGCCTTTATTTCCGAAGACGGCAGCATGAGCCAGGCCGACCTGGCCGACTATGTCGCAGCCAACGTGCTCGACACGGTAAGCCGTGTCAAAGGCGTGGGCGACGTTAACATGTTTGGCGCGCAATACGCGATGCGTATCTGGCTGGATCCCGCCAAACTTGACAGTTACAGGCTGACGCCTCTGGATGTCAGCAGCGCGATCCAGGCACAAAATGCGCAGGTCTCCGCCGGGCAATTGGGCGGTACGCCAGCCGTCAAGGGGCAGGAGCTTAATGCCACTGTCACGGCACAAAATCGGCTGCAGACGCCCGAGCAGTTCGGCAGGATCATCCTCAAGACGACCAGTGGCGGGGCTGCGGTGCACTTGAGCGATGTGGCGCGCATCGAATTGGGCAGCGAAAATTATGGCACGCTGGCGCGCTTCAACACTCATCCTGCCACGGGTATTGCAGTCAAGATGTCGACCGGTGCCAATGCCCTCGAAACGGCAGACGCGGTGAAAGCCAAGATCGATGAGCTGTCGAAATTCTTCCCGCACGGCATGAAGGCGGTTGTAGCCTATGACACGACGCCGTATGTAAAATTATCGATCAAGGAAGTGGTGAAGACCTTGTTCCTTGCGATTGTGCTGGTGTTTCTCGTCATCTACCTGTTCCTGCAGAATTTCCGCGCCACCCTGATTCCTACCATCGCGGTGCCGGTGGTGCTGCTGGGCACCTTCGGCGTACTCAGCGCTTTCGGCTACTCGATCAATACCCTCACCATGTTTGGCATGGTGCTCGCGATAGGTTTGCTGGTGGATGATGCTATCGTCGTGGTGGAAAACGTCGAACGTGTCATGCATGAAGATGGCCTGTCGCCGAAGGCGGCCACGCGGAAGTCGATGGGCCAGATTACCGGCGCTCTTGTCGGCATCGCGCTGGTGTTGACCGCCGTGTATATTCCGATGGCGTTTTTCAGCGGCTCTGCCGGGGTGATCTACCGTCAGTTTTCGATCACGATTGTGTCGGCCATGGTGTTGTCGGTTCTTGTCGCACTGACCCTGACCCCCGCGCTGTGCGCCACGCTGCTCAAGCCTGTCGCAAAAGGCGAGCATATAGTGCATCGCGGCTTTTTCGGCTGGTTCAACCGCATGTTTGACCGCTCAAACAAGCGTTATCAGAGTGCGGTCAGTCGCATCATCCATCGCGCAGCGCCTTATCTCGTTATCTATGTTGTGATTGTGATCGTGATGGTCGCAATCTTTTTGCGCCAGCCCAGCGGCTTCCTGCCGGACGAAGACCAGGGGATTCTCTATAGCCAGATCGTGCTGCCTGCAGGAGCAACCCAGGAGCGCACGCTCAAGGTGATCGAACAGGTTGAGCATCATTTTCTGGTGGATGAAAAGGATTCCGTCGCAACCATGTTTGGCGTGGCCGGCTTCAGTTTTGGAGGCAGCGGGCAGAATGCGGGCCTGGCCTTTGTGCGTTTAAAGCCATGGGACGAACGTCCGCGCGCTGATCAGAGCGCGCAGGCCATTGTCGCGAACGCGATGAAATCCTTCTCAAAGATTCGCGATGCCATGGTGTTCGCCTTCGCCCCGCCCGCAGCGCTTGAACTGGGTAACGCGAACGGCTTCGATCTGGAGCTGGAAGATCGCGCGGGCCTCGGTCATGACAAGCTGATGGCGGCGCGCAACCGGCTTCTGGGCATGGCGAGAAAGGATCCGCTGCTGTTTGCGGTACGCCCCAACGGCCAGGAAGACACCCCGGAATACCGTCTGGATATAGACCAGCAGAAGGCCAGCTCGCTGGGCCTCTCGTTGAGCGATGTCAATACATCGTTGAGCATTGCGTGGGGCAGCACCTATGTGAACGACTTTATCGACAAGGGGCGTATCAAGAAGGTGTTTCTGCAAGGCGACGCGCCTTCGCGCATGCTGCCGCAGGATGTAGGAAAATGGTTCGTACGCAATGCGAGCGGCGAGATGGTGCCTTTTTCGGCCTTCACGAGCGGCCACTGGGCCTATGCTTCGCCACGCCTGGAGCGCTACAACGGCCTTCCTTCGATAGAAATCCAGGGCCAGGCAGCGCCAGGCAGGAGCTCGGGAGAGGCAATGGCGGAAATGGAGAAGCTGGTCAGCCAACTGCCGCAGGGCATCGGTTTTGAATGGACGGGGCTGTCTGATCAGGAGCACAGCTCCGGCTCACAGGCGCCTCTCTTGTACGCTGTGTCGCTGCTGTTCATTTTCCTGTGTCTCGCCGCGTTGTACGAAAGCTGGTCCATTCCTTTCTCGGTGATGCTGGTGGTGCCGCTCGGCATCCTGGGCGCTTTGCTTGCGTCAACGCTGCGCGGTTTTGCCGACGACGTGTATTTGCAGTTGGGTCTGTTGACCACCGTCGGCTTGTCGGCGAAAAACGCCATCCTGATCGTGCAATTCGCCAAGGAGCGGATGGAGCTTGGCGGCGGCCTGATTGATTCGACGCTGGAAGCGGTTCATATGCGGCTGCGGCCTATCCTGATGACTTCGCTGGCTTTCGGTTTCGGTGTGCTTCCGCTCGCAATCAGTCATGGTGCGGGCTCCGGTGCTCAGAACGCGATTGGCACCAGCGTGCTGGGCGGCATGCTCAGCGCTACGGCATTGGGCATCTTTTTTGTGCCATTGTCGTTTGTGCTGGTGCGCCACATATTCAAAGACAATAAACACAAAGCGGCGACTGTTCACAGTGCGCAAGAGGATCAATAAGATGAGCAGATACTGGCTATACCTCCTCACTGCAGCCATCCTGGCCGGTTGCGGCACCCTGGCGCCGGACTATCATCGTCCTGCTCCGCCGGTATCGGGCAACTGGCCCGGCGGCCCCGCCTATGCGGCCACTCCGGGAGGGCAAAACGAAGCTACTGTCGATTGGCATGAGTTTGTGACCGACCGCAAGTTGCAGCAGCTGATCGAACTGGCACTGGCGAATAACCGTGATTTGCGCGTTACGGCGCTGACTATCGAAAAAACACAGGCGCTGTACCAGATCGAGCGCGCCTCCCTGTTCCCGCATATCAATGCAAGCGCCGGCGAAAATGCAGCGCTTACACCGGCAGACATTTCACCTACCGGCACTCATGCGGTCAGCCGTGTCTACAGTGCCGGTCTCGGCTTCAGCGCTTACGAGCTCGATTTATTTGGCCGTATCCGTAGTCTGAAAGATGAGGCGCTGGAACAATACCTCAGCACTGAAGAGGCCTATCGCAGCACACAAATCAGCCTGATTGCCCAAGTGGCAACGGCCTATCTGACGCTGGCTGCGGATCAGGAACACCTTTCGCTGGCGGAAGATACGCTGAAGACCCAGCAATCAACTTTTGCGATGGATAAGCGCCGTTTCGAATTGGGGGCGGCTTCGCAACTGGATTTGAGCCAGGCAGAGACCGCGGTCGATACCGCGCGTGGCGACGCTGCGCGCTATACCGGTATCGTCGCGCAGGACCTGAATGCGTTGACGTTGCTGGCGGGCACCGAAGTGCCAAGCGGGCTTTTGCCTTCAGCATCCATCATGAACGTCACCAGCGTTCATGATTTTTCTGTCGGCTTGCCCTCCGATCTGCTGCAGAATCGTCCGGATATCATGGCGGCCGAGCATCAGCTCAAGGCAGCAAATGCGAATATCGGTGTTGCGCGGGCAGCATTTTTCCCGAGCATTACGCTGACCAGTTCTGTCGGCACTGCCAGCAAGGAGCTGTCCGGTTTGTTCAAATCCGGCCAGAACACCTGGTCGTTCGCCCCGCAGATCAATCTGCCGATCTTCGACGGCGGCAGCAACAGCGCCAACCTGAAAGCCGCACAGGCAAGCCGCGGCATCTTCCTGGCCCAGTACGAGAAGGCTATCCAGAATGCGTTCCGTGAAGTGGCAGATGCTTTGGCAGATCGCGGCACCCTGGATGCGCAGCTGGCGGCGCAGAAATCCCTGGTTGATGCAACAGCACTCAACTTGAAGCTATCGGACGCACGCTTTCAAAATGGCGTGGATAGTTACCTGGTCGTGCTGGATTCGCAGCGGTCGCTATATTCGGCGCAGCACAATTTAATCAACCTGAAGCTGGTGCAGGCGATCAATCTGGTCACACTGTACAAGGCTGTGGGTGGCGGCGCGGCCGCTGCGGCAAACACATCTCATGTATCGACAGGAAGCTGAGTCTGAAAAAGTAAAATCTCAGAATTTATTTAACGTTGTAATGACAAGGAAAAATTATGAAATTGAAAACACTACTGGTATCAGCGGCCATGCTATCGTTTAGTATCACAGGTTTGAATGCTCGGGCTGAAATGCCAAAAATTACGGGAACGCCGGTTGTGGACACGCCTCAGATTTTGCAGTGGCCGCTGGATCAAGGTGTCAAGAATCCAAATCTCAACGATCCTACGTCAAATACTCTATTTGATTTTCACGGAACACTTGCGAGTTGTGACCTGGTATTAAGCTCAGAGGGTAACTACCATATGGCATTACACGACATTTGGCCCAGGTTCCTTGAGAAATTCAAGGATGATCCGCTGCATAATGTTTTCTACACCACCAGCCCGCCGATTGCGATACCTCAAATCGCCAATGGCGGGGTTCAATTTGGCAATCTGAATGTTACTTGTCCACCCTCTGTTGCAGTAGCTTCCAAACGTGTAATCGACAAGATGATCGAGGCGGGTTTAACCGAAGGCGCTGCATCGCCAATTTACCAGGATCGCGGCAATGTCATTCTGGTCAAGCGCGGCAACCCGAAGGGCATAAAAACTGTCTGGGATCTTGGGCGCAAAGGCGTAAGACTGGTCACTCCAAATGCAAAACTGGAACCCGGTGCTTTTAAAACCTACGCGGAAGCAATTTACAATATAGCTGCAAACGATCCTCACCCACCCAAAGGCTGGACTCCTGAAAAACTGATTAACGTAGTGTTTAATGGAACAAGCCATGACAAGTACAAATGGCTGGAAGGCGTTCATATTCATCATCGTGATGAGCCATGGTCGGTCGCCTATGGTAAAGCCGATGCGGCCGTGATTCTTTATCACATCGCCCGATATACCAAGGAAACATTTCCTGATGTTTTTGATGTGATTGCTCTTGGCGGGACTTTTGAGAATCCCGTGCCGTTGCCGGGGACAAAAGTTGCCGTTCGGGAGCTTGTATCACTCAAGGGGAAATGGAGTCCCAAACAGCTTCAAGCGCGCGATGAATTAGTCAAAACCTTGCTTGGTTCAGAGTTTACTCAAATTCTTGAAAGCCACGGATTATCCCGTCCTGACGGCTTTGCCCCTTATAAGTAAATGAAACCGGATAATCCATCCTAGAAAAAGGAGTTGTCCGCAGATTACGCAGATTACATATGATTAAACAAAGAATTATCGAGATGGGCTGGATAACCAATTGGATGTACGATCAAACACTTGCAAGTGATTCAAAATCTGTGTGAATCTGCGAAATCTGCGGATTGAACTGCGGTTTTTAGGTTCATTGCGGGATATAGACCGTTTGGGATATTACCGTTTGGCATAGTGTTATAAAAATTGGTATAAAGCTGTTGGTCGTCAGATATCAGGTTTGGATTTGGCGCGTTTTTTTAATATTGAGGAGTGCATAATGTTTCACTTATCGCTGAAAAAGCTTGCCCATACCCTGCTGTTCCTGCTTGTCTGTGTTGCTGCAAGCCTGTCTCTTACTGCTCAAGCCGATACGCCTATGTCTGCAAAAGTCAAAGAATCCATGCGGGTCATGAAAGCCTGGGCAAGAATACTGGGTGAACCGAGGCTGGAAGGGCAAGAGCTGTTTTTCGGGACTACCCATATTAACGTCGAATTTTATATTGTTGATGGTTTAAAACAAAAGTTTGGCGGTACTGCCACCTTTTTTGCAAAGAAGGGGGATGGCTTTATTCGCATCAGCACCAACGTGATGAAAGACGACGGCAAGCGTGCGGTCGGGACCATGCTGGATCCCGCCGGACCCGTAATAGCAGGCATGAGGCAGGGTAAGCCGTATTACGGGATCGTTGATATACTGGGCAAGCCGTATGACACCGGCTATGAACCCATTGTTACCAAAGCGGGAGAAATTATAGGGATATATTACGTCGGCTATCCGGTGGAATAAAATAATTCTGTTGCTTATATATGGCGGGAGTTTCAGCGAAGCAGACGCGATTAAATCCTGCAGGCCTGGACCCCGCTTCAACTTTCCCCGCATATCCAAATCGCTAGACTCAAGCCCCGGAACGGCTCTTGTTCCCGCTGTTTCAGGTAGTCGATAATGTTGGCTACCCTACCTCACGCAAAAGAGTAGCAGCGTCCTCCTGCGCCATCTGTCGTTGAATCGTGTTGAATCCGCGGACGACGGTTTTTTTTCGATCAGTGCTGGTTGTCATTATTCTGTAACTCAACTCCATTATATTTAATCGTTTTCTAATATATGCGTCTGCCAAACCAGAACGCTTTCGCCTTGTTACCGTTAAATTTAAGGAGATTCACCATGAAGTTGACTGTTACGCTGGTCGCCACCCTTGCAGCCAGCACGCTTCTTGCCGCTTGCGCAGGGAGCAGTTCCACATCAAATGCCCTGGCCCCCACCCGTACCATCATTATGGTATGGGATGGTTTGCGTCCTGATTCGGTCAATGCCACCGACACCCCCAATCTTTACGCATTGCGCAAGACCGGTGCCAATTTCAGCGACAACCACTCGACTTATCCGACCTTCACGATGATGAACGGCTCGTCCTTTGCCACCGGTTCCTTCCCCAAGAGCAGCGGCTTCTACGGCAACACTTTCTGGACCCCGCCGCAAAGTGGAGTCATTCCGGTCGGCAGCAATGCCGCTGGCGGCAATCAGGATTACGCTGATCCGGTGTTTACCGAGGATTACCAGGTGTTGAGCACGCTCAATACCTATTACAGCGGCCAATTGCTGCTGGTGAAGAGCCTGTTCGCCACCGCGCAAAGCGCGGGCATGGTGACCGCAACCATAGGCAAGTCGGGAGCGGCCTATATTCAGGATCTGGGACGGGGCGGCTACTTCCTGGATGAAAACTCTGTGATGCCGCGCAGCCTGGTCACTGAACTGCAGAACAATGGCTATGCCATTCCCGCCAACACAGTGCACGGCTACTCGGGTGCGGACGCCGTGACACTGGCGGCCAATAATGGCAACCCGACAAGTAAAGCCGGGTATATAACCTTTACCACCACAGCCTACGATCCCAATGGCGCAATCACCGTCGCGTCGCGCGATTCCACCGATACCACGCAGGGTGAACCAGCGGATGCCGCCAACAAATACATGATGTCGGTGTTTACGCAGTACATCCTGCCCACCAAGAAACCGATGCTGTCGCTGATCTGGTTCCGCACGCCGGACAACGTCGAGCACGGCTACGGCCCGGGCAGCGCCAATGCTATCGCCGGCCTGCGTTCGCAGGATGCGCGTCTGGGCGAGCTGATCTCCGGGCTGCGCGCCAATGGCATGGACAGCAGCACCAATATTATCGTCGTATCCGATCATGGGCATACCAGCGTTTCCGGCCCGCTCGGCCTCTATCCCTTGCGCGCGATTATCCCGTCCGGCACGGTGCCCAACGGTGGTTTGGTGAACGGTTCCACCAGCGGTACTAGCACCGCTTCGCTGGGTGCCACAAGCGCCAGCGGTTATTCCTTCTCCGGCGATGTGCGCTCTGCCGACCTGCTGACTTACCGCGGCTTCAGTGCCTATGATGGCAGCGGCTGCACTACCTCCGCGATGTACGGCCTGAGCGCAAGCGGGGTTCCGACGGTACCGGTCAAGCAGGATGATAGCTTAGGAAGCTTGTGCGGAGGATCAGCGAAACTCTATCAGGCAATCAGTTCTACGTTGACTACTACGCCTGTTGCAAGCTTCAAGGTTCCTGCCAGCCTGCCGAGCAACGGCATCGTGGTTGCGGCAAACGGCGGCTCCGACTACTTTTACGTTCCGGGGCATGACGCCGCCACGGTTAATAACCTGGTCAAATTCCTGCAACAGCGTGAGGAATACGGCGCCATTTTTGTGGACAGCCGCTATGGTTCTATTCCCGGCACCCTGAGCATGGCGATGGTTAACCTGGAAAATGCGAACCGCAAGGACAATGGCCAGCCCGATGTAGTGGTGAGCTTTAACTGGGACAACACCGTGTCGATTCAGGGCATGCCCGGCATCGAGTTTGAAAGCGCGGGCGGCCAGCGCGGCATGCACGGCAGCTTTGGCATCAGCGACGTGCATAACACGCTGATCGCCAATGGCCCGTCGTTCCAGTCCGCCGATACGATCACTGATCCTTCCGGCAACGTCGACGTCGCTCCGACGGTGGCTTACCTGCTCGGCCTGTCGATGCCTCAGGCGGACGGGCGCATCCTTAACGAAGCGCTGGTGAAGCCGGCAAGCAGTTCCACGCCGAGCGTCGCTTCCTCAACGGTAACCCCGGGCGTAGCAGCAACTGGACTGAGCTTCGAATTGCCGACCGATCCGACCGGTGTGACCAAGGACACTTCACTTACTACCGGTTCATATTCCATAAACCTGGTGGTTAAGGATCTGGCGGTGGACGGCAAGACTTACCGCTACTTTGACTATGCCAAGGCAGTGCGCCAGTAAGCGCAACTGTTGGACAAGAAACAGGAGATATATCGTTTGAAACACACTTTCCCAAGTAGCCATTGGGGATTCGTGCTGCGGCTTGCCACACTCTGCGTGGCGGCCGCAGTTTCCGTTAATACCCAAGCTAAAGAACTAAAATTTGAACAGGTTTTCGGTGGCAGCGGCGCATCCGGCGCGTTGCATTATCACGCGGAATTCATCTCCCGCGGTGTTCAACATCAGCTCGAGGTCTGGCGCGATGGCGAGCGGCGTGTGAAGCGCCGCACGGATGATGCAATCGAGACTTATGCCTTTCATAAACCGGGTGATACGGAATTCAACATGTCGATCCTAGACATGAAAAAGCGCATCCATACCCGGATCGACCGGACAAATCTGTATCGCATCGGCAACTTTACCGACTGGTTCGATCTGGCTCACGGTCTGAAGCATCCCGTCGGCGACTATTTGTTAGCCAAGGCCCAGGCTCCGGAAGGTTCCGCGAAGCCCATCAATGCATGCCAGTGGTATGATCTGACGCAAGGCACGCGCACGACGCATATCTGCTGGAGCGCACAGAGCCTGCTGCCTTTGCTGATTCAAACGCAGCAGGGTGGAGTGGTGTGGAGGGTGGCGGCACTGGAGCGGAAGCCGATTCCTGCGAATACCTTCGAGATCCATGACGGGGGCTTTACCCGCAACGATGCCAACCAGGATATTGAAGGCGACTGAGCGGGGCACGCTGCAACTGGTGGCTCGCGTTTAATCCGGGCTGCCAGCTGAATTTTCGTTTGTTCTGTTCTGAAATATTGTGAACGAAATGCCGCTGCTTCAAACACTCACGGCATGAACGCGCTGTCCGGCAACGTTGCCGGATACTCCACTTTTTCTATGATCGAATGACCGATATGTTGTCCCATCGCAAAGTGCTCTTCATGCACGGCATGGATGCGTCCATTTTCCTTGCGGAAGTCCGAATAATCCGTAGTAAATTCAATCGTGCTGCCGCCGATCGACTGGATGCCGCGCGAGCGCAGGATGTGGCCGCTTTCCGGGTCTATCTCGACGACAAGCTTGAGTTGGTCTTCGAGCGGAAATTCAAACGCGCGCACTGTCTTGCCGTCTGCATTTGACGCGGTGCCGAGATCAAGCACGCTTGACTGCTTCGCCAGCATGTTCCACGGTAGCTCAATGCGCGCGGCTTGCAGTGCGACGGCACCGCGAAAAATCGGATTGGCGGGAGTATGTTCCTGCCACGCCATTGCGCCGACCATGGTCCGCGCTTCGACGCCCGAAGCGTAACCGATTTCGATATGGAACTTGTCGGGTGCCTGGTACAGCCGCAACAGCGAGCCGCTGCCGCGACGCGACGAGGTGGTGGTGCCTGTCTCACGGATAGCCGCCGGCGGGGAACCGTACGCCGAAGCGACCCTGTCGAAGACTTGCTGCATGGATTCCGCCGCGCCGGCGGAAGCGGGGATGGTTAACAGATACAACAGGGCAAGAGTGATGTATTTCATGCTATGTACCTTTTCAAGTGGGGGAGCTTGGTGGGGCAGGTTGGGGCCAGCAGTTAAAAAACGGTTACCGGAACATTTTA